>Ga0209534_10002697_pt1 | contig 17382 bp, 18 predicted proteins | sample COG_07_FD_184751 | JGI IMG/M metagenome (GOLD analysis project Ga0209534, IMG submission 184751) | Pelagic Microbial community sample from North Sea - COGITO 998_met_07 (SPAdes) (version 2) | ecosystem: Environmental > Aquatic > Marine > Neritic zone/Coastal water | place: Helgoland, sampling...
ACAAAAGAATACAATAACAATGGATTATATAATATATTTTTGGGAATCATACTATATTATACCGACAAAATAGTTTCTATTTATAATTCATGTTTCTGGATTTTCTAAACTATCTACGGTGGATAACTCGGGAGACGAATCCGACGTATATTCAGGTATAGTCTCACCACCATATATATCTAAAACTTCTTTGACTACTTCTTCACGTTGTATGTCTTCTTTGTCGAATTCAAAACTCGAAATACTACTCGACCGTTTGCCTCTAAACCTCCGTAGGAAATCTTCGAGGCCATTCATTTCATCTCGTTTATCATGTTGATCTAAATCACCGGTAATGACTAACCGACTATTTTCACCCATGCGTGTTAAGAGCATTTTCATTTGAGACATGGTGCAATTTTGCATTTCATCTGCGACAATCCAAGCATTCTTAAAAGTACGTCCGCGCATGAAGCCTAATGGTGCGATTTCGATAATCTTATCTTCCAACAAGGTTTGTACTTCTTTCACGGACATGAATTGATACAAGATATCATAAATCGGTCGAATCCATGGTGCCATTTTGTCTTCTAATGTGCCGGGTAGATATCCCAGATCTTCATCCACAGATACAGATGGTCGTGTAAATATCATTTTTTCATACGAACCAGAGAAGAAATGTCTTATCCCATATTCCGTCGCAAACAACGTTTTCCCAGTACCTGCTGGGCCATTTGCAACGACTATTTTTTTCTGTTTGTTGCGGAGTATACTGGTGTAGATTTCTTGACTTTTGTTTTTCGGTTTTGTAAATTTCTGTTCGAATGAAGCCTTTTCGTTGTGCGACAAATACTGAAATCCGTTCCCTGTACTTGAACTTCCATACGTTTTATTACTTCCATTGGCCTGATTGTAATCGTCACGAATACTCATTTCATCTCGGATACATGTCTCAATGTATTTTTGGTTCAATCGTTTACATTTCTGCCTTTGTCTCTTCTCTTTCTTTTTAGGAAGCTTACCTACATCAGAGTCTAGTGCAGGGAAATCGGAAACCAGAAGGTTGTCGGAAATCTCCATTTATACAAACACTATATATTTTTTTCGGTCCGCCGAATCGTTACTACAGCCGAAAACAAATAATTTTGTGTAAAAAATAGCACTGTAATGAATTTCCTAAATGATTTTTTTAAAAAATATCAACAATAATCAATTTATTTAGGAATAATATCTTTTGTATGTATATAAATATGCCAGTCAGTCCATCTCGTAGACGAAATTACAGACGTGTAGGAAAACGTTCCATGTGCAGAGGAAAGAGTATTCGTGCGCCTAATAAATGCAAGAAGGTTAAGCACTGTAAAGTTGCAAGTGGCAAAAAGAGAACTTATTGTCGCAAAAAGAAGGCCGTTCGATACAGCAAACGTTCGCGTAAGTAAGTGATGAAAGATATGATAACAATGTAACAAATTGTTATGATAAAGTGATAGACGAGACAACAACAACAACCTTTTACAACTCAACATCTGTATTGAAGTAGTTATACAGTAGATTTTCTGGATTATGATTTTTTACTTCGCCGGGTAACATTTGTGCCGATTCATACATTTGTCGCAGTACATTCAATGGGGTGGTTGTACCTACTTTAATCAACCCTTGTTTCAGTAAGAACTTTTTGACGTCTTTGATAGGGGCTTGTTGTAAATCAATAGATTTCAAATTGGTTCTATTTCGTATGGTTTTGTTGGATACCAACACAGAGACACGAGGATGTACTTTTGACTTGCCTACATGAAATGTTCGTCGTAATATGCGTCTTTGTTTTTTCTGTTTTTTCGGAATACACGGGTTTGTCTCATTTTTGATTTGCATTTGTTCCATTTTGCTGATATTTTCAATACGTTCATTCAAAGTTCGTTCATACTGATCCATCGATGCAGAAGGAGGAATATTAATCAAAGGTTGTGGTGGTTTGGGAAGAGAATTTGTTTTTTGGGTTTGGTTTACCCATGTACGGTATGTTGGTAGACTGCCATTCTTTAAACACCCATATGGTTTTGGTGCAACAATATGTACGGGTGGATCTTGTGCGGATGGTATCGTCATATTATCTAAATGAATACGAGGTGGCATAGATGCAACCAAGTTATGTTTTTCCACGTGATTATGTCTCGCGGTTGGTGGATGAATAGGAATTACATTACGTATGGTTTGATTATTCATTTTCTTCAGTTTTCTGTCTCGTTTTTCTTGTGTTTTTTCGTTTACTTTTGACAGGAATTGTAATGATTGTTCAAATTCACTTTTCGGCAGATCTGTTTCTATTTGTATTTGCGATTGTATAGGAGTCGATTGTATAGGAGTCGATCGAATTGTGGATTTTGACCCTTGTTGATGATTCCGTATCATTTTCAGCAAGTTTTTTTTCAAAGTAGAATTGTTTTTGGGTTTCGGTGGCGCTTTCACTTTGATCGGGTTTTTACTTTCTCGTGGCTTTCTGGATTTCCGGGTTGCGTTTCCGGACATTTTGAATAATTCTGGATTTATTTGAATCGTTTTTCTTTCTGTTGTATCTGCCATTTAGTGAAACAATAGATATTATATATATAAACTCAACAAGTTTTCTTTATTCTCGGTATCCTTATTCTCTTTGTTTTCTTTGAATATTTTGAATCCGTCGTTCATATCTTCTATGGTAATACTTTTTTTCAAAGAAGGATCTTTCCCAAATATTCTTTGAGCATGAGACACTTTCACATACGAGAACAACAATTCCATGTCTCGTCCATTATATTTGAATTGATCTTTTTTGTCACTAAACCACTTGATATCGACATCATCCGAGCATTTCCATTTTGAGTCATTGACTATTTTCACAAATATATTCATCAGTTCTTCTATTGTGTAAGGTTCAATGTCAAACTTCCAAATGAACCTGCTTTTCAAACCAGCATTGATTTTAAAGAATGAGTTTTCCAGTTCGTTTTCATACCCGGCGATAATCATCATCAGATTGTTTCTATTATCACTGAGACATTCACACAAAGTATCAATGCATTCTTTGGAATACGATTCGTCTACAGAAAAGGAATATGCTTCGTCAAAAAACAAGACACCACCAATTGCATCATCGATCACTTTCTTGGTTTTTATCGCGGTTTGGCCTAAATAACCAGCAACTAGGTCGGACCGTGTTATTTTTTTGAAATACGTTTTTTTGAGTATACCGAGTTTCGAATACATACGTCCAATTATTTTCGCAATTTCGGTTTTACCCGTTCCGGGTGGACCAGTAATAATCATATGTTTGTAATCGTCTTTGGAATCATCGAAATGTTGTATAAAATACAATAATTGGCGTAACGTCGATCGTTTCAAGGGTTTATTACCAATCATGTTGTTGAGAGACTCAAGTTCGGGTCGGATATTATGAAGTGCTTTTAGGTCAATGTTGTATTTGGTATCATCGGCATACGGATATTTGTTCAGCATTTCGAGCATATCAGAAATCGTATGTAAGGGGAAGTCAATCTGACAATACGTCTTTTCTTTTACATCTAATTTGAGTTCACCAATTGGGTTGAATTGTAGTATTTCATGTTGGTTCTGCCATGACAAGTACGGGTTTGATTTGTTATAAAACGAATAGAAATCAGTATCGGATGTTTTTGTATCTAAAGATCGATAATATTGTAAGTAATTCTTCTTGTAGTGATTTTGAGATGCATCAAACAGCTGTAAACAGTCATTTAGAGACAAATTCTTCTTGTGTTGGTATGTGTCCATTTGATGGACAAAGCTTTTAAATGGATTTTGCATGGGGCTATTTATATTAACCGGCGAATTTGGTTGCATAAATACGGGTTTGTTTATTTGATTTAGGAATTGTATTTAAACCATTGTTTTGATAAAAAATACAGGAATGTTTACAAGAATTTGTCATGATAAAATAGAAGAATATGAAGAAAGGAGTTAAGAAACAAACCCGAAAAAAGAGACAAACACAAAAAAGCAAACAGACCAAACAGACCAAACAGACCAAACAAACACAAAAAACAAACACATACACTGAAATCGAATACAACAGTAACGATGGTATGTTGACCACCGTTTGGGGTCCAGCTATGTGGCATTATCTACACACCATGAGTTTCAATTACCCTGTGAAACCAACAAACAAAGACAAAACGCATTATTATGATTTTATTGTAAAATTACAACATGTCCTTCCTTGTGGGAAATGCCGACAAAATTTGAGACAAAACTTCAAAAAATTGCCAATTAAAAAATGCGCCATGAAATCACGTTATACATTTTCAAAGTACATTTATGACTTACATGAGCTGATCAACACTATGCTTGGGAAGCGGTCTGGTCTATCATACGAAGACGTGAGGGAACGATACGAACACTTTCGATCCAGATGTTCCAAAGATTCCAAAACAAAGAAAAAGAGACAAACGCGAAAACAAAGGCTGGAAAAAGGGTGTACCGAACCCATTATAGGAGAAAAGTCAAAATGCGTTATCAATATTGTTCCAAAAACAGAGAAGGTAAATACGTTTAACATGGACAAGCGTTGTGAAAAGATTCGTGCATCTAATGTTTAGGAATTTCAATATCATTTTATATTATATAAAATTATAGGATGGACTCAAAAACGAAGAAAGAAGACAAAGTCCCATTTTGGGGGGACGACCCAAATGTAATATTAAAATTCGAATATATCATGGAGCTGTATCCATCTGAGACAATGACGTCTTCTCAAAAATTAAATGCAATCACGCGGTCTGTTATCTTACTAACCGTTGTCGGGAGTTTCTTTTCAAACCCGGTAAGGCTATTAATCATTGGATTATTCACTTTAGCAGCTGTGTGGTATTTGCATTATCACCAAACCACCACCAAACGTGTGAAATTCGAGGAGGAGGCATTTACAAATCAAGACCCGGTCAAAGAGCGTACTGTGCTACCCCAAGATCTGTTTTCTACACCACAATCGAATAACCCATTCGGAAATACGATGTTATCTGATTATGACGAAGCAGATAAGAAAAAGCCAGCGCCACCTTCGTATAACAAACGAATAAATGATCATATTGTTACACAAGCCAAGCAAGCAATTATGGACAACAACCCAGAACAACCCCATATCACAAATCGACTATTTTCTGGATTGGACGACGATCTAGCATTTGAGCAATCTATGCGTCCATTTTATAGTATGCCTAGTACTACAATACCAAATGACCAGCAATCGTTTGCAGAGTTCTGTTATGGTAGTATGATATCTTGTAAGGAAGGAAATGAATTTGCGTGTGCCAGAAATATGACACGACATACAAATATGTGAATGGGAATGGGAATGTGAATGGCAATGGGAATGTGAATGGGAAGACTTTAGCAAATGATCATCCAGGGTCAAATAATAATTTTACTATGATAATTTACAATAATATTTTACTATAGTATAATAAGATGCTTTCGCAACAAATGAGTTACGCTTTTAACAATATGGGACGAATCGGAAATGATTCCTCAGACCAGTCTCAAAAAACGGTACAAAATAATCAATTTTTAAATACAATGTTAACGAATCACTTTAGCGGACAAGTGTCCGACAACCACATCCAGTTTGCTACTTCCCATCACGGTGTAATGGTCAACGGAGTCAATGGTGGTTCTGGTATCAACGGGTCTGTAGTAGATGCGGAATCTAGTTTGTTGATGAAAGTCGGACAAGAACGTCCCTACGAAAAGTTGGTTTTACAAGAACGTCCTTTTTTAACCGTTCCCTATTTAGGAAAAGGGTCTGTAGATCCTACTCTTGAATCACAGCTAATGCAAGGCGAGACTATCCGCGGCAAAAAGAGTGTTTGTACTGTTATGGAACGGAACTTTAACAACATTGCTGATTATCCTTTAGATGATCGCAAACGCGCAAACGCAAACACAGTGGAGGAAATGGCATTGGCTGGATGGACACGTGGAGGTAAATCTACCCGAGAATCTGGTGAACAATACTTTAGTCAAAAATCGAAGCCATCTGATTTGAGTTTCTAATTCGTTTATTTTAGGTGATATGTGAAATAATATGTAAGTGTAGTATATATTATGGCACTACAAGGAATCGAATCTTTCAGTTCTGAATATCAATCTGCAGGACAATCTGCAGGACAAACCACAGAGCAATCTCAAGGACAAACAACAGGTGGTAGACGCAGGCGCAGAAGATCGCAGAAAAGCAAACGCAAGAAGTCACAAAAACGTAAACAGTCTAGAAAACGTAGAAAGTCTCAACGCAAAAGACGTTAAATTTATAATATAAGTAATATATTCTATTATAAATGGATTCAGAATCACCTATTGTAACACATATAAAAACGCAACCCTCTTTTCTTTTTTATTCGGACAACAGAGAGTATCGGAAAACGATGCGATCCATCTTTCAGATGGATTCATGTGAAATAGCCCCATACTCAGATTTATCTGTCAACGAGATCGATAGTGATATAGACGAAGAATCAAAAGACGAGATGCAGTATGATATGAAACAAATGGATCAGTATTTGACAGAGTTATATGAAATCACCCAAAAAGAACCATTGTTTTTACAGTTATACGTAAAAGCCGCCGCACAAATGTTATCCGAAGACCCTTTGATTGGTCAAGTTGTGCTATGTTCGTATGATTATTTCAATCTGTATTTCTCATGCATATGGTTTTATCTTCACGGTGGCAAAACATCCCTTAAAGGATCTGTAGAATATACGCGTTTAGCAGAAATATTAAAATGAGGGATAGAGATATAGCAACATGGCTTCTACACGAAATAAGAACACACCCGGAAATTACGCTTTAGAAAAAAACCAATATATCCGAAGACACCAGGAAATTATGTATAACCATGCACCACAAGGTCAAGCATATTCAAGAAATTTTGCCGGGAATGGGCTATTAATGGGAAGAATGGCTGGGCGTGATTTAGCAGACAATGATACCCAGATCGAGTCGGCTTTACTAGGAATTGGTTCAACCAATCTCGAGAACCCATTGCCGAAAGTAGAACCTATGATTCATCAACACAAGAGTTTGAATGTGATCAGTCGAGTTCCAATGATACTTCCTTTGCCACATATGCCCGAAACAGAACACCGTCCCATGTATTTGAACTAGAACACAAACAAAAACACTATTACAAAATATATTCCGGATCAAAAATCCGATCAGTATCAATACAGATCTTTTTCACTTCTGTATTGCTACGTAATGCATTTAAGATGGCATAACTAAAAGTAGAACCATTTCCATTGTATGGGTTCACATTCCCTACGAAGACACCGTTACATTGTTGTCCGATAATCAAATCCAAAATCGCATTTACATCCCGTCCTTCAAATTGTGTTTTATCCATGAAATGGAATTTGTAACCGTGGTCGGACATGTATTGTGTAATTGCATTGTCCTGGTCCGAGGATAGTAATATGGTAGTTGTGTCGGGTAAAATATGTTGTTGAATGATTCTTATGTATTTTTGTTCTAGGATAGATTTGTATAAGTCGGGATCAATGTTATTAATATTCGCCCAGAATGGGATCGCGTCATTTTCTATACGCAGATGAATCACATTGTAACACGAAGCGTGTAATGATTCCATAAAATGTTGAGTTGCCTCATAAAACCTCGGTTGAAACGAAATGTTGTTTAAAATATCATGGAACGAGTCTACTTGATTTTTGGCGTGACGGATATTCGTTCTACAAGTAGTAGGTAAATGTGAAAACTGTTTAAAATCTAGTTTGATTGGTTCTAATTTTAACATAATGTATTCATCGAGTAGTGTTTCGTGTGTATGTCCATTCAATGTGTACGTTACATAAACATGCTTAAGAGTACCGGGGAGAGGATCACCGTTTTCACATATTGTATTCAAATTTGTTCCAATTGGGATTTCTAGTACATTGTCGTGTACAAACGTAGATTTTACAAGTTCTGTGATATCGGTAATATGATGTGGTCTTAATCCGAATTCAACACGATTGATTTCAAAATGCACATTGGATGTAGGGACGATTTGAACTTCATAAGAAGCCAACCATTTATTCATTTTCGGGATATCTAAGACTATTTGTGATAAGCAATACGAACCGCTATTATAATCACATAGAAAGTCGGATAAAAGGATCGTAGAAAATCCTGGGAAGGTTTTCCCGATTAAAAGACTGTTTGCCAACGAATATAATTGGTTACATAGACCAAGACCATGATCTCCGAATTTACAATAAATAACTTGTTCTTTAAAAGAGTGGTCGACCGTATTTTTGTAAACGTCAGGGGTATATGGTATTTCATATAAATGTCTTAAATCACACACATTGAAAACTAGAGGATTATTTTGCATGAGCCAAAATTCGGCATCATATTTTTGTTTTAATTCGGTTACACATAATGAACGAATATAATCAGCGGTGGCCCACCAGAAGTTCCCGGAATAGTGAGGCGGGTTTTCTTGATGAAAACATTTTCTTCTATATAAACAACCAACCGTATCGTATATATCTAACAACGATAAACACTGTTCATGGTTCGTTACAAGCGAATAGAGCATGAAATGTATCCATGAAAATATACCATCTATGTATATACTGTTTTTTTTATGAGAGACACCTTTCGTGTGCAAATAGAAGATTTTATATTCTGGATGGATTTTTGCGAATTGATGCAACGATCGTAGTGTGCAATTTTCAAAAAGAGTTGTGTCTTGTGAGTGATTTTGGATGATTATTTTTTCATGGAGTTTTGAATAGATGGATGTATCCAGTGGTAGTCCAACGTGGTTGACAAACAAAACATCTAATTTATCGATAAGCTTTGAGTCGATAATATAATGTAGCAATTGCAACAAGACTTCATCCTTCCATTCGCTCGTGTAAGTACTGTGGAGAAAACACGCATTTTTTGATTCGACAATCATTTGGTTGGTTATAAAATATATTGAGAATGATATGTTTATATATTTTACTGATTATGACTTTTCCGATCATAAGACAATCTCCTATTTTTTCATCCGTTTTGTGATGTTGTGTTTCATTTGAGACATATTTCGAAAGGTCATATTATGTTTTGAATTTATCGCTGTGTTATTTAGTATTAGTTCTACCACTGGTTCTAGATCTACCACTGGTTCTAGATCTACCACTGGTTCTAGATCTACTACTGGATCTAGATCTACTACTGGATCTACTACCGGTTCTGGATCTACTACCGGATCTACCACCGGTTCTGGATCTAAGTGAACAATTGCTTTTATTTGTTGCATTATATCGTTATTCTGATTCGTATTGATAGGAGGTAATTCATCACACTTCTCCACAGTCGTATATATTCTTTCCGATAGGATAGTATATGACTTATCGGGTTTAATTTCAATCGGAATTTTCACAATGGCATAAATATGGTTCATTTGATTTGCATAAAAAATCAGAATACATTTATTTCGATTTTTCGAGAAAGTATATAATTAGAAGGTCATTTTGGTAGAAAGAGATTCTTTACGCATTCCTTTACAAGCATTTATAGAAAGTTCTTCGCGTTTTTTACGTGTTTTTGTTCCATCTGTAGTATTTTCGATCGCAGGTTTCCGTTTGATTGTATTCAGACGCACGTTCATATCTTTTTCAATGACATCAAAATGGTTCACAATATATTCTAACACTTTGTTTACAATCGCCCATTTGAAAAAATGAAGTTGACCGATAGTCGTTTCGATGCTCGTATTATCTTTGTATGGGATAAGGACACGGTCTTTTCTACAATAAGGGTCGAACATTTGTTTGGAATAGCTGTCTTCTGTAGATTTGTAGTTCGTCCATACAAAAAATCTACGAATTTCTTGTTCTTGTTCTTGTTCTTTTTTGATTTCATAAGCAGTAAAATGCTGTTTCGCATAATTTGTAACAAACCAATTGACTAAACGTATAGAGAGCTTTTTTGAGTTATGTTCTACAACATATTCTCGGTTTATGATTTGTTTCAGTGTTTCTAAGTATTCTTCGTTTTTGTAAAAATCTAATAATGTTGTCAATAACCACTGATTTTGTGTATACATAGAGGATGATGATGTTGTTGTATGTGTTCTTTTTTTAAGTTTCTTTTGGTGAAAGTTATTTAAACCGACGAAGATTTCAAATCGCACCCTTTTGGCGATTTTATCTCTTTATCAGTCACGACCCTTGTAGAATATAAATCCGCTGTGCTGATTTAATTCTTCAAGAGTTTAAATCTCGGTGATGGACACTGGTTCTGGTTCTGGTTCTGGGTCGGAGTCTTCTTCACACATAGAATCCGCTTCTAGAACGGGGCTAGGTTCTTGCACAGGCACAGGTTCAGGATCTTCAACAGGTTCTTCGACTGGATCTGGTACAGGTTCTTGCACAGGTTCTTCGACTGGGTCTTGCACAGGCACAGGTTCTTGTACGGGTTCAGGTTCAGGTTCAGGTTCAGGCACAGGTTCAGGCACAGGTTCTTGTTCTTGAACAGGTTCAGACACAGGTTCAGACACAGGTTCAGGCTCAGGTTCAGGTACATGTTCTTGTTCAGGTACAGGTTCTTGTTCTTGAACAGGTTCTTCATCTACAGGTTCAGGCACAGGCACAGGTTCAGGTTCAGGTTCAGGTTCAGGTTCAGGTTCAGGCACAGGTTCAGGCACAGACACAGGTTCAGGTTCAGGTTCAGGTTCAGGCACAGGCACAGGCACAGGTTCTCGTATGGGTTCAGGCTCTTTTATAGTTTCTAAACTAGGCTCTAATTCAGGACTAATTTCTAATTCTGGACTAGGTTCTAATTCTGGACTAGGTTCTAGCACAGTGTCTGAATCTCGTATTAATTCAGATCCCGATGGACCTGATACACCGGTAATACCGGCGGACCGGATTGTTTGTGACACTTCCTGTTTTTGTTTTTGCTTTTTTACTACATTCGGTTCAGCTTCACTTTCAGGTTTAGACCAAAATTTGCGGAAACCCGAAAAAATGGAATACATTATATAATCCCTACATAAAAAACTTTATACTTTTTTTTTAATATTTTTATAAAGATTTCTTTTTTAATTTTCGAATATGGATTCTACATCAAACGATACAGGAATATTTCTACTATTTCTAGGATTGACAAAATGTAATTGTGTCTCGTGGTCTGTATCAAGACCGTTGCAAATATCATCGATATCTGGTTGGTAATCTTCGAGTTTTCTCTTCATTTTATCAAATGTAGGAGGATTCGGAATTTCAAATAAAGTATACACCTCTCTGCATAATGCGCAACATGGATCTTTGCTACTGTGATAACAAGTGTCTAAGTAGGTCATTATACAAGTATCACAATAAATGTGATTGCAATTTGTTTTTATTTTTTGTTCTTTATGGATTGGTTCATAACAAATCGGACATTCACATTCTCCGTCTTTGTCTTCAATCACTTTATCAATGGTATATATCATAATGTTGTTTAGTGTTGTATCTGTATTTGTAAAATAGTCATCAGATGAAATACTTACCAAACTTGGAAGGGAATCGTAGTCTGTCTCGAGATCTTGTAAAGACAATGGTTCAAACCCTATTTCCTCTTCAATGTTCCAATCAAATACACTTATCTCTTGTAGTGTGGAAGATGGTGTGTAACTTTCCCATGGGAAAGGTTGCAAAGGGAAAGAAAGTAGTTCATGTGATTGGTGTTGGGTTTGGCTCATTATTCGTGTTACTTTGATTTGGATATGTTCTTTAGGTTGTTTCCAAAAAGAATCATCAATTTTTTACTATTCCTGCCATGCCAGACAGGATATAAAGACGTTTTGTGAAAAATTGATATAAAGATGGATGTACATACAACACTATATTTGTAAAGTGTATTATGTCAGAAACTACAACCGTGAAAGAACCCACCAAAACAAAAACAAAAACAAAACCGGTAAAATGTCTAGGAAAAGATCGTAACATGAATCCATGTCGTTGTACTGCATTGGTAGAGTCAAATAGTCGATTTTGTAAAAACCATCAATATATGGAAACATATACAGACGAAGAGCTACAAACACTCACACTTTGTTCAGGATGTAAAAAGGCACACTATATGGAAAACAAAAAAATATGTGAGAAATGTAATGAACGTGGGAAAACAAATCGGCTCGAAGCGAAAGCATCTACCATTTCTTGTGCGGTTGAAAAATGCAATTCAAAACGTTCTGAACAAAATAAGTATTGTATGATTCATCAAATTCATGTATGGATCGATGAAGTTCATGCAACAGATCACATTCCTTGTACACAGTATATTCGAGGTTGTAGAAATATATTACCTAACGATTCTACATTCAAACGTTGTGAAGATTGTCGAAAAGCAGAACGAGACAAAGATAAGGAAAAACGAGATGCAGCAAAACAACAAAATCAATCTCTGTCTCTAGAAAACAGTGCTTCAAAACATTGTCATACATGTGGGAAAAAGTTTCAAAAGGACTTCTTTGTTGGAGAAAAAGGACAAGAAACATCTACATGTACTTATTGTCGAACCAATGACAAAAAACAAAACAAAAAACGGGACAAAGATCATCGTCGGGAACAAGGAAGAAAGTATGATGCAAAAGAGTCTCGTAAAAGGCAACAAAAAGAATGGAAATCGTCTAATTGGTACAAAGTAGTTCAAGCATGGAAACAATATCGTGTTCGACAAAGAGAAAAAAACGAAAAAGAATTTCTACAAGTAAATGCAAAAAATGCAAAATTATGGCGTACAAACAATCCAGAAGCAGTACAAGCACAAAATGAACGAAACAAAATCAGTCAAGGTTATCAGTACAAAGTGTATATACAATCCGCCAAACATCGTAATATTCCATTTGAAATATCTATGGAAGATTACAAATCAGTCGTAGAACACCCCTGTTATTATTGTGGCATTGTCAACGAAAAACGTGGATTTCATGGTATGGACCGAAAGAATACTGATTTGGCGTATACAAAAGGAAACGTGGTAGCCTGTTGTTCAATGTGTAATTATATGAAAGGAACGTTGTCAGAAGAGACATTTATCGAACGGGTGTGTCATATACTTTCACATTGTCGAAAAATAGTAGTGGAACATCGTTATCCGGATGCATTCAAAAATTACAATGGATGTACATACAATGATTATCGATTGCGTGCAAACAAACAGAACCGATGTTTTGAACTAACACAAACTCAATTTCATCAACTTATGAAAGCATCTTGTTATCTATGTGGCAAAGAATCAAATCACCATCATTGTAATGGTGTAGATCGTAAAGACAATACAAAAGGGTACACCATAGAAAATAGTTATTCTTGTTGTGGTGGATGTAATTACATGAAAAATCATTTTGATTTTGATTCTCTATTAGAACGGTTCTTGTGTATTTACAACCATCACCATCAACATTCAATCGCATAATCTATTCCTTTCTTTTGTAAATAATGTAATAATCGTGACTGTGTAATGTTTTTATGATAATCACTAAAAAAGATATCTAATCCTAACTGAGCAATTTGTCTTTCATTTAAAAATGGCATTAAATGCCCTGCACCAATACAAATATGAATATGTATATTTTTATTGTGTCTCACAACATCTATAATATTTTCCGCCATATGTTTTTCTCGTTCGAGTAATGTTTTTTGTATGACAATGTCATCTACATTTTGATCAGGGAACTTTTTATGTAACATATACAAACAGCATTTCCGAATAGATTCATACGGAATATTCGAAGGCAATCCGCCGTACAATTTTGCTCGATTGCGGATATGTTGTTTCATATTTTCACTGCTTTTTTCATAATTGTATATATCAAAATGTATTTCTTGCAAGAAATGAGTGTATGATAGAAACCAAGGCTCTGTTTCAAAAGACCTCATGAATTCCTCCATTTCGGGGAATATCAATATGCAATATAAAAAGAATACAAGTACTGCAATGGAATGATTACCTCCTTCTTTTAGTGTTTCGAATGGTACTTGAGACAATGTATATGTAGAACACAATACTGTATCTGGATAGAGTCCTTCTAATTGTTCAAATCCATTCATTCTGTTTTCAGAAGAAGCATTATACTGTTTGCATTCTAATAGCAATATAATTTCGTTTTGTAATGCACGTGTTTTTAATAATTCTTTTTGTTCTTCAAAATGAGACAAATGTACTTCCGGATGGAATGTGATCATAATTATTATAATAATACATAACAATTATTTTATTACAGTTTCAAAAAAAAGTATAAAACGCTTATGCCCATTCAAGATCAGCCATATCAGAAACAATGTTGGAAATGTTACTGTACGCAATGCCGGCCATACCCGACATTACACGTAGGACGTTGTAAGATAGAGCATAAACTCTGACCTTAGCTGTCTTAACACCAGAAACTGCTCCAGAAGAAAGAACAAGCTGAAGAACAGCGTTGTCGATTCTGGAGAAGTTGCATGATCCAGATGGTTGGTGTTCCTCAGGGCGAAGGGCGAATGAGTATACGTTGATACCTGTATCGGGGGCGCGGGTGTGGTGTTGGTAAGGTTGAACAACATCGAAGTATGATCCCTCACGCTCGGAGAATCGGTCTTGACCGTTAAGCTGAAGCTTGGCGGTAACAACTGGGTTCTCACCCCAGCAATGCATGTCAAGGGCTGTCTCGGAAAGAACGAATGTTCCGGCATCAGAAACGGCAGATCCGGTTTGGTCGGTAGCACCGAAAGGAGCAGTAGAACTCCATGTTGATCCGTTTGCACCGATGGTAGGATCAGCAGCACCTCCCATTTGGAATAGCTCATCCTTGATGAAAGCATCAGCTCCACTTGTGGCCTCAGGTCCTCCGAAGGCGTGAACTGCGTTAGGAAGAGCATCAATGGCATCTGTGTAGTTGAATGGCTGAGCGCCGAGTGTCTTGTAAAGAGTCTCACCTCCTTCAAGAGAACTGCAGTAGTCAACGTTGGCATCAGGTTGAACAACCCAGATAAGCTCCTTACAAGGGTGGTTGAAGTTGAGCTTGATCTTGTTGGAGGAAGAACCAACAGATTCATCACCTGTGAATTGAAGCTGTTCGATCAAGTACTCGTGAGGGTTCTGGGCCATCTTGCGTCTCTCATCGGTATCAAGGAAGATATAATCGATGTAAAGAGAAGCAGCAACAAGGGATTGTTGGTAGGCCTGGGATACTTGAACAGATCCAGATGCGGAGTAAAGCTCCTTAACAGCCCACAAACATTCACCAATAGGGCGAAGATCAAGGTTGATCTTAACCTCGTGGTATTGAAGGGCAATCAAAGGAAGAGCAAGTCCGGGGTTCTTACAGAACCAGAACTGAAGAGGAACGTAAAGTGTTGTCTCAGGAAGCGCCCTTCTTGGGGCGCAAACTTGAGCAGGTCCTCCTGAAGCGGCACAAGGTCCAGCAATATCAGCGAAAGAAGGATCGGTGATGTATGTAAGCTGACTGGTGTGACCAATCATCTTCCAGTAACCCTTCTGTTGCTCGCTTGACATGGTAAGCTGGTTCCAGATGTGCATCCAGTCACCATATTGGCGATCGATGCGTTGACCTCCAATCTCGACCTCAACTTGGGAAACAAGTTGTTCACCAATGTAGTCCAACCAGCGGGCATATACAGCACCCTCGTGAACATCTTGGTTGATTTCGGGAAGTGTAACCTGAAGGTATACACGGTACGCAAGGTCACCGTTTCTTGACATAACGGCGCTAACACGTCGGCCAAAATCGGCTTGTCCTTGGAAAGTCTGTTCAATACTTTCCATGGCAAAGTTTGTGTGTCTGCGGTAAGACACCTTCCAGTATGTGATCTCGGGTGTTCCAGTAAGGAACAAGTCTTGTGCGCCATAAGCGACGATTTGCATGAGTGCACCAGCCATTTTCTATTATATTATGCCTAAACATTTTAATTTTCCGAAATACAACAAACAATTAGAAAATAGCTACATAAAATAGAAATAAATTATTGGAAAATAAAAATCGATCTACACTACACTAGATATGAATATACGAATTTAATTCAATTTTGGATCATAATGGGGAGGAGATATCGAATCAAAAAGGGGGTTATAGGATAAAAACAATTTTTTTCCTAGAAGAAGATATTAAATACATCGGGTCTATTTCTATAAACAATGGATAAAGATTCAAAAAAGACACGAGATCATACAAAAACAATGGATGAAAAGCATTCGGATATGATGAACATATTTTATGTCATTGAAAATGAGACAATCCCGAAATTGCTAGATGAAAAACAAACCATACATTCCGCTTTGAAACAAATGAAAATGTATTCGGATGAATACCACGAGCTGAAAGAGAAACTGGAAGATATCAAAGCAGAATTGAAATCATTAAAGAGACAAAAGAAGGATTATTTGTTGCAAAATTCAAAGTACATTTTCAATTATTACGAAGAAAAACAGAAGATATCGAGTGGCGAAAACAACATTGATTCAAATACGATTAACATGTTTTTCAAGATCAAGGGAACTACAAATGAGAGCAGTGATATAAACAACGACAAATACAAATCTTCCAAACAAATTTACCAGCAATATTGGAAGAACGTGGACGGAGACATTATTCATCTACAAGAATATGTGATCGACTCTGACAATTGTTTGCTTTGTAATCAAGGGGAATTGATCCCATTAGAAGAAGAAGGGGTGCTTATATGCAACAATGTGAATTGTGGGAAATTCATGATTCATATTGTAGACAATCAGAAACCTCTAAACAAAGAAATGCCAAATGAAGTGTCTTATACTGCATATATACGATTAAACCATTTCAAAGAGATTTTGTCTCAATTCCAAGCAAAAGAAACGACACGTATACCGGATGATGTTCTCGATGCGGTGAAGAACCGTATTAAAAAGGAGCGGAAAAAGATGTCGGAAATGAACTATACAGAAATGCGTAATATATTGAGTATATTGGGCTACAATAAATATTTCGAGCATATTCAGTATATCAATTCTATCTTGGGTATCAAGCCGCCAATCATGGACGAAGAATTGATCGAGACATTATGTGTGTTGTTCATTGAGATTCAACAACCATGGGCCATTTATTGCCCTATAAATCGTACGAATTTCTTCAACTACACGTATATATTGTGTCAGTTATGTGTGTTATTAGACCAAACCCAATACTTGCCGTTTATTCCGATGATGAAAGATCGGATCAAGCAGTTGGAGCAAGATATGATCTGGAAAAAAGTTTGCGACCACTTAGACTGGGAATATTTTCCGACTGTTTAGTTTACAAAGTGTAGTCGTTTACAAAGATAATAATTTTACATAAAAAGTATTATCGTGTTCATAAAAAAAACATTTTTTTATTTA
>Ga0209534_10002708_pt1 | contig 17353 bp, 20 predicted proteins | sample COG_07_FD_184751 | JGI IMG/M metagenome (GOLD analysis project Ga0209534, IMG submission 184751) | Pelagic Microbial community sample from North Sea - COGITO 998_met_07 (SPAdes) (version 2) | ecosystem: Environmental > Aquatic > Marine > Neritic zone/Coastal water | place: Helgoland, sampling...
AAAAATGCGCAATAAAGCCACCTGTGAAGATGATGTTTGTTGGATCGATTCATTAATGCTAAACCCATCGGACAAAACCAAATATAAGAAATTACTACACAGACCAAAACGACCCGCTGAATGGAACAGTAATCCGAAAACCTGGCTAAATAGTTTGGATATACAAAATGTGCTAAACCAATACGAAAAGACCCACCCTGAGTTCCGTTTTATTGGACCATCGCCCATGGATTTTGATACGCGCTATAATGATAAAAATTGCGTTTGCAATCGTTTATGTAATTTGTCTCTACAAGATGAATATGAAAAAGGTGTGCGGAAAATAGGTATTGTATTCAATGAGGACAAATCGAATCAAGACGGATCTCATTGGGTGGCTTTTTTCGTCGATTTAGAGGATCGCTTTTTGTTCTACTATGATAGTGTTGGCAATGAAATGTTGAGTGGAATAAAACGGTTTAAGAAAAAAGTGCTAAAGCAGGGCAATGAATTGTTCTCTCCGAAAAAAATGAAATTCCATCAAAATCATTTTAGCCATCAAAAACAAAATACTGAATGTGGAATGTATAGCATTTATTTTGTCATTTCTATGTTATTACGCCGAGTGGATATTTTATCCGATCCAAATAGTGATCAAACGGGTGGAAATGAAGAAGTAAAAAAAAGTGATGGAATATCCCATACGATGAACTTGAAGGAATTGCTCCATTATTTCACGAAACAACGAATCCCCGATAGCTTTGTTTTTCAATATAGACAGCATCTCTTTGGGGGGATTATTTAATACAGTACAAAATATATAACTTTTTCTACTGTACAGTGTAATATTTTTGTATCGGTTAATTAACAGACGCTCGTTCATCGTGGCCTTTTTACATTCCGAATGAGTATCGGTTAATTAACCGACACTCTTGTACAGTTGTATGAGGGATTAATGTCTCCTATATGAGGTTCTCTCTGATATATTGTATACCATAAAACATGATTCCAAATAATACACTTCTCAATAAAATCCCATTTGTATTGTAATTACCGTCGCTATTGTGTATATTCAAAAAGGATAACCGTTGGAAAATCATTCGGTCGACCAAAGGCAATTGAAATAGTAAAAACAATAGACCCACTAAAATTGGCAATTGAAGTGCCTCCAATAAAGAATCTTGATAAGACTCTTTTGATTGTTGTGCCCGATGAGTCCGGATTTTCTCTTCATTAATGGCGTCATATTGTTTCATATAATCAGCCGTTTTTTGAACACTATTGGATACAGGTGGTACATAATTGGGTTGAACTTGTACATCCTGTACTAATTCAGTCGTATCAATTGGAATGTCTCGAGATGGTAATGTAGCTTGATTTGGTGGTAAGTATTGTTCTTGGAGTTGCGGTTGTTGTGGTACAGTAAAACCCGGTGATTGTCCTGGTGCCATTTGTTGATGTTGAGGTTGCATTTGAGGTGGTGGTAATGTTTGTTGATTTTGACTGGATGGAGTGGGAATCGAAGGTACAGATGGAGGTGGATGACCATAAGGATTAGGATGCATATCCATAGGACTGTAGGAAGTATTAATACCATCACCACGGGTACTTGGATTCATTTGCATGGTGATGTTTTCGGGTAAATCCATTATACGTGTTGTATCGGTCATCTTTATATAGTGAAAAATATCTAAAGATGTCTAGTAAAACGCAGAGTCCGGTTTAGGAATATTTATATTTTCACGGATTGTTTTAGCGGATCACATCGATTGGGCACCATTTCGTATTGATAACAAAATTCACCGAACTGAAACGTTTTGCCGTCTACTTCTTGAATCACTGGTCCGTTGAATTCAATACAGGAACCGTCCGCACAAACCTGCCTAAACATGGTGGCTAATCCCAAACCCAATAAAAGGGAAATGAAAAATCGACCCGTTGCTGTATTCAATAATCGGTTTACTCTAAACATTATTTATTGTTCTTATCTACAGTAATACTTTGTTATATAGTACTATTGTATTTTATATATGACGAGATCCATTGTTAAATCCTTTTATTTGGATAGACGTTTCACTTAATCAGCTTTTGGAGTTGTTCCCTGTACAGGAGTCTTGGATATGAAGCCATCTTTAGGACATTGGACCTTGGTTTGTTTATATTGGAAACAATTACCGGCTTGATCTTTGTACTGTACATGAGAGACTGAATCTGGTGTGGGATAGACGGTGATTTTCTTCTTATCGGGAGACATCACATATACCGCAAATATCCCTAAAGCAAAACTAATCAAAAATACCGGAATATTGATGTACTTTAGTAATTTCATTTTTATTGGTTGGTATTCTTCTTTGCAATATACAATAAAAAGATATTTTCGTATAAAAAGGATTTAAAGAATAAGGGTTATATTTCTTTGGAAAAAGGTAAAATCAGTACCTTGTGTTTTTGTTCAGCGTTTTTTTCTTGTATGTGTGTCATTGGTTTTCAGTAGCCCCAACCACTAATTCTTATGGATTCACATTAATAAACCCAAAAACAGTATTTTTTCCCTTATCCGAATATAGCTCAGTTGGTAGAGCACCCGACTGTAGAGGTAGCAAAAAATAGATATCGGGTGGTCATCGGTTCAAATCCGATTGTTCGGATGGATGCCCTTATAGCTCAGTTGGTTAGAGCGTGCGCTTAGTAAGCGTAAGGTCAAGAGTTCAAACCTCTTTAGGGGCTTTTGTGTCACGAATATAGTTTCTGTATAGATGGTATAGTATATATACGATCTATAATGATTGATTTCAATTTAGGAGATTACTTTGCTAAATTAATGCCGAAGAATTTGGCAACCAAGGCATCTTCCTATACAATTGGTACAGTACCCGTTGCTACAATAGGTTTTATTGGTGCTACTGCTGCTTTAATAGGTGTTGCTCATTCTATTGATCCTGGTGATGATGATGACAACGGTGAATCTCAATCTAAGGAAGACAGTGATGAAAATGACCAAGAAAAGAAAGACGAATCAACCTCTTCTAATGATGATACTGTACAGGATAACCAAGAAGGTGAAACAAAAGAAGATCAACCACCAAAAGAAGATGGAGAGAACAAACCTGTAGAAAATGGTGATCTTCCTAAAGAAGAAGGAAATGACCAAGAACAACAAGCATCCGAAGAAAACAAAACCGAAGAAAACAAAGGATTACTCGGCTTTATGAGCAGCAATACAAATGAAAAAGAGGAAAACAATGAAGACAACAATAAGCCAATGAATTCAGAAAATCAAACAGAAAATGAAAATACTGAAATGCCTAAAGATCAACCAAAACGAATCGGTGAAAACCGGGATTTTATGGAAGGCGGTGGTTCCATTATATCAAATTATCGTAGAAGAAGGTCAAATAAGAAAAGAAGACGAAAGTCTAAAAGGAAAACCAAAGGTCGCCGAAAAAGATTCTACTAAAGTAAAGTATAGGCAACTCAAAATCAAAATCAAAAAAAGATGAAACAAGAACAATTGATTTTAAAAACGGCTAAAGTATCTTTGGGTATCCAAGTATTAGCCGGAGCTGTTGGACTCTACGGTATTTCCATTCCATTGCCTCCTGAAAAGATCATTTTGAGAGAAATCTTGATATTGGAAACCATTGTACAATTCATTGAATTGGTATATTATGTATGGTTGGTCAGTAAGTTTTCCAGTATTCAATATGATGTTACCAGTACACGTTACTTTGATTGGGTATTATCAACTCCTATTATGCTTATCACCACGGCAGTATTTATGCTGTACAGAAATACGCCTAAAGATGATGGAGAATCTCCATTGCGATTATTTAATGTTTTGAGAGAAAATGGGAAAACTTTAGGCAAAATCATCGGGGCCAATGCATTGATGCTTTTGTTTGGATATTTAGGCGAAAAACAAAAAGTCTCTCGATTTCAAGGATTTTTATTTGGAACACTGTTTTTCCTAATGAGTTTTGGATTCTTGTACAGTGAATTTGTAGGAAGTGATACAGTCAATCTGGTTTTATTTTGGGTCATGTTGGTTGTATGGGGACTGTACGGTGTGGCCTATTGCTTGGATTATAAAACGAAAAATGTCGGATACAACTTTTTGGATATTCTCTCCAAGAACTTTTATGGATTCTTTTTGGTATACATCCTTCTTGAGGGAACCTAAAGGTTCCCTCACACTCCCTCCGTTCCACGCTATGCTAGTGGATACATCCCCCATAGCCCCATAGCCCCATAGCCCCATAGTTCCACGTGATGCTTTAGGGAAAGTATCTTCTATGGGGCTTGCTCTATGAGGCTCGCTTCGCTCGCCCGGCTTGCCGACTAAATATACAGTACAAAACTAACATCTTTTCTACTGTAAATCCTCCCTAAAAGCATTGCGCGGAGCAGGGGGCTATGGGGGATGTATCCCCCACTCAAAGAAGACACTTTTGTCTAAATCTTCTACATGATCCAAATCAGCCAGTGTTAAATATACCCGTTTTTGAGGTTCTTTTCCACCGGTAAAATCAATCCGTTTTCTCTCCAATGTATAAACCCAAGTCTGATTTCTATTTTTGAAAACATGGTATGGTGAATAATTTGGATTAATTAAATTGGATCTTGTTCTACTGTAGACATATCCATCTTCGCTATTGAAAACAAATATTTTTTCCTTGCTAAAATCTTCTAAACGTGCTTTATGTCGAGAGATATATTCTTCTATATCTAAGATCCCCAGTGGTATATTCCTGTCCTGTTTGCTTTTATTGTACTCAAAATCATCATAATCCCCATAATTAACACCAATACTATCGATTGATACTGTCCTTGCACTATCCATTATATCTAGCTACCTGTGTACTATTATTATTTAGCAATACAAAATATTCACGGGGTGAACCGGTCCAATAAATAGTAATACACACAGTAAGTGATTCCCAATAGGACTACATCATAGATAACGGCATGATACCCGACACGATGAAACCATCGACTAAAGAAATTGGTTTGAATTAATGGTTTGGAGAGAAAGTAATAGCAAAATCCTCCTGAAATCACAATAGTAGTCAATACAATAAGTAATAATTGTTTCCAGAATACTTGATCCCATTTGTAACGGTGACCAATAGAAATAGCAATGGCCATGTAAACCGCCACCAAGAAAAAATCCAAAATCAAATTAGTAGAATAATTCGTCCTATAGTACAAATCCACCAATGGTTTCTCTCCAGTAATCCAATATGGACCGCGTAATCCATAGACAAACCCTACTGTTACAAAACAATAGGCCAATACATAAGCATATACTGTAGAATATTGATTCATTATTCTATAGTATCATTTGTGATATTTTTTTTATGGTCCACAGTTTAACATATTTCTACAACGAGAGAAAAACGCGGCAACTTCTTGGTTATCCGATGTATTGACTATATCATCGGGATACACAGTCGTGTTTCCTTTTCCATACGCCAATACAGCCGGTATGGATTTCACCACTTTACGGGTTTTGAGAAAAGCATACAAGTCGAAACTATCGTCAATATCAATTGTAGCACAAGTCACATTATCGGCTGACAATTTCGCAAATTCGTCGTGGACTAACCCTTCTATTCTTTTACAGGGTTCGCACCAAGTGGCACCGAATTTCAATATAAGCAGGCCTGTATTGGCTTCTAAATATTGGTTGATGGTTTTACGGTCTAATACTAGATTCTCGTGTATAGGCATCTTAGATATTGTACGATAAATATACAATTAGCATACAATAAACATTTAATTCATTTCTCTCTAAAGTAATGTTTTCATAAAATCGATTTCCTTTTCTTGGGTCAATATTATATTTTTAGCCAATCGATAAGTTTTGTCATCTACAGTAGAATTCGTCAATAATCGTTTAGTAGTAGTCAATGCAGTAGAATGATGAGGAATCATTCTGCGTAGCCATTGTTTAGGCGAAACGATAAATTGAGAACGTAACAATACTATAAATAGTAGAGACAAAATCACTCCTATAGTGAATATTTTACGGTTAAAATGACCCATTTGTAAATAATGGACCACTTGATGTGACCATAACATGGTTGATGCCATATAAGCCGCTGACAAAATTAATGTAGTAGACAAGAATAAATGCGAATAATCGTAGGCCAATATATTCATGGGATTTAGGAATATTGCTACGATAAACATGACGGCAAATAATATAATTTGGTTGTTGATTGTAGAATGATTCATTTTTATTGGGTTTTTACTTTTGGTTTAATTATAAAGTAAATGGAGAGAAAAGTTCGTTTAACAAGTCGAAAAAATATACTATTTCTACAGTATAATCCCAAATGAAAACAGTGCTTATTACCGGTGGGTGTGGTTTCATCGGTTCCAATTTCATCAATTATTTTCATGCAACCCATCCGGATACTCGGATCATCAATGTAGACGCCATGTATTATTGCGCAGATGAGCAAAATATACACACTTCTGTACAGGAATCACCCAATTATTACTTCATAAAAGGCAATATATGTTCGCAAGATTTGATCACCCATGTATTACACAATTATAGTGTCGATACAGTGGTCCATTTTGCCGCACAATCCCATGTACAAAACTCTTTTGATGATTCTCTCAAATATTCCTATGATAACATTGTAGGAACCCATACTTTATTGGAGGCATGTCGCCTCTACGGTAAAATCGAGAAGTTTATTCATATTTCCACGGACGAAGTCTACGGAGAATCGGCTTTAGACGATTCGGAAAAGAAAAACGAATTGTCCATTTTATGCCCAACGAATCCTTATGCGGCCACTAAAGCCGGTGCTGAATTATTAGCCAATTCGTACCGATTCTCTTTCAATATGCCTATTGTGATTACCCGGGGAAACAATGTATATGGACCGAACCAATACCCGGAAAAGTTGATTCCGCGCTTCATCCAATTGTTGAATCAAAATAAAAAAGTCACCATACAAGGCGATGGGTCCAATGTACGTGGTTTTTTACACGTGACCGATGTAGCACGCGCAGTAGACTTAATATTGGAAAAAGGCGATGTAGGTGAAATATACAATATAGGCAGCGACGATCACGATGAGTATACTGTACAGGAAATCGCACATCGATTGATTACACTGATTCACAATACGACTGATTATGAACAACATATTGAGTATGTAGAAGACCGTCCATTTAATGATAAACGGTATTATATTAGCAATGCTAAAGTAAAAGCGTTGGGATGGACCATTGAAAAACCATTTTCTACAGGATTAGCCGAATTGGTGGAACTATCGAAGAAAGCCTAAATTTGGGTGTTGGTATATCTCGTCTATATACCTCGTTTAATATCTCTCTACGGTTTATAAAAAAACTGGATTGGAGAGAAACAATAGAAGAAAGATGCATGAATTGAAAATCGAATCGTATACTTTAGATGAACTCATGGGTCTATTGGATTTAAATAGTAGTCAAACCGTTACGGTCGAACATTTGAAACGGGCTAAAAAGAAAGTATTGATGATGCACCCGGATAAATCGAAATTGCCAAAAGAATATTTTTTGTTTTACAAAAAGGCCTTCGATATTATTTACCGTTTGTACGATGATGTACACAAAGTATCCAAACCTGTAGAAGAAACTGTTTATACAGCCGATAAAAACGACGATGGGCAAAGTGAACATATGCGTAAACAATTGGGTCAAATGTCTTCTACTGATTTCCACCGTCAATTTCACGAATTGTACGAAAAACACGCGAAAAAAACGGTCAATACTGAGAAATACGCATGGTTTTCATCGGAAGAAAATGCTTTTGATTCGTTGGATCATGTACGCAATGTAGGTCAAATGAATCAAGCCATGGATACAATAAAACAACGGCAACAAGAAATGACACTGTACAAAGGTGTATCGGAAATGCGTTATCACACTGGCAATTCCTTTTATCAAGACATTGATGGTGATGATGATGAGGACGATAGCGCAGGTATTTATGTAGAATGCGATCCATTTAGCAAGTTGAAATTCGACGATGTACGGAAAGTCCACCGTGATCAAACGGTCATTGGTGTACGGGAAAGTGATTATCATCAAGTACCGAAATATAAGAATGTAGATGAATATCAACGATCGAGACACGCGGCTGGATCAGTGACACCAATGGGAGAAACCCAGGCACAGCGGTTAATGGCCGAACAAGAACGGTTTCTACAGGATAAAATGCGGCAAAAGCAGTACCAAGCCGAACAAGCCACAATGCGCAATATGGAAATGAATCAACAAGTGATGAAAAATTTCCTGCGTTTGGGGAATTCCTAAATGTATAATATAGGAAATCCATGGATGAACAATATACATTTCCATTTGATACATGTGAAAAAGTCAATCACACTAGTCACGTAGCCCAACCATTTTCTACAGTCGTCAATTTCATTACTTGCCTTGTGATTGGGGTTTTCTTGTTACAGGCGAAATCATGGGGATCTTTTGTAGTATTGATGAATTTCTTGTTGTTTGAATTGTTTCACATGTATTCCCATACTCAACATATACCGGGTAGTATTCAAATCAATGTACTGCATACTTTAGCATACGCAGTCAACTTTTCCATATTGTATTTATTTTCTACAGTAACCAAGCTATCGTTATCTAAATGGTTTATCGTGGCTTTAGCAATTATCATTGCTGCTGATATTTATGCTTTAATCCATTTATCTATTGTCTATTACTTGGCCACACAATCATTGTTTTTACTTTCTACATTCTTTTACTTTTATTCATCATTGCCTAAAATGATTCAGTCCATTGTATTTCCGTTAATGGGTGCGATCGGCTTAATTATTGTATTGTTTATCAATGAAAAAGAAAACTGTAGAAGAATGTTGGAATACAATAGTGACTTTCCGTATCACACTATTATTGAAATCGCGGGTCTATTGTTCTTTTATCTATTGTGCAGCCGATTGTACAGGTTATAAATAATGTCCCCCATTGTAAATCGAAAAGGGTTTAAATACAATATCCTTTAAATCTATACACGTGTACGTCCAATAATTAATAAAAGAAGCAAAATAATGGATCCGGGTACTATTTTTATTATGGCAAGTGGTGGAACTATTATAATGGGGACATTGGGGTACTTGATTTATAAAATTATTCAAACAAATTGTTGTATTGAACCACGAGTACATTTGGATAGTACAGTATCGACTGAGTCATCTTCTTCTACAGTTGCTGTTCATTTGCTTCACGGTGATACAAATAATGTGGTATAATCAATTGGTTTGTATATTGGTTTGTATGTTTTAAAATGAAAATATATAAACATTTTAATATGTATATCGAGATATCCACATCCACAAAAAAATGAAATCCATTCAAGACATTGACCATGTTTATTATATTAATTTGGATACTCGACCAGATCGCAAAACCCATGTAGAATCACAATTGAATTCGATTGGAATAAAACAATACACACGCTACAGTGCTTGTATGATGGTCAATGGAGCAATTGGCTGTACAATGAGTCATTTGAAATTATTGGAAATGGCCCGTGACCAACAGTTCCCGCATATAATGATTGTAGAAGATGATATTGAGTTCACCAAACCAGATGTCTTCGTGAAACAAATGAACCATTTCTTGGGTCACAATGATCCAACTACCTATGATGTAGTATTGTTAGCCGGTAATAATATTCCACCACATCGAGTTCACGATGAAAGCTCGGTTCAAGTGAGTCACTGTCAAACTACAACAGGGTATCTTGTACAGTCTCATTATTATGATACTTTGATCAAGAATTTTACTCAAAGTTTGGAAAAACTAATACAATTTCCGGATCATCGCATTGAATATGCAATCGATAAACACTGGCTTCATTTGCAAAAACGCGACCGTTGGTATTTAATTGTACCTTTGACTATTGTTCAAAAACCGGACTTTAGTGACATTGAAAAACGTGATACAAATTACAATCTCCTAATGTTAGATTTAGACAAAAAAGAATTTATACAGAAGATGGGAATGAACTTTATAAATTAACCAAAGCGATGATTGAAATCAAAGTACGAGACAAAATGACTGTGCATGATAAGACATTTTTCAAAAATACGGATAAAATAAAGGTTGCCCATACAAATGAGATTAAACCCGGTGATGTTGTCCTTTATACAGATCAAAATGCGAATGAATTTCATCCCCAGGCCCATAAACGAATCATGCTTCTATTGGAATCACCCGAATATCACCACGTTTTTTATGAATACGTATGCAAAAATATCCATAAATACGACTTGATTCTAACCTTTCATAAAGCGATTCTAGAGGAAAATTTACCTAATGTGAAATTCAATGTGTACGGTACAACTTGGATTCATGAAGATTATCGTCGTGTATACAAGAAATCCAAAATGTGTTCTACAATAGCCTCAAATAAGCGTATGACCAGTGGGCACCGTATGAGACACAATATGATTGATGTGATTTTACAAAAACAATTACAAATCGGACTCTACGGTGGACGTTTTCAGAATTTGCCTAAATTAGTTCAATCGAGAGAAAGTAAGTATGAATGCAATGGTAAAATTCTGGCACTTGGTGAATACCGATTTTCCCTTACCATAGAAAACTGTAGAGAAGATTATTATTTTACGGAAAAACTGATTGATTGTTTTTTAACCGGTACTGTGCCGATTTATTGGGGATGTCCTAGTATTGGCAATTTTTTCAATACCAAAGGAATGATCTGTTTTATGACGGAGGCACATGGAATGTCCATTTTACCGACATTGACTGACGAATTATACGAAAGTATGATGCCGTACATACAGGAAAATTTCCAAAAAGCATTGCGTTATGTGACTTTTTCGCTAAACGAAGAAGCCATCTTAGAGTGTTGTTCTGATAATAGTCGTTAACATGGTATTCGATTCCATGTATCTAAACACATGACACCGGTCTCATTTTTTTTCAATTTTGGACCGACCCATTGGTCTGGATAATAGACCCATGCTTTATTGGGATCGTCATATTTTAAGTGCGTTGCGCGGTTAAAATAAGCCCCGAAATAACTGAAACTACTATTGGCAATAATATGATGACGGCACAGTGACATGGATAGCATTTCTTGCCAATCATCAATGGGATCATTCATATAAGTGAATTTAAGTGTGGGAAACGCGGATTTTAAATCTTGTACAGTATTTTTAATATACGATTCGTCTTCTGTTTCACCGTAGACCAAAATAGTCCAGTCGTTTTTTTGCGTATCGGCAATTAAACTTTGTAAAGCATTGTAGTAATAGGTTTTGGAGAGAATATTATGATAGTCTTGTATTATTTTGTAATCGCCTAAACGGAAATGGAGAGAAACGGTGGTCGACCAATCGCGTGTAGTGAATTCATCTACTGTAGACTGGACTTCTTTGCGCATTTGGTCTAATTCTATTATTTGGAATATTTCATTGACATATGAGTGAAAATATAAGTACGATTGAAAATAGCCGTCGAATTTGAAATGCATTTCGGGTGGAAAATAGGGAATGGGTACATAATGAAATGCGGGCTCTTTGTACAGTTTAGTGGTTTGAATGGGGCGTTTGAATCGTGCTAAATTTTTAAATAATGTATCCCAATATTGCTTTTTCCGCCAGCCGATTTTCAATGGCGCCTCTTCAAAATAAAACGGGCGTTTATGTTGAATCCCATATGCGAGTACTGTGAATACCATGAAAAGTTGATTCCCAATACCACCACATAGATTGATTGTATGCATCGTTGGAACTATTCTATAGTATATTCTTTTTTCATACATTTATATTGGTGTTTGGATTTTATATCATTTTTATTTAAGCCTATAGTGGTATGCTCTGGTCTGAAACTGAATCAAATGTACCCAAATTGGCTAAAGTTTGTTCTAAAATTTGAACTCGCGATTCTAATTGTTCAATTGCTTTATGCAATTCACGATTACTTGGATTATTATTGATAGAAGTGGACACTGGATCTGATTCTACAGTAGACGTGGCATTGGGTTGTGGAATTGGTTCGTATTGAGGAACATCTTGATTACGTTGTTTTTGGTATTCTTCGATTAAATCATCGACGTTTTGGATGGCTCCATCGGCGTCGTCGTTTATTGGTTCTTGAAAAAGATCTTTTGGGTTGGGTAAATCGGGTTTTTGATGGAAATTTTGAAATTGTTTTTGCTTTTCTTGGAAAATACGCTGGGTACGCTCTTCCGGGGTTTCATAAAATTGTGTTGGCGTTGGTGTTGGTGTTGGTGTTGGTGTTGGTAGTGACTGTACAGGTTGAACAGGATATTGGTGTGATTGTGCTTGTACTTGTGCTTGTGGTTTCTGAAAATATTCTTTTACATGTACCATTAGCATTTTGACGACTTCTCGGTTGTATTGCTGTAATTCATATTGGTTGACGTTTTTGATTTGATTTCTTTGTATAGTCTCATATACAGTAGCCATTGTGCTTTGAAACCATTTATGAAGTTCTACAAGTGGAATATCTTTGGTCTGGGGAATGCGTTGAAAAGATTTCCAAATGACTTCTTGGTTTGGAATAGATATAAACTGAGACATTATATTTATTCTTTGTATAGCATACTATTTTTATATTTATTTCGCGTTTACATTATTTTCGGGTTTTCTTAATATATCTGTACTTTTTACTACGGTAATATCTGAAGTTTTCTTGTGACCTGGATCTCCCATATTATTGGCGTTTCCGTATGTTGATTGATATTCACCCATATTAAAACTACCAATCATATTCAATATATGCTCTACATCCAGTATATTTTTTAATGAACTTGATTGTGTTACTGTTTGTTTTGTATTGGTTGTCATTAGTTTTTCATCAAGTTGTGGATTGACAATATGTTTTTTATTTTTATTGAGGTATTTAACAATGTCATTATACTTAGTAATTTTTTTATCTAGGGTAGAATCTTTTTTATCAATTGGTTCAAAAGGCATTAAAGTAGCCAAATATTGTTCATCTTTATCGTCTTTGTTGGTAGTAGTATCATCTGATTTTGCATAAGGTTTGGAATAGGCTTCTATTGTTTTTTTATTAAACTCAATTACATTTTCAGCATCTTTAAATGTATTTTCAGCAAAAATGACTAATGCATTGTCGTTATGCATCGCATTCAATTCTTTCAGTTTTTTAAAATACTGTAAACGGTTTTTAAGTTTTTCTCTATTTTCTTTACATTTAGAATCGTTATCAACATTTTCATCATATTTATTACAAACCGGCAAAGGCTCGGAATACATATCTTCTTGAACTGTAGTCGTGGTTTCAATAGTTTCAGGTATTGATGTATCTACATCAGATGATGGGCCCAATAATCTTTTTAGTTCTTGTATAATAGATTCGATCTCATAGTCAATATAATTTGCTGAATTCAATTGTTTTAAAATATTGACGATTTTTAATTTCTTCTTTTTCTTTTCCTTTTCCATGTCGCCGTTGTCATTATTCCCCCCTTTTTGTACAGGAAGTCTCTTCCTTCGTGTACGTTTACCTCGTTTACCTCCTTTCATAGCCTCGTTTTCTAACTTTGCAATGTATGCTTTCGCACCTCCTTCGACCTGTTGAATCTTAATATGTAGATCAATAATTAGAGAATTATTCGGTTCTATTTTATCAATATCTATTTCTAATAAATCGTCTACTAAATTTTTTGCTTCTGTTTCTGCTTGAACTTTTGATTCTTGTAGTTCTTCTTTATCTTGTTTACTTTGTTCGTTTGCCTTTTTTCTATTTTCTTTACTTGTATCCCATGTTTTTTGTATATTTTGTATATATTGTGTATTTTTAGTATTATATTTTTGTTTTAAATTATCTTTAGCTTTAGTAAACATATCTTTAGCTTTAGTAAACATATCTGATTTTTTCCTTGTTTTATTTGTTTGTGCAAATGACTTGGTATAGGGATAATTTTCTGGTTTTGTTTTCATTGCTTCATCAATGGTGTCGTAAATCATTACAGCATTTTTTATATCAGGAGCACTTGTATAGGGGATTTCATCAAAATGTTCTGATGTCAACGCATTACTAATTGTTTTTGAAAGCCACGAAGATTTTGGCTCTTGTTTAGTTTTTAGTTTTGGTGGCACTTTTACTTTTTTTTTAAAATGAGCTTTTGATTCAGTATCATCGGGAACCTGGTTTTTGAGGGGAGTTTTATTAGCTGTAGACGAATTTTTATTTTCTTGTACTGTCTTACCATCTGTTCTTATATTTACATCAATATAACTACCACTATCACTATCATTTTTTTTCTTATTTATTCTATTTGTATTATTTTTGCCAACATCACCTTGTTTATTCGACGAAGCAGCAATATTAATTTTAGGTTGAGCTTGACTACTTTCATTTCCTACAGTTTTATTTTCTTCAACAAATTCTGCCATTATACTATTTTACTAATTATATTCTATATCACTTCTATACAATATAACAGTGAAAAATAATACTTTAAACCGATGAAGATTTAAAATCGCACCCTTAGGGCGATTTTATCTCTTTATCGGTCATGACCCTTGTAGAATATAAATCCGCTGTGCGATTTTAATTCTTCAAGGGTTTAAAATAAATACTCACCACTTGGACTCGCATTTTTCCGGGTTTTCTTCCCCACTACTTTCTTCTTATTTTCCGTATTCTTTTTCTTCTTCTTTTTCGTAGCAACAGCAACCTGACTACGTTTTACGACTCCTTTTTCACCAGGATTGTATTTCAAAAACCATGCTTCTTTTTCAGCATCGGTGGTTTTCCGATTACGGAATTTTTCAAACATTTTCGTTTTTTCTGCACGAATTGTTTCTAAAGTAGGCTGAACACCATAGCATTTCATTGTAAATCGCGTCAATAATCCTTTTTGTGCTAAACGATTTTCCTGCTCTACTTGGAATAAATACTGAGACATACACAATAGACGATCCTTATAGTACGCAAAATAATCCATGTCCGCATACAAAAACGCCAAATAAAAACTCAAAATAGTATCAATCGTAGCGACTCGTACAGTACGTTTCTTAATCACCAATTCATTATAATTGTGACAAGCAAGTGGTTCATAAATTAATGCTAAAGTATCCGGCCCCACCAGGATTTCATAATGTACAGGAATCACTTCACCGACTGCCTCGTGTTTTACCACTTTGGCATTGGTATACCCTTCTTCGCGTAAACGGGTTAGTACAATATCCGCACATCGGTCTGGATTCATGGAAAGTACATCAAAATCAGGTATCGATTGAACATCGCGTTGTTGTTTCTTTTTCATGTGTTGACTGTAGAGACTGGTAGCATAGCCGCCGAAAAACACGACCCGCTGATCAATAAAAGTGTCTCGTATAATACAATAAAGTCGGTTGGAATCATCGGGACTATTGTCTAAAGACCGTTGGAAATCGATTTGAAAACATTTGTTGGTTTTCAAGGGATAATATTTATTTAGCAAAGTCAATCGCTTTAGCACTTTTTCCCATCTGGAGACATCGCCTTGGGGACGCGATAGTTCCAAAAACATTCCCATACGCAAATAATTCGCCGGTGTATAATGAATGCCGTCTATGCGTATGGCCTCGTCGAATAACCCTTTGTATAGTTGGGGATGAAGCATGGTAATATCGGCCATGGGAATGAAATTCACAAATACCTTGTAGGTACCGTAATGCACACCGGCCTTGGCTTCTACTTCGGTATACCCCTCTTTGTAGAAAATATCGGCTAAATCTTTGGCATGTTGGACCGGAGTTTGAGAGAAAAAATCGTAATCGGGGATTTCTAAATTGCGATCGTAAAACTGGGCTTCTTCGGGCAATATGTTATTAATCGCCGTACCACCATAGCAAATGCACTTCGTACTTCGCAAAAAGTCTTCTACAATGGCTATCATTTTCTTCACTTCTTCACCATTGGCTATTTTGGTTTTCGCCACTTTTTCATTTTCATCTACGGCTTGTCTCAAAATAGCCAATTCACATTCCGCGAAATCCAAATTCGATTGACTACATAATGGCGGAAAGGAATTGCTTCGGGATGATCGGCGGTGCTTCGGTTTCCCATTGCCTTTCCTAAATCTTCTACTGTTTTTCTTGTATGGTTTTCGTATTGGCATATTCTTGTTCTTGTTTTTTTATTCTTGTTTTTTTATTCTTGTTTCTTGGTTATAACTCTACTATTTTATAATAGAGTGATATTTTGTTTTTTGGTGCCGTCTATTTGGATCGTCTACGGGTTTTCTTCATTAGTTTCAAGGGTCGACTTGTACGGTGACACCCTTCTTCTAATATATGAGCATCGACTAAACTGGCCGGTCCACCGGTCAAGGCACTGGCTAATCGTGCCCGTGCCCAAGATTGCGCGGTTTGATTCGGTCGTGACCCACTACTATAGTAAGCACCCCGGCCTTTTTTCGTGATTTGTCTCAATGCTTTGCGAGTACACCGGGTTTTTTTCGCTAAAGCAGTAGAAGGAACAACACTCTTTACTCCATACATACGTTTTGCCGTTTCAACATGATTCGATTTTTTGGACCGAAACGACTTGACATATGGACGGCCACGGTAGATTTTCCGTTTGTACAATCGACGAGTATTGGCAATATTTTGTTTTTGTTTCGTCAAGTCTTTTTGAGACAAGTGTTTTGGAATATATTTTCGAGGTATTTTCATGACACAGACACGCACAAAACACAATACAATACACTTTCTATAGTATACACATCGAAGAATATAATGAAAAAACTGTAGAAAAAAGGGGTGTTATTTAAGAATTAAGGGTCATGACCGATAAAGAGATAAAATCGCCCTAAGGGTGCGATTTTAAATCTTCATCGGTTTAAACAAAATTTTTTATACGTACATGGCTAATAAACTTTGACTCATTGGGTCATCACTTTTGATTAATATATCCACGTGTTTTTTCTCTACAGTAAATGGGAACTTGACATCGATTTCGATTTCCTTGGCAAACATATTTTGTTCGGGTTTGACCAAGCGGAATAGGTTGAGTTTGGTATGAATGATTTCCAAACAACGTTTGAGATTGCGTACACCTTGTTCGCCTTTACACAAAGCAGGGTGACTAATAATATAATCCAAGGTGTCATCCGATAGAACCACATCCTCTTCTTTGAAACTTACCTGTTCGCGTATTTTGGGTAACAAATGTTTGCGGGCAATGATGATTTTCTCTTTGGCGTTATAACCCTTGGTTTGAATACGGTACATACGGTCTTTTAAAATGGGATTGACTTTCGATTCATCATTGTAGGAGAAGATGAACAAACATTTGGACAAGTCGAAATCCACTTCGCTAAAGTATTTGTCGTGGAATT
>Ga0209534_10002711_pt1 | contig 17340 bp, 14 predicted proteins | sample COG_07_FD_184751 | JGI IMG/M metagenome (GOLD analysis project Ga0209534, IMG submission 184751) | Pelagic Microbial community sample from North Sea - COGITO 998_met_07 (SPAdes) (version 2) | ecosystem: Environmental > Aquatic > Marine > Neritic zone/Coastal water | place: Helgoland, sampling...
TGTAAAAAACATTGCAACAATCATCCTGAGACGATTATGCATCCATCCCTCTAAGAGCATCTGTTTGATGGCTGCATCAATAATAGGAAACCCAGTATTACCAGTCTTAAAAGCTTTAATTTCAGAGTCAGAGTGACGCCAAGGAATGTCGCGCGTATAATCTTGAAAAGGCTGATTGCAACTTACTTTTGGAAAAGAATGCATGATATTTCTATAAAACTCTCTCCATGCTATCTCATCGACCCACTTACAAATACCCTGATTACCAGAAGCAAACTCAAAGTTATTTAATTTGAGGGCCTCTAAGATACATCTTCTTGGAGAAATAATGCCTAAAGCTAGGTAGGCTGAAATGCGACTGGTGCCTTCTAAAATTGGAGTATTTCTAGATTCATTGTAGTCATTGATTTTATGCTCAAGGAATTCTTGAAGACGAGCAAATGCATCAGCTTCGCCTGCTGGCCAGGCATCCATGTTTACCTGATGAGATTTTTTTAGTTTTAGAGCTGAAAGATCACTAGTGAGACTGGTTTTTTTGAGCGGTTTGTCTGCTTTATCTAAGTCTAAAAAACTCATAGAAAAATTTTCAATCCACCGCCTTTTGAAGGGAGTAAAGACTGAGAAGGGTTTATCCTGACCGGTTCTTAAGAAACCAGGCTCATATATAACCTGATCATGATGTCTGGATATTTGAATACTATTTGTTCTCAACAATATCTCTACAGCATCATCTCTTTTATTCTCATTGACTCCAAATTCATTGTTCCAATAGCATGATTTAATTTGATGAATATCAATAAATTTTTGTAAGTCCTTAGGGAGCGCTTCAAAGGTATCTGTCTGAAGAACAATCAAAGGAATTTTCAGTTTCTTTAATTGCTTTTCTAGGGCAAAGAGATTTTGTATTAAAAAATCTTGCTTCACATTAGATTCATGATGCAGATTCCATTGCTTTTGAGAAAAAATGTATACCCCAATCAGCTCATCGCAAGAATTAGCTGCTTCTAGCAAAGCTGGATTATCGTCAATTCTCAGGTCTGATCTAAACCACACTAATCCTCTTACCATCCAATTGCCCTCATTAATTTTTTTGCCAGCTCTTGACGATGCTCTGCAATTCTTGAATTTAAATTATGCTGTGATCTGAGCTCTAAGTCATGTAGAGGCGCTCTCTTAATCAACTTTAAATCTGCATATTTAGAAATATGATTCTCATATCGAATAGGAGATTTAATATTTGATGGATATAAAGTTGTGACAGGTTTTCCACTAGAAATAGACTCTGAGATCATCATCGCACTGTCTTCGGTTACAAAAATATTTATTGCTGAGCCAAGCAAGGCAGCTAAATTAAAATTTTTATCTCCATGATGGAACCATGCACAATAATCACCGAGAATATTTTTTAGGCGTGATTGAAATAAGTCTTCAATCTCTGACGGTGTTCTTCTTGAGGTAACGATAGATATGGGCAGTTTAATTTTAGAATGGAGACCCTGAATTGAAGTGAGCATGCTCTCCCACTCATTAAGTCCATAAGAGTAGCCAATGCCCTCACCTCCAATTAAAAAAAGAATATGGTCTGAAAGATTATCTTTCTGAGCTGCAATAGAGCAAACGGCTGAGGAATATAAATTTGGTGAAATCGTAGCAACAATATTTGAAGGATGATCAAAATATTTTTCTATGGTGACCAGGGCATTGAACATAGAAGAATGAAGTCCTCTTGGAGAACCAAGTTGAATGACTGGCAAGGAATAAGCTAATTTAATCGCTGCGCTAACAGGCATCGTATTACCACCTGCCGCAATAACTAAATCATGTCCTTGAACATTAATTGGTGAGTACATCCAAAGAATTCCTCGAGCTATGTTTTTATTGTTAAACCGAAGTAAAAGCTTGGCAAAAATATTACAGGCAGATCTTAAGGCATAAAGCCGCCAAGATAGCTCATGAGTCGTAATAGCACATTCACATGTCTCTTTTATCAAAAAAGCAACGCCATTGGACTGATTAAAATGTCCAGGTATCCCATCGCTTATAATAAGTATTTTTTTCATTAAGCCAATTAGAGATATTTATCTTGATAAGTTTCTAATAGCAAATCTTTAGTCATCATGAGCTCTGCTTTTACAATATCCTCAGGATTATCAACACCTAAAATAGGAGATGATGAGATCACCGCATTAATTTCATAATCATTCTCAAGTAGCCTCATCATATCAATAGATTCAAGCTCTTCCAAAGGAGTTGGTTGCAGGTTTGTATATTGAGTCAACGCAGCAATGGTAAAACCAATCATCCCCAGCTGTCTCATAGCCTTATCGCTTCTATTCGGAACATGGGCTCGCGTGAAAAAAGATATTGTTGATGTATTGGACATAATTGCTTTCACCACATTAGGATTATCCAGGTCATCGCCATCGATAGGATAAACTAAATTAACAATCTCAAGTTCACTCCCACAGAATGCATCGCTTAAGTTTTGAATATCATCAGGAAAGATTTGAGGCTCATCTCCCTGAAGTAATAAAATAAAATCATATGTTTCTCCCTGTTCACTCAAAATATTCAGAGTTTCCTGCGCTCTCTCTGTTGCTCTCTGGTGATGATGGCCTGTCAGGATAACTGGAATCTCATGATTCTTTGCCCAGTTCATAATTTTTTCATCTGGGGTCGCTATGACTAATTTATCGCAGGCTTGTGATAGCAGCGCTCGCTCATAACAATGGGCCAGCATTGGAATTCCAAGAATTTTTTCTAAAGGTTTGCCTGGGAATCGCGAAGAAGCCATTCTGGCCGGAATCACACCAAGTGTTTTTTTCATTTAATAAAAGGTAGTCGAGCAGATAAATCTAACATACGAATATCAACGCTAAAGGCAATCATATCGTAGCCCTTGTTTAAAAGAATTGGGATTTCCTCTTGATTCGGCTCGACTAAGTGATACCCAGCTTTAATTTGATGCTGCTTAGATGCCTGCAAAATTTGATCCTCTGCATTAACAAATTCCTCAGAATTAAAGATACCTGGATTACCTAGAGATGCTGAGAGATCATATGGGCCAATGAAATATCCATCGATCTCTTGAGAAAATATAGAATCAAGATTTGCTATTCCAGCCACTGACTCAATTTGAGCATAAATTTCAATATGCTTAGAAGTGGTGGTGGTGTATTTACTTTTTGCATTAGCTTCTCCATATCCCTGAGCACGCGCAAGGCCCATGCCCCTATTGCCACTAGGAGGATAATGACAAGCAGCTACAATACTCTCGATCTGCGCTTGCGACTCAACCATAGGTGCTAAAATTCCTTTCGCCCCTGCATCAAGTACTCGCTTAATTTGTGATGAACTGTGCCCTGAAAGGCGAACAAATGGCTTAGAGCCGGCAAGATCGATTACCCTAATCAGTTGTTCTGCTTGATTAATATTAATAGCACTGTGCTCTAAATCAATGACCACCCATTCATAGCCTGCCTTTGCAAAAATTTCTGCTACTGACTCATTTGGCAAGCTCAGCCAAGTTCCAATTGAATGATTACTCATATGCTAACCTCTTAAGTTAAAATTTTATTATCATCTAATCCAGCTATTGCCGCCAAACCCATTGCATTAATGCCCTCATGCGTGAGACTAGATCTATGCGAGGTTCCAAAAAAATTTGGCAATTCAAAGAGTGGGTTCTCTATTGCTGGCTCTTCTGCATAAACATCAAAAGCAGCAAAAGAATCAGGGTTGCTGGAAAGGAAAGCATGCAAAGCAGATTCATTGACTATGCATCCTCTGGCAGTATTAATAATAGAAATAGATGGTTTTAAAAGGTTTAGCTCTTTTGTGCTAATAATATCCTCTGTTTCTTGGAGAAGCGGAAGATGAATGCTTAAAATATCAGCATGATGTAAAACTGCTGAAAGCTCATCCTGATGAATTGAATCTGGTTTCAAACCAAGATCTTTGCTTACATGCAATAGCTCTTGATTGGTAAAGACCTTCTCATCAAAAAAAATAATCTTACAATCAAAGGGCGCTAAAAAGGAGGCAAATTTTTGACCTATATTGCCAAAACCAAGTAAGCCCACCGTTTTTCCAAAAAGCTCTGATCCCTTCTCCTGAGACCAAATTCCCTCAGTTATCTCAGCATGATTGCGATGAACCTTGCGTAAAGATAGCAGCGTAAGAGTTAGGGCTAATTCTGCAACACTTTGCTTATTAACACCTGGCGTAAAACCCAACTGCACACCCTTAGATTTCAAGGCATCTATATCTAGATTATTTATTCCTACCCCATATTTACTGATGATCTTAAGATTTGGCAGTTGATGTAAAACTTCGGCTGAGATTTCCTCTATTCCTATAATTGCCTTGTCAGCTGAGCTTAAAAAATTTATTAGCTCTTGTCCTTGAAGCGTTGCTCCTGAGTTATTGAAAATAACTTTAGAATATTGCGCTTTTAAGGCATCTACCAAACCTTCATTTTTTGAAAAAGAGCGAGAAGTAACTGCAACAGTATCTAGTAAATTCATATCAATTAGCTAAATGCTGATTGGTAAATACTGCATCCACTCTATAATCAGCTTGTATATTTTTTATGGAGGCTACCCCGCCTGCTGCTACAACTATAGCCGCGCCTGCTGCAATGTCCCATAAAAAAATTCCATTCTCTTTGTAAGTCTCAGCTTTGCCTGCTGCAACATATATGGCTGCCATAGCAGCTGAACCAATCATCCTAACTTTTTTCCAATCTTGGAAGTCATTGATCATATTTTTGAACTCTTCATCTGAGTAATGAGTTTTTGCAGGAATACCGGTAACCAAGGTAGATTGATTTTTTTTAGAATAATCAGATACTGTAATCTCATTTTGGTTTAAAAATGCTTTTGAATTTTGATGCCCAAAATATAAATCATCATGGTTAAAGTCATAAATTACCCCCAGAATAGGGGTAACATCTTGCATTAAGGCTATAGAGACGCAGCTTATTGGAATATCTCTTAAAAAGTTTGACGTTCCGTCGAGAGGATCAACTACCCAGTAAAATTCACCCAGATTATTACTTAGGCCCGTTTCCTCTCCCAGAATAGAAAATGAGCTCTGTAAACTCAAAGTCTCTTTAATTAACTTTTCAGTATCAGTATCTAATTGCAGCTTAATATCTCGACCTGAATCCTTTAGAACCTTGAGTTCTTTACCTTGGTTCTGAAGGAGGTAGTTGCCGCCTTCTAATGCTGCAGATTTAGCAATCTCCAGCCATAAATCTAATTCAAGCATTTAAGAATTTTTTTCTGAAATATGAGCCTACTAGACCGCAAACCACCATGTACAAGTCCTCTGCAGGACCGTACTCACCGACTTTGGTGGGAATATGAATATTTAGATCACAATTTTTCTTTAGATACCCTCCATTACCCAGAAAAAATGTAGTACTTCCAGACTCTCTAGAATCCAAAAGTAGGTCAGCCAATTTTGCGATTGAGTGTCTATCTAATTGAGCCATCAATTTTGATAAGTACTCTAGGTACTCGTGAGAAAAATCCTGAGAAGTAATCATAATAATTCCTTTTTTAGCTGTAATATTTTTCCTTCCAAATAGGATCAGCTTTATAAATGGTTTCAATGAGCTTCATTGTCTCAAGAGCATCATGAATGCTCCCTCTCTCGATTGAAGTATTATCTGCTAATGAATTTGCAAAGTACTTAATCTCATTATCCCATGAAACATCCTCATTGTACTTAGATGTTGATTCTTTCGGCATGCCCTTGTCTTTAGAGGGGTCTGAAGTAATGACTGTTAATGTCTCATCCCCATAACTTTTAGATCCAGTGAGCAATCCTCCAAGAATAAGGGAGCCTCTTTCAAGTGTAATTTCTAAATTAAATACATGTCTCCATTGAGTAGCTGAAGAGTGGAGTTGAGCCACTAGGCCTTTAGGGGACTTCATCAAGACGTAAGCATTGTCTTCAACATCAAAATTCCAAAAAGCATTATCAATAATTGAAAAAACATCAGTAAAGTTTTCACCTGAAAGGTGCCTCATTAAATCAAGCATATGTATTCCTTGATCCAATAGAATTCCACCGCCAGACGCCTCTCGATCAGTTCGCCAATCAGCTTGATTGAAGCTAATCATTTGAGATTTACCATAAACTCCCTTCATATTAATAAGTCGACCAAGAGAGTTACTATCAATGAGTAATTTTGCTTCTTCGACCGAGAGATGAAACCGATGATTAAAGCCATACATGAGCTTCAGCTCAGGGAACTTTAAAGATTGTTTCTCGACTTCTAGTAACTCAGCATGTGTTCTAGCCGGAGGTTTTTCACAAAATACATGTAGGCCATTTTGTAAACTGAGACAAGCAGCCTCTGCGGCAAATTGATTTGGTAGACTAATAAAGATAACATCGAGTTCAGCGCTTGCTATCAGGGTTTTATAATCATTATAAATGTCTATGCCTTCTGGCATAGATTTTCTAGCATTCTCGCTAGATTCTGAAATTGCTGTAACTTGATAGGATGTGTTTGATTCAATGGATCGATGTCTAGTTTTACCAACCACCCCATATCCTGCAATTCCTACCCTCATTATCTTATTTTAGAGACTTACTGCTTGTAGGTAATTCGATAAATCACATTTGCTTTATCATCTGAGATTAGTAAGCTGCCATCAGAAACAATCAAAGGTGCAGCTGGACGTCCCAAAACTTTCTCCCCATCTAGCCAGCCTGAGATAAAATCTTTTGTATCAACAACATCACCTGAACTATCCAAAACTACTCTTATAACCTTATAACCAACTTTCTTTGATCGATTCCAAGATCCATGTAATGTTATGAAAATATTATTTTTATATTTTTTAGGAAACATTTCTCCATCATAAAATGCTAAGCCGGTTGGAGCCACATGAGCACCAAGCTCAAGAATTGGATCGACATAATCATAGCCAGATTTTAAATCACCATATTCTGGATCTTTTACATTCAGCGCATGTTGATATGGAAAGCCATAGAATAGGCCATCTTCATCAACTCTATTGAGCTCACATGCGGGACTGTTGTCACCCAACCAATCTCTACCATTGTCTCCAAAATAGAGCTTATTTGTTTCAGGATGGAAATCAAAGCCAACCGAGTTCCTAACTCCTCTAGCTACATACTCCCAATTATCATCGCTTAACCTGATAATAGATGCATATTGTGGATTCTCTGAAATACAATTATTGCAAGGCGCTCCAACATTAGTATAAATATCTCCATCGACATTATGCTGAAGCCACTTCCAGCCGTGCCATTTATCTTCTGGAAGGTCCTGAGTAACTAGAATTTTTTCAGGGAAACCTGAGCTATTTTTTTGCAGCCAATTCTCAATATCTTGAATTTTCCAAATTTTGCCAATTTCTGAGAAGTATAAATCTCCCTCAAAAATACTGACCCCAGTTGAGTAAGTTAAATCATCAGCAATAACTCTTTTTGAGTCTGCCTGACCATTACCATCAGAGTCTATAAGTGCAATGATTTGACCGCTTCTTTCACCGATGAAAATCGTCCCATTTTTACTCTCTATCATTTGCCTTGGTTGATCTAAATCACTAGCAAAAATACTAATTTTAAATCCAGGGTCTAGTTTGAGCATTTCAATATTTGCAAAAATATTCATGCTAAGCAATACACTAAAAAAATAAAAAAATGCTGTTTGAGTGTGTCTCATCTATTAAACCCCTCTACATGCTGACTAAGCAAAGTTAATATTTTTGTGTTATCAAAGCTAGCTATTGACTCTTTAAGCTCTGCTAAGAGAGGTTTCAAAATCTTTGGCTCAATAAATGATTCAGTGGCTTTGTATATTTTTGGATTTTCAGTTTTTAGCTCTAAGCCAGAAATCAATAACTCTTCAAACATTTTTTCTCCTGGGCGCAAACCAACTTCAATAATCTGGATTCCATCAACCTCATCTCCATCGGCATGATTTCTTCCAGATAAATGAATAAGCTTTCTGGCTAAGTCAAAGATTTTTATCTGCTCTCCCATATCTAAAATAAAAACCTCTCCCCCTAAAGACATTTCTCCAGCCTGAAGAACTAAATTAGATGCCTCGGGAATTGTCATAAAATATCGCATAACATCTTTATGCGTAACTGTAATTGGACCGCCTCTTGAGATTTGATCGATAAAAAGTGGAATGACAGAGCCTGATGAATTAATGACATTACCAAATCTAACCATGCTAAATTTAGTATTACTTGCCTCCGAGTTTATGGATTGGATGACGATTTCTGCAAATCTTTTGGTTGCACCCATAATATTAGTTGGCCTAACAGCCTTGTCAGTTGAAATCATCACAAAGGAATGAACCCCATGTTTTACAGCAGAGTTAGCTATATTGTATGTCCCAAGAATATTATTTTCTGCTGCTTTTGAAATATTGTTTTCATTCTCTACAATCGGGACATGCTTATATGCAGCTGCATGATATATTTGATCAATCGAAAATTTTTGAAAGACGTGTTCTAAGTTACCCCTATCTCTAATATCTCCTAAAATTGGAATAATCTCTGTATCTAAGTTCTTAGAATCTTTGATGGCCAAGCATTCACGCTCAATATTAAAAAGATTGTATTCAGATAGTTCAAATAAGATTATTTTTAGCGGGTTGCTTGAAAGTACCTGTCTAGTTATTTCTGCACCTATTGACCCACCAGCTCCTGAGATAAAAAAGGTCTTAGATTTAGCATTTTTTACCTTAGCATTAGAGATTCTAGCGCCAGGCAAAATATCGTTTATTGAAAGCTCTTGTATGTCAGTGACTTTTTTCTTATCAGAAAGCAATTCGTTAAGGGATGGCATTGTCCGGACGGCCACCTTAATTTTTTCTAGGTCTGAAATAATTTTCCTTCTTCTCTCTATTTTAATATTAGGAATTGCAAGCAATACCTCAAGATTAGAATGTAGAGATTTTAATTTTTGTATTTTATCAAAACCAGAAATAATGGGAATGTTGTTGATCTGTAAATTTTTAAAAGTTCGAGAATCATCAAATAGGGCGACAATATTTTTTGATGGATCATTTTGAAGCGCTTGCAAAAGATCGTTTGCGGATCCATCTGAGCCAAAAATAATTATTGGCGACGCATCATAATCTTTTTCTACTGGGTATAAAAGATATTTCGCTACATCTCGTGAAATATTTATAAATGCATATAAAACTGACGAAAGAAGTAAACCTTGCAAAATGATAATAGATAAAAAACTAGTTGAGATTACATTAAATTGAAGGATATAAATTGCTGCCCACGAAAAGCCGAATAATAAAGATCCTGAGACGCACAGGAAAATAGAGTCTCTTGAATCAAAATAACGTATCAGTGATTTGTAGTAACCAAAAAAATAAAAATATGCAACAAACAGAATTGCTGGAATTACAAAGGAATATATTTGTCCATATATCAGTGCTAAAAACCCATCGGAGAATTCAGATGAAAGCACGGTTGCAATTGGAGGGCCAAATACTAACCAGCAAATAAATGATAATAATAAATCATTGCAAATGACCAGAACTGATTTCTTTTTTCTTGGAAGATCGTTAAGAGTTTTGCCAATTAAGTTCATGATTTTGTGAAGTTAATCTATATCCTTTGAATTGAACTTATTAAGAAGCCTTGCATTTGATAGATGAAAATTTCCAGGTAAGCGACATAAAATTGATTGTAATTTAATTATTAGAAGCATAACTTTAAAAAGAAAATTAAGGAAATAAGTAATGAATAGCTTTTTAAATGATTTAAAATAATAGCTTATATTACCTTACAAAATGTTGCATAAAAAATTAATTAAGCTAGCCAGAAATTTTATTTGTGTTGTTGGGTTTATTCTTCTTTCCCCTTTTTTATTTTTAGCTGCTTTGGGATTATTGCTTGAAGATGGCTTACCTGTTTTGTTTGTGCAAGACCGGATAGGTCAGAATAAGAAAATTTTTAAAATTATAAAAATTCGTACTCTTAAAACTAGCACGCCCCAAACCGGTACTCATGAACTTAAACCTAGGCATAAACTTAAAGTTGGAGCAATAGTAAGAAAAATAAAATTAGATGAATTTCCGCAATTACTTAATGTTATTAAAGGTGATATTAATCTCGTTGGGCCTAGACCAGGCCTTCCAAATCAAGAGCTATTATTAGGGTTTAGATCAGAACGCGAAGTCTTTAACATTAAGCCTGGTATTACAGGGCTAGCGCAAGTTATGGGATATGACATGAGCAATCCCAAGAAATTAAGTGAGGTAGATGAGCTTTATGTTCAAAATAAATCTTTAAAAATGGATGTTCTAATTCTGCTTGCAACATTCATCAACTTACCAAAAAGATATTTAGCACAACACTTTAAGATTGAGGATATCAGCAGTATTAAGTAAACTGTCCACCAATGTTTAAAAACCTATTTTTAAAGAAAAAATCTATTGAGCAGATTAGCTTTCCTGAAGTTGATGTTGCCCTTAAGCTGATGTTTGAAATGGCGATGATCGATGGAACTCTTGATAAGACTGAGCTTGAACTTATCAAAAAAAGAGTAAGAGAAATTTCACCCGAAGACACTACTGTATCTTCGGTGATAAAAAAAATGATAGATCAGTCCATGGAATCAGTTTCTTTATATCCAACGGTTAAGAAAATTAATGACTCTTATGAAAAAGACGAAAAAGAAGATCTATTGAAAGTATTATGGCGGCTTGTAGCTGCTGATAAAGTAATAGATCCATATGAAGAAAATTTATATTTTAAAATTGCAGAATTAATAAAGATTAAAAGGTCGCAGGCAAATAAGATTAAGCAAGAAAATATCTAAGGTTTATTTAGATAAATTGGAGATGACCAAGCTCGCTCATTACTTGCACTGAGACAATCATCTGTTAGTGCAGTTTTAAAGCTACCTTTGCATAACTTAAATTCATTACTCTCAGTAAAGAAATTCTTACCATTAATTGCTTGAGTGGCTTCTTGAATAGCTCTGACATAGTAGACACTGTCCCGGGTATAGCTTTGGTCTTCAAATGTTACAATGCATTCACTCTTCCCTTCACAAGAAATAGTTTTCCATACATCCTCGATCAAGGGGTTAACTGCTTCGCCAGCATAAGACTGTGGAGTGATCTTAACGATTTCAATGCGGTCGATAATATGTCTTTCATTGCTTGGGTTATAGCATTCTCCAGCACATAAGTATTCTAATCTTTCTGGTGATAAAGAATCTATAGATTCCTCTGGGCACCCATCTTTTTGCTTAAAGCTTCCTGCAGCGCGAACAGTAAATTGTGGATTTTGACTCATTGTGATTTCTGATCCCATCGGCTGCACTCCAGTCGGAGAGTTCACAAGATCAAACCAGAGAAGAATTCTGGGTCCACTAGTACCATAAACATTTTTATTCTTAAGCGCAGACCAAATATGATCTTGGCTTCGACCCTCAGAGTGCACAGCTAAGATGCCTCCCGGATAAACAAAACTTGATACTCTCTCACTATCAGGTTGGCTTTCTCCAGGCTCAATTTTTGGAAGCTCAGGAAAATTGGTATCTTCTGCTTTGTATTGATATTCCCACATTTTAGATTTTGGGCCCATGGCAAAAGTCATCTTCCTTCTTTCATACTGCTTATATCCTGTTCCAGGTCTAGCGGTATGATCATCGGTAGAGGCTATAAAACCAAAGTTATATCTTTGAGGATTATCATCTCCGGAATTAAAATTAGAAATTGCTAAAGCATATTGAGCAGATTGTTTCGGACGATAATTGAAGGCAGGTTTAAAACAATCTGTGCATTGATTGCAATTTAACCACTCCTCTGGAGCTGCTTCAGGAAAAACCATATTAGTATAAGGCCCGCCAGCTAGGGTATATTTTTTTGCCAGCTCAACCCTTGCTGTGCATTCAGCATCTGATAAACCATTACATTTCTTTTTCTGTATCTCTCCAGCTTGCCAGCAACATGGCAGAAAATTATCTGTAGGCTCTGGACAACTCATTTCTCCAGACTGCAAAAAATTTGCTGAAGCAATATCACGAAATTCTTCGCTGTTACCATGCCCAGACATAACTTCTAGTAATATCTGTTTACTGGAATCATGGCCTTGATCATTCAAGCGATTATCCCATGATGTGCCCAGGGGAACGTGAAAGCCCCAGGTTTGCCCATGCGGAATAACTATTGAATCTGATTGCCATTCGTCTAGTTTTGAAAATAGTTCTTGGGGAGTTCTTGCGAACTCGTAGCAGTCTATTGGCAATTCAGTGGAGTTAACACCTTCGTCACAAAATGGTACATTTCTTACCGTCTCAAGAAGCCACCCTAGATCAGAGTATCTTTTAAAATTGAGAGGGTCTAACCACCTAGCAGCGACTGCTTGTTGAGAAGTATCAAATACGCCAAGGCCTGATTCAGGAGTTCTCGAGCCAATTGGTCTTGCAGGAAGGTCTTGGATATTTTTAAAAATTACATTTCTGTGGCCCCAGTGATTCTCTGGAGTAGTTCCTATCTGCGTCCATTCCCAGCCTGGGAAAACAACCAAATCATTTGTAACAGGATCGTTATTAGAAATATTACATTGTTGAACAATCTCCTTCTGTTCTCGCCAATGATCCGGAGTCAAACTTTCAGCATGATCATTAAAACTAAAGAAATCTAAATTTGCACAATATCTAGCAAAGTCGCATGCCATGGCACTGTCATGAACTCCTTGTAGTCCCATCATAGGGAGCTCTAGCGTGAATGCATCTATGGAGTATGTTGTGTGGACATGTAGATCGCCAAACAATATTTGAGACTTGCTATCTTGAACCTCAAAGAGCTTGCTTTGAGTTTCTAAGAATCTGAGATCTTGCTTATAAATAGACTCACTGGACCTTGGCGCACCTTCTAGCTCTCCTGGGGGAGCATCAGATCCACACCCAGAGGTTACTAAGAAGATAAATAATACAGGTAATATAGTGCTGTTAATCCCCATAGACTGAAACTGATCCATATGTGGCAATGAGCTGATTGTCAATTTTTTGTCTCTCTAAATTAACATCAAATTGATTGCAAACTCCTTGGTTCCATCTTGTATATTCAGCTTCAAGGGTATCGCCTATATTCTCTATTACTTCTCTTGCAAGAAGGCATTTCTCTATAACGGTTCCCACTGATGATAGTTTGATATTTTCTAAAATACTCTGAATGGAAAGATTATCCTGATCCATTGCCAAGGATTCATCTTTGTCTAATTTAATAAAAGACCTCTCTATGCTATTAAATTTCTTCCATACAAATTCCTTTCTAATATCTGGCGATCCATCCCTTGCAAATGATGCCCATGCATTCATCATGGTTGATTGCATCTGATCTCTGAGCTCACCTTTAGGATAAACATATCTGCCAATCGGGCCAAACTTATAGTCACCCGTGATAAATGATATTTCAAATCCATGTGCTGCTCCTATCAACGAGGGAAAATCAGCAAAGAAGGATGTTTTTTGATCATCCCAGTCAAATCGATAGGAATAAAGAGAGTTGTAGCCTGCTTTTTCTAAGGCTATTAACGGCTCATCAACACCACGAAGTTTCCAGCCTTCAGAGCGAGTCTTAACCCATAATTTATATAAATCTGGTTTTTTAAAATCTACCTTTGGAATTGGAACAAACTTAGTTAATGGAAAAGAGGCATTTACAAAGTATCTGTTAGCGCCCAGCCATAAAGACAGCTCATCTTTGTTTGAACCAGCAATTACAGGGATATTCTTATTATTTTTTGGATCTTCGAGGCTCGCTTGAATACCTTGTAATGGAATAACTACGCCGTCTCTTGTTGTCAATGGAATTCTATCAAAAGTCTTGTCAGCAATTAATTTATACGTTTTAAAAAGCTCTTTTCCATCTATTGATCTTAAGTACTTTTGATACTGACCTGTATTCTTTTCTGGATTTTCGAGATAGGTATTCTTAATGTTTTGATAAGAAGATGGGTTGTGTTGACTGAGTATTGAGTCTGAGCCCAAAGAGTTAATAGTCTTTCCGTAAGAATCTACGCCAATTGCTTCGATAGCTGTAAAGCTAGAGGTATAGCCAGATTGAGAGATTGCCTTGTGGAACAATCCGTTACTAGCCGGAGAAGCTAAAAGAGTTAATACATTATGACCGCCAGCAGACTCTCCAAAAATCGTGACATTATTTGGATTTCCTCCAAAGCTACCAATATTTCTTTTAACCCAGCGCAGCGCTTCAATAATATCTAAAGTACCAAAATTGGATGCCTTGTCCATACCGGTTGCAAAATCTTGAATGCCTGGATGAGTAAACCAGCCCATAGGACCTAAGCGATAATTAATTTTTACCACAATGATCTGATGCTCTTTAACTAGTGAAGTAAAATCATAGTAATCCTTGATACCTGAAGTGTTACCTCCTCCATGAATCCAAAACATTACAGGCAATGAATTATTAAAACTATTTTCTGGGGCCTGGATATCTAAATACAAGCAATCCTCTTGGCCTACTATCCCTTCACCCTGGATACCTGCATATATGCTTGGCTCTTGAAGGCAGCCATTATTATCTCTGGCCAAAATCATTCTATCTTGATCTTCAAAAGATCTTGGAGCTCGCCATCTCAGGTCCCCAACTGGCGGTTGAGCATATGGTATATCTTCCCAAGAAATAACTTGATTCTTTATAAGTCCCTGGATAACTCCTGTCGAAGTAGTAATAGATCGCGTATCTTTTGTAGAGTTCATTCCTGCACAGGAAAGTAAGAACATCCCAGCAATCAAAACAAGAAAATATTTTTTATTAATAAGTAATTTTTGATTCATAAAGCAATTTAATTTTTGAAATATTATTATACGGTCTTAGCTCAACCTTTGAATCGATTTGTGCCACCAAGCTATTTTTAGAATAAGTTTGCCACTCAAATAATTCTGATGATGGAGAGCCAGTTTTAGCAAAGTTAGTCCAAGAGATTTGCAGGAACTCTGAAATTATTTTTGCATCTTGTGAGAACCAATCTGAAAAATTATTTTCCCAAGAGCCAAAAAGATATGGCAGTTCACTGCTGTGATATGCTCCGAGCCTGCCATTCAGCAAGGGACTATTTACATTAAACTGATAGCCAAATGTTTTACTTTTATGTCTTTCAAGCAATTCTGTTACATGAATTCCAAAAGTCCAGTCAGTCATGATGCTCGATAGTGCATTTTTGTAACTGTGCTCTCCTAAATCTGCATCTAAATAAAGAGACTGTATTTTAGAGATTGCTGGCTTATTAAATATCTTGCTTAGACGCTTTGTAAACTGCTCATTTGTTAAATTTAAAAAATAAGGCTCTAGTTCAGACCATAATTTGTACTCATCTGCGGTTGTCCCAATTAATAGATTAATATCAGAGCCTTCAAAATTTTTTATAGGATCAAGCGGCAAGAATTTTCCGTCAGCAACAGGAGAGAATCCAATTTCAGGGGCTAGCCATTGCCCCCCAGAAATCATTGCATGTTTCATTTTTTTTGCAATATTAATAATACTGTCATGAGGAACTTTACATAAATCCTCAACCAATAATCCATTATCTGCAAGGGTCTTTAAAAATAATTCTCCCCATTGGTTTGCTCTATCTTTTTGAATAAATGCATCCATGCCACCACTTTGGCAAATCGCCTTTGAAAACAATTCACACGACGGATCTGCAGCGCTTTGCAATGCAACACTCCATGCCCCTGCTGACTCGCCAAATAAAGAAATATTATCTGGATCGCCACCAAAATCTTGGATATTATTTTTTACCCACTCAATTGCAATTCTTTGATCCATTAGCCCCTCATTCCCTGTTGAGGAGATTTTGCCATCTGTTACTTCATCTAGTTTTAAAAATCCAAACGGTCCAAGTCGATAATTTATTGTTACAAGTACCACGTCATGAAGAGGCAATGTCTCAAGTTGATAGAGTGAAGAGTTAGCAGAACCTGTAATGTATGCCCCTCCATGAATCCAAATCATCACAGGCATTTTTGCATTTAATTTTTTGGAAGCTATGTTGAGGGTTAGACAATTAATTGATTCTGCAGGCAAAGATGCATCTTGAAATAGGGATTGTCTATAAATAGTTTGCGGAGCAGTAAATCCTTTAATAGTTGCATCCAGAGTCATTTCGTTTTTTAAATGCTCCGGGGCATTCCACTGAGTATCGGATGTGAGAGGTTCTGCATATGGGATCCCATAAAAAAAATTCACATTATTTTTGTAGGTACCTGAGATAGACCCAGCTTTACATTTTACGAGAGGATTAGTCATATATTAATCATATTAACCTAACTCTATTTAAATCAACATAGCTGTTCCATAATGCATATATTTCATTATTTTAGGCTATAAAGATGTGTAATTCGTAGAAATAAATTTATATATTGTGAGAAATAAAGTTGAATCTATTAACTATTAATGAAATCATTAACATTATTATTAATGAGGATATTTAAATGCAAGCATTAGCTACACAAGAAAGAACAAACTTAGAACTTCATAACGAGCTGATCAAGAAAGCTGAGGACTTAATACCAGTTCTTAAGGCGCGATCAGAAGCGGCTAACGAAGATAGAAGAATTCCAAAAGAAACAATTCAGGACTTCAAAGATGCTGGCTTTTTTAAAATACTTCAGCCAAAACAGTATGGTGGCTTCGAATTAGATCCTCATACATTTTCTGAAGTTCAACTTAGGGTCGCTCAGGGATGTATGTCAACAGCCTGGGTTCTAGGTGTTGTTGGTATCCACCCCTTTCAGCTCGCTCTCTATGATGACAAGGCTCAGCAAGAAATTTGGGGTGAAGATATTGATACTTTGGTCTCATCATCCTATGCACCAATGGCGCAAGTCACTCCAGTAGAGGGGGGATTTAATATCTCAGGTCATTGGCAATGGTCTAGCGGCTCAGAACATTGTGAATGGGCTCTTTTGGGTGGTTTAATTTTTCCACCAGAAGGTGGAGCTCCTGAATACAGAACTTTTCTATTACCAAGAAGTGATTATGAAATTCAAGATACTTGGTATTCCATGGGCCTTAAGGCAACAGGCAGTCAAGATGTACATGTGACTGATGTATTTGTTCCTGAGTACAGGACACACAAGCAATCAGATGGTTTTAATTTAACAAATCCAGGTTATGAAGTGAATAAAAATGATCTATATAAAATTCCTTGGGGACAACTCTTTGTTCGCGCTGTTTCCACTCCGGCTATTGGCGCAACAAAGAAAATGTTAGAGCTATTTATTGAGGGTGCGAATGGTAAAGCCTCAAGTGATCCGGCTAAATTAGCTGGAGATACCCAC
>Ga0209534_10002716_pt1 | contig 17321 bp, 10 predicted proteins | sample COG_07_FD_184751 | JGI IMG/M metagenome (GOLD analysis project Ga0209534, IMG submission 184751) | Pelagic Microbial community sample from North Sea - COGITO 998_met_07 (SPAdes) (version 2) | ecosystem: Environmental > Aquatic > Marine > Neritic zone/Coastal water | place: Helgoland, sampling...
CTGCAATTTTATCATTTGCACTTGGATCATCATCACCACGTTCTACTTCTGTAACATCATAATAGTTATTATTAATAAATGTTGCAAGTTCTTGTTCACTTGGTCTTCTACCTAATTTAGCAATTACTTTCTTAACAGTATTGTATTTACCAACATCTTCTCTTTTTTCAGCAATGAATTGCTCAAATAATTTTACTTTTCTCATCTTAATTGTTCATTATATTTTCTAACTTAGATGCCATTCCACTATTAAATGAATATCTAGAACATCGTAATCCTATTGTATTGTAATTTGTTCCTTCGCTTGTGTTAAACTGAACACCGCCATCGCTTGAGTTATATTGATCTAATACAAACATTAATTCATAGATTTCTTGGAACATTTTATCTCTAACTGATCTATCAATTCCTCCTCCACATGTAACTGCGATTAAAAAGGATGCACTACCATTACTGAAATTCGCATGACCTTTAATATCACCAGAAACTGTAGATCTCATTGTACCAGACCATCCAGCTGCTGCACCAGTTGAAGATTGTTCAACCTCATATTTCTTATACTTCTTAATCACTTTAGAGATTTTCTCTGCTAATTGAACAGCGTTTCTTCCTTGAAATACATCATAAGAATCTTGTTCACTATCGCCTTGAACACTTAAATGTTCTTTATAGTTTGGTAATTTACCGGATTTTGCAGCGGCTTCGGCTCTTGCCAATACATTCTCGTATGAACCTCCCCATTTTTCAACTGCAATTTTTGCAATTCTAACTTTGTCTTCTAACTTAGCTTTGATACCTTTTTTATCAAAAGATACTGCTTCGTTTACAAAAGATTCAAATAATTTTACGTGTTTCATAATTACTTAACTCCTAATTTATTAAGGAACTTAATCCATTGATCATCATTGTAATGAAATCTGTCTTTAGCTCCTAGAGACCAATACATATCGAAAATGTCTCCTGCCGTATCGGCATCAACTGCATAGTGTTGTACGAGGTGATCTACGAAATCATCAGGTTGCATTTCCATTGCATCCACGTCTGATAGTAATTCAACTAGCTCAGCCATGTAATGGCTAGCTTTTCTTTCATTTAAGAAAGATTCGAATGTTCTAAGGTTTTTCATTATAATGATGTATTTTTATATATTATATATCAAAATCTTCTGATGTTTCAGGTTTAGTCCATCTTCTAAGATCTCCAATCCAATCCTCTAATCTATATGGGTGTTCCCAATGTGGAGGTTGAGGTATTTTAATCTTAGGAACTCTTTGTCTATCACCGGGTCTTGCTTCTATCCACTTAGTTTTCTTCTTAAGTTTTTGTACTACTTTAAGTAATGTTATTTTATCTTCTGAATATAAAGCCCATTCACAATTCAATGGTAATAATTCATGTCTAGCGCACGCGAGTGCAATAGATTCAACTCTTGTAAAGATTCTGGTTTGAATTCCGGGTTCTACTACTGTGATAGGTTCTTGATTTTTAATTTGTCTTTCCCATATACCTAAGACGGTTGCGTATGGACCTTCTGTAATTTGACCTGGACCATAAGCATTAAAGAAATAGAAAATGTGTGATTTAAGATTGCTCCATTTCTGATGCTTTTTAATAAGTTCAACGTTTTGTTTTTTAAACCAACTATATGGTGATAAATCATGGTCTTTTTGACCAAAATGAGATGAAGAAGCTGAGTAAATTAAAGTTGCATCATGTTGTAATGCTAATCTAATTATTTGACTAGTACCCTCAACACATGAAGATTGTACTTTATCTATGTCTTCATATGATTGAAATATTCTAGAATATTCACCAAAATGATAAATTGTATCTAATTTAAATCTAGATAAAATGCGTAATGCGTTTTGTGTACATCCATTTATATACTGTACACCATCTATATGATTTTCTTCCGTTCCAGTTGAATAATCGTCTAAAGAAACTATTTTAGTATGAGGTGATTCTATTAAAATGCTTTTAATTAAATGAGTTCCTACAAATCCTGCTCCTCCAGTTACTAATGTGTACATATTTTACGGTTCTTTTTAAAGCAACCAATCATAATATTCTCTCCAACTCTGTTTGACTAAGTTAAATCTATTAGGATTTTTTAAATATGTTAGATCAAAAACCTTTTCGTCACTCCCAATATATCCTTGATTGATGCAATCGTGTATTGTATTATTTATCTCTGCTATATACCAATCTATCATATGAGAAGGACAAACAAATGCTGTACCTTGAATATGTCTAACTTGAGAAAATGAATGCCATTCTGGATCAGGTACATTAAATGGCACATTATGGCTAAATTTCATTATTTTAGAAGAATCTAATTTATCAATATTCGGCCATTCTTTGGTAGATATAGATTCTCTTATTCCGCCAGCGTCTAACCACAATAGATGTGTAGCTTCTGGATTTAAATTCAAAGCCTCCTTTAAAAAGAATACTTTATTAAACATTACTATATTGTAAAGAGGATGATTCATTTCAGGTACATGATCAAAATGTCTTCTGTTTTTAAAATCTTCACTATCCATTAATTTAGTCAATGGTTCATTCCATTGTTTATAAGCTTCCAAGTCCTCCATGTGGTTGATGACATATTTTGTCATTTCTCCATTAGGATCTATCTCAGACCTCATCTCTTTAATTCTTTCTTCAAATTTAGGTTCAGTAAAAATAACCATTTCACAATTCAATTGTAAAGTATTATACATCCAATGTAAATATGTATGATATGACATTGCAAAATCTTTCCAATCTGAACGACCTATGTCATATAACGCTGTAATAATTAATGGTTTCATTTTTACTGTGTATTTATATCCAAGACCAGTTTACGGTAGTGTTCTTATGTTTAATATTTATTTTATTTGTATCAAAATGATCAGATTCTCCCTTATTATTAAAAATAGTATCTAGTTTAAATCCATCTCTACTCAATCTTGTTGGTACAAATCCTTCTGAATAACCATGTACACCATTTAGTAATAAAATCGCTAATTGTTGTAAGCTTTTGTTAGAAAATCTAACGATTGGAAAGAATGAACCAAATAAATCTCCGTTTTTAGATATTTGATCACCATCACCTGGAAATCTATCAAACCATAAATCACCACTATGAGTATTTGTATCTATTTCTGGTACATTAGGCTGACTTTGAACTCCCGATTTCTTAAATGTATAATATGCAATAAAATCAGCATCATTATTATCAAATGCTTTAAAAAATTCTGGCCAATTGTCACATGTCACGTCGTCGTCCATGAACCAATACCACTCTTCATTTGGGTTTAACATATAATAGTATGCCATTCTTAGATGTGCATAAAACCAAACTATATTTCTATTTCCTTCTGAATTCCAAAAATGTTTTTTACTAACATCTCCATTAAAACCAAACCTTTCTCTTACCAGTTGTTCATTATATTGAATACCAATTGGTGATCTATCAGATAAAAATTCAAAATCAAAATCAACTGTTTTCCAATAAGCTTCATAGTGCTTATAAGTACTTTCGCAAGTGCAAATAATTTTCTTAGACATATTGTTCAATAATTTTTTTATTCCATTCATCAATTCTATTATATTGATGAGCTATTTTATATATTTTATTATTTGAAGTAACCAGTTTATTACCATCTAATTTAGGTAAACCATATCTAGATTCTATTTTAGCGCCTAAACCCCAATTGATATGTTGGAAAGTTGGCCCAGAAAGAGCTGAATGCACTGCCCATCCATCAGATGGCGTGAAAAGCTTAATGTTTTCAATTAGTCCTTTGTATATTAATATGTTAAATGCAGCCTGATCTCTGATATCATGTCCATGTAATGCTCCATCAACTAGGTCTTGTTGCATTCTTAATGTTTTAATCACAGAATCCTTTTTACCACCAAAAACTCCACTACACACAACCTCAAACGGTTTAATCCATTCAACGTGTTCTGGAAATGATTTACTCATTACATCCATGTTCCATGGTTCTTCTGAATGATAAATGCCTTCTGCTGCTGCAAAAAAGTCATGATTATCTAAATCAAACATTTCAAAAGGATCACCTTGAAAACAAACATCGAATACATCAGTAACCATGCATAAATCATAGTCACTTGATTCTAACCAATTAGCAGTGTGTATTAATCTACTATCATTGATCGTAAATTCTTTATTAGTTTCTACTGGATGAAACTTAATTTGATTATCATTAAGCGCATTTATATCATCATTTGACATATCTGCAGCAATAAGTACAACTTCACCGTCTTTTACGTGCTTTTTAAAGCTATTAGACCATACTTTTATTTTATCTATATGTTGTGCTACGTTATTACTTACCCCAGTTAGTACTTTTTTCATTTTAAATCAAAGTCTCTATTTTTTTACCCCATCCATGGGCTTTACTATGAGGCCAAACAATCCATTTATGTGGTTTTGGTCCTTGCATATCTATATGAATTTTTATCCAATCATCTTCTGTTTTTAACTTTTGAGCTATTTCTTGTTCATTTAAATCCCTTCTGTATACTGGTGTACCTTCTTCTGATTCTAAAATAACTGCACAAAAAGAATAATCATCATGATCAAATCCAGATTTATGTACATCTAATACATGTTTAAATTTTTGATGAAAGCTATTTTCATAATCTTCTAATATAGGATTAGGTGCTAATTTATTTTCTAGCGTCCATGATTGAACAGCTCTATCACGAAGTCTAATACCAGCATATCTTTCCCAGTCTTCAATCTTTCTTATTCGACCTAAACCATATTTACCATATCTTTCTTCGTCAGAATCATAAGATTCACCATCAATTCCTAATAATTTTCTAGTTTTCTCGTGTGTACGAGAATTTCTCTTACCCCATTCAGAATCATCATCCCATTGTTTAGTTCTGCCTTTACGAGTATATTCGTGCCATGCGATAATCTTGTGCGGATGAAATAAATCATAACCATGAGTATACGCTCTAATTGCAATCGTAATTTCTTCTCCATGGAAATAAAATTCAGGATCATGTTGTACTTCGTTTGCAAATTCACCAATAGTAAAAGCAAAATGTGCTGAATAAAATCTAGAAGGAATAGGTTCTGTCATATCCTGCCATCCAGGAATAGTAGCTGGTAAAAAGAAAATTACACCTTCTGGTGTAAATCTATCAAAGTTCATTAACCATGGAACTTCAGTTTTTCCTTCTGGGTAAGTTACTGGATCATATGATGAAATATAACTTGTAATTAAAGGTTTTGCGTGGCCTTTTGCCTGCAAACTCTTTAACATACTAATCAATTCAGTGTCCCAATTTTTAATAAATCTATGGTGACTATCTAATTGAAAGGTGTAAGTTTCACCTTGATATAATTGTTGAATACTATTTCTAGCCCAACATGCACCCGTAGAGTCTTTGTAATTAATATCTAAAATCCTAAACCTAGGATCATTTTTATAACGATCTATATTATCCCATTCATCTTCTTCTGAATGTTGCCAACATATACCAAATCTTAAATTTTCTGGAAATTCAGCGTTAGAAATACAATCATCTAATGTTTTTAATAATTCAGGATCTCTGTAACTAGCGATCTGAATAAAGATAGTTTCTTCCATTTACACAATATTGTTTAGTTATTATATTATATATTGTGTTTTTGTTTACTAACTTTTCAGAGAAAGTATTCCTGGCGTTAGAAATACTTTCTCTTTACAACTTATCGTAAATAATTAGATAGATTAATGGTGGTCACGAGATGTGTCCTATGTGATTATCGGGGTTCTTCTTCTAAACCGTCTTTGCCGCCACCACATTGCGAAAGACCTAAAACATAAGTATCCCATTCCCCACCTGATACTGATTGTATCGCAGTATATCCTTGATCTGCATATGCACTACCAGATAGTTGATACACTCCATATAATATAATCTCACTATTAGATCTCGCTATTACAAGAGGGCTAACACCGTCACACGGATCCATTTGATATAAATAATACGAAGGTGCTTCTGGCGTTGGTGTCGGTGCTGCAGTCGGTACTGGTGTTGCAGCTACCGTAGACGCCGGAGTCGCAGTCGGTGGGACTGGTGTTGGAACCGGTGTAGATGCTACTGTAGGCGCTGGAGTCGCTGTAGGTGGAACTGGTGTTGCAGTCGGTGGAACCGGTGTTGCAGTTGGGTTAGGAGCGTCATAAACACATATAGTCTCACTAGTACATGAATTACCAGAAGCTAATCTTTCAAAACCACTAATACTAGTAATTGTTCCATTATTATTAAAATCATATATGTTTACCACTTCTTGTGAACATACAGAAACAACATAACCTTCTTTTCCATTACGCCATACATTTGCAGTACTTAACATTTGATTAAGGCGCGTATTTATATATGTTCCAGATTCTATTGATTTATATCTTAATCCATATCTATTTGAATCTACATCCACGGAGAACCAAGAGTGTTGACAATTACCCGTTGGTATTTGTGTTGGTGTTGGTGTCGGTGGAACTGGTGTAGCTGTAGGACTTGGTGTTGGTGTCGGTGGAACTGGTGTTGCAGTTGGATCAGGATAACAATCCCCTATATTTAACACTTTACCACTAGAACTTATTTGTACTTTGTATATTGCTCCAACAAATACACTATCGCCCAATCCATACCATTGATTACCACCATTAACAGCGCTAGTTAAACTGCTATTTGTATATAGCGTATCGTTTATTTGAAGGTTTGTAACTGAAGATGCATTACTAGTATAGAACGCAAATTGTAAGTCTCCACACGGGTCTGTAGCAGAAATACTTCCACCAAATCCAGCAGCTTCAGACCATATAGTGTATACTGGTACCGGTGTAGGTGTAGGTGTTGGGGTCATTGAGGTATCGCTCAAATCTACAACATCAAAATACGCTACTAGTGTGCCATTTACACTACCAGTCATTATTTTAACATATATCATTTCTGGCCCTTCGGTTAAATTATCTGCTTTAGTTGTCAAATCAAAATACCCAGTGTTTGAAGAAATTGATATAGACCCATTGTCTATATTCTGTGTAAAGTCACTCGCTGTAGCGGCTGCAATACCACCATCATATAAACTCCAATATAATTGGGTTCCATTTGTAACATATTTAGTATTTACGCGGAATCTTATTGTTACGTTGCCTTCTGTAGCATTTAACGTACTGGCTACAGTATCATATTCAGGTGGGAAGTTATATCTACTAGTTACTGATCCTTCTTCCTTATCAAAAAATACTGCATAATCGCTACCTGGTTCATGATACCACCCAGTTTCTACTAAATCACAGGTTGATGTAAAACTACTATCACATAATGATTCTATACCAGCAATTAAACCTGTATTAATCCAATTACCATTACTATCAAATGTAACTTTATCGTATCTACCCGTTGGTGTTGTATTGTCAGAAAGTTTTGTGTAATAATTTCCAGTCGTTGTTTTGTCTAATGTACTTTGAACCATTGTTTGAACATCTAATGAATCACATACACCTGCTAAATTAGTAAAATAGACATCATCTACTGAATTATTAATATCATCATATCCACCTGGTTTATTATCTGTAATTAAAACTATAACCTTAATTGCTTCTGATCTAAAAGATCCAACTATTCCATTGGATACTATTTCGTTTACTGCTAATCCGCCTGGTTCTGGACCTGAGGCGCCGTTTCCAAGTGGTAAAGAATCCGTATCTAAAAGATTAAGCTGTGATATGAAAGAATTAGTTTGACCAACTCCACTAAATGGCATTAAACCAGTTATAACTTGAGTTTTATTGCTATTTTCTTCAATTATAACTTTACGAGATGTTGCAACAGCTTGATATGCTAATTTATTTGCATATGTTGGTATAGTTGTATTACCGCTATCGTACTCGTCAAACAAACATAAAGCAACTCTAAAATCACCATTAGACTCTGTATTAATTGTACTTAATATATTGGCTATTCCAATTTTTACACCCTCAATGGCACTGCCCATAGAAGCAGTATAATCAACAAGAAACACAACATCCATTCCACCATTACATTGAACGGGTTGGGTTATTATGTCGTTTACACCCAATGTTGTACCATCTGTATAATAAACATTTGATGATGTATTACTGTCTATATCAGAGACTGTATTAGCATCATAAACTAGATTTATTTGATTAGTTGGTGGTACACATTCTTCATCGTGTGCAAATACTGATAATGCCATATTAAGTTTATCTTATTAATTTATCTTATTTATCTTACTCCATACATGAACCATTTGTAAATATAACAGATACTGTATAACCTGATCCATTATATGAACTATTAGATCCTGTAACATATAAATATTTACCTGACCAAAAAGATGATGATATTGAATAACTAGTATATGAAGTAAATTTAGTTCCACCAGCATGTGACCACGTCGCTATTGCTGTTGCATTTCCATTGGAATCTACAGCTCTTAACGTATATGTTACGGCTTCTGAATTATTATTAACACCATATGATGCTTCAATTCCTGTTAATACCATGTTCTCTTCAGCAAATGTATAAGGTATCTTAATAAATGCTTTTTGTAATAATTGATTAGTTATATTTATATCTCTAGGTGTGGCATTTATAGAAACGTGTTCATAACAAGAACCTGTACCTCTAGCTCCATTTACACCTGAAGTTCCATTTACACCTGAAGTTCCATTCGTTCCTGAAGAACCGTTTGTTCCATTAGTACCTGAAGTTCCATTTACACCTGAAGTTCCATTTTTACCAGAAGATCCGCTTGAACCATCAGTTCCTGAAGTTCCATTTACACCTGAAGTTCCATTTACACCTGAAGTTCCATTTTTACCAGAAGATCCGCTTGAACCATTAGTTCCTGAAGTTCCATTAGTTCCTGAAGTTCCATTAGTTCCTGAAGTTCCATCTCTACCATCTACACCAGAGGTACCATTAGTTCCTGATGAACCACTTGAACCATTCGTTCCTGAAGTTCCATTAGTTCCTGATGAACCGCTTGAACCATCAGTTCCTGAAGTTCCGTTCTTTCCTGAAGTTCCATTTGTTCCATTAGTACCTGAAGTTCCGTTATCTCCATCTATACCCGAAGTTCCATCTCTACCATCTACACCAGAGGTACCATTAGTTCCTGATGAACCACTTGAACCATTCGTTCCTGAAGTTCCGTTTTTACCAGAAGATCCGCTTGAACCATTAGTTCCATTTGTTCCTGAACTTCCATTAGTACCTGAAGTTCCATTAGTTCCTGAAGAACCGCTTGAACCATCAGTTCCTGAAGTTCCGTTCTTTCCTGAAGTTCCATTAGTTCCTGAAGTTCCATTTCTTCCTGAACTTCCATCAGTTCCCGAAGTTCCGTTTGTTCCATTAGTACCTGAAGTTCCGTTAGTACCCGAAGTCCCGTCAGTACCTGAAGTTCCATTCTTTCCAGAAGTTCCATTCGTTCCATTAGTACCTGAAGTTCCATTGGTTCCACTTGAACCGCTCGAACCATCAGTTCCTGATGAACCACTTGTTCCAGAAGTTCCACTAACACCTGAAGAACCTGAAGAACCTGAAGTTCCGTTCGTTCCTGAAGTTCCGTTTTTACCAGAAGATCCACTTGAACCATCTGTTCCACTTGAACCGTTTGAACCGTTAGTTCCACTTGAACCATTAGTTCCTGAAGTTCCATCTTTACCAGAAGATCCACTTGAACCATCTGTTCCAGAAGTTCCATCTAAACCGTTAACACCAGATAATCCCGAAGAACCATCTGTTCCAGAAGTACCATCGACTCCTGAAGAACCGGATGAACCTGAAGAACCGTCATTACCTCTAGTTCCATCTATACCAGAAGAACCTGAAGAACCATCTGTTCCTGAAGTTCCATTAGTTCCTGAAGTTCCATTCGTTCCTGAAGAACCACTTGAACCACTTGAACCATTTGTACCGTCTGTTCCTGAAGATCCGCTTGAACCATCTGTTCCGTTTTCTCCATTCTTACCTGAAGAACCATCTGTTCCGTTAGTTCCTGATGAACCACTCGTACCCGGATTACCGGTTACACCTGAAGAACCATCTGTTCCTGAAGTTCCATTAGTTCCTGAAGTTCCGTTTTTACCTGAAGAACCTGAAGAACCGTCTGTTCCTGAAGATCCGCTTGAACCATCAGTTCCATCAATTCCTGAGGTTCCATCTATACCTGAAGAACCATCTATACCATTAACTCCTGATAATCCAGAAGATCCACTTGAACCATCTGTTCCTGAAGAACCATCAGTTCCTGAAGAACCGTCTGTTCCTGAAGTTCCATTAGTTCCCGAAGTTCCATTAGTTCCCGAAGTTCCATCAGTTCCTGAGGTTCCATCAATTCCACTTGAACCATTTGAACCGTCTGTTCCTGAAGATCCGTTTGAACCATCAGTTCCTGAAGTTCCGTTTTTACCAGAAGATCCACTTGAACCATCAGTTCCTGAAGAACCATCTGTTCCTGAAGTTCCATCAACTCCTGAAGAACCATCTGTTCCTGAAGAACCGTCATTACCTGAAGTTCCATCGACTCCTGAAGAACCATCTGTTCCTGAAGTTCCATCTATACCATTAACTCCTGATAGACCTGAAGAACCATCTGTACCATTCGTTCCAGAAGATCCACTTGAACCATCAGTTCCTGAAGAACCATCTGTTCCTGAAGTTCCATCAACTCCTGAAGAACCATCATTACCTGAAGTTCCATCAACTCCTGAAGAACCATCATTACCTGAAGTACCGCTTGAACCTGCAGGTCCTTGAATAGAACCACCATCAACCCATTCAGATCCATTCCACACAAATAATGCGTCTGGATAATCTTGAACTATATATGCGTCACCTTGTTGTGCATCTGATGGAAGAGCATCTTGTGTTTCTACTTCTCCTTTAAAATTAATACCAACACCTGGTTGACCTTGAGGTCCTTCTAAACCATCGACTCCTGAAGAACCATCTGTTCCTGAAGTTCCATCGACTCCTGAAGAACCATCTGTTCCTGAAGTTCCATCGACTCCTGAAGAACCATCTGTTCCACTTGAACCACTTGTTCCATCTATACCAGAAGTTCCATCTATACCAGAAGTTCCATCTATACCATTCACACCTGATAATCCTGAGGTTCCGCTTGAACCATCTGTACCATCAACTCCTGAAGAACCATCTGTTCCTGAAGTTCCATCAGTTCCTGAAGTTCCATCCGTCCCTGAAGTTCCATCAACTCCTGAAGTTCCATCTGCACCTTGTGCTCCATCAACTCCTGAAGTTCCATCAACTCCTGAAGTTCCATCTGCACCTTGTGCTCCATCTGCACCTTGTGCTCCATCAACTCCTGAAGTTCCATCAACTCCTGAAGTTCCATCTGCACCTTGTGCTCCATCAACTCCTGAAGTTCCATCAACTCCTGATGTTCCATCTGCACCTTGTGCTCCATCAATACCTGAAGAACCATCAGCACCTTGTGCTCCATCAATACCTGAAGAACCATCAGCACCCGAAGTACCGTCTGTACCTGAAGTACCATCTGCTCCCGTTAAATTTACTTCTACCCAACATGAGTTAGCATCTGCAGATATACCTACTGTAGTTGCATCAGCAGTAATAGTTGTAAAACCATTACCAGGATTTGGAGATTGGACAGTGTATGACCCAGTAGGATCAATTCTAACAGCTCTTTCATATTCTGATAAAGCTAACCATTCGGCTTCACCCAAATTTCCACCATTACCAAAAAAGCCAACAGGTATTAAAGAATACATTTTATTTTCGGATACGACATGAACTAACATACCGACTCTTCTTCTACCCGATGACCATGGATCATCAGATGCAGTAAATCCGTTGTATGGGAATGCTGTACTATTTTCTAATAAAGGTATTGAATTTCTTTCTTCTAAAGAAATCATTTCTTGAAAACCTCCCTTTAACGCTAAAGAGTGTAATACTCCATCATTTGCTACTGAAGGTGATAAAAACCCTGCTCTTTGAATTCCTTGTGGTAATGCCATTATTTGAATTATATTATTTTTATTTATATATCTAAATAATATACGTGTAGAAACTAAAAAAGAGGCCGAAGCCTCTTTTTTACATTAAATAATTTACCTTTTACAATGAATATACTACTGTTCTACTACCAGTGTCTTGTATTGCGTTAAGTCTATATAATGTGTATGATTTACCATTATATGTAAATTCTAATCTATCTGCTGCAACATCAGCTGGTGCACCGTCTATTTCTAGGGCGGCGTTATCCGTTAAATTTGGAATTTCTAAGCTGGCTGGAACTACTAACCAATAATAATTAGGAGTTTCTGAAGTTTCATATGTCCATGATGGATTTTCTCCATTTAAATCAACTGTACCTATATTATTATAAACTTCAGTATTCGTCAACATTTCACCAAATACATCGGCAAATTGAGGATTTGATTCTGAAACTTGATTATTAGTTAAGTAAAGAGCATCCGCGTTTATTAGATCTAATGCATATGGATAATTACCTGCTCCTAAGTGAAAGAAGTATGCATCACTAGATGCTGGTTCTTCAGTTGGAGCTGGAGTCGGTTCTGGCCTTGGCGTTGCAGTTGGTTCTGGTACCGGGGTTGATGTTGGTTCCGGAACTGGCGTTGCAGTTGGTTCTGGAGCTGGACAATCTGCTGTAGTAGTGATTGCACCAGTTCTAACTAATATTTTAATACCACCTACTAAACCTGAAGTAGAACCAAGGTCATACCATTGTGCTCCACCATCAAATGGTGTAGTTAAGTTTGCATCTGTAAATAATGTATCTCCGAACGTAGCAGCGTATAATGTGTTAAAATCTGGAGACCATACAGGAATGGTTACTACTTCACATGGTTGTGAATTATCTGGGTCACCTGCACCTGATTCTACATTAACAAAATACTGTGTTGCTGGAACCGGAGTCGCTGTAGGCGGAACCGGAGTCGCTGTAGGCGGAACTGGCGTTGCAGTCGGTGGAACCGGAGTCGCTGTAGGCGGAACCGGAGTTGCAGTCGGCGGAACCGGAGTTGCAGTCGGTGGAACCGGAGTTGCAGTCGGTGGAACCGGAGTCGCTGTAGGCGGAACTGGCGTTGCAGTTGGAGGTACTTCAGTCGCTGTAGGCTCTATAGTCGGTTCTGGAGTTGCCGTTGGAGGTACTTCAGTCGCTGTAGGCGCTGGTGTTGGTTCTGGTGTTGCACATACACAACTACTTAATCCTGCTAGATCTATAGTTCCTGTTTGACCAGGATCTACATCATAGTATTCATAACAGTTACTAAAGTTACTAAATGAATCTCCATTAGTTATTTGAGTTCCTACACTAAATACGTATATAGAGTTGCTTGGTCCATCATTACAGTGTGCCAGTTGATAATAGTATGTCACCGGTGTAGGTGTTGGTGTTGGTGGAACTTCAGTCGCTGTAGGCTCTGGCGTTGCAGTTGGCATAGGAGTTGGAGTTGCACATACACAAGTACTTAATCCTGCTAAGTTGATAGTTCCTGTTTGACCAGGATCTACATCATAGTATTCATAACAGTTACTAAAGTAGTTAAATGAATCTCCATTTGTTATTTGAGTCCCTACACTATAAACGTATATCGAATTACTTGGTCCATCATTACAGTGTGCTAGTTGATAGTAATAAGTTACCGGTGTAGGTGTTGGTGTTGGTGGAACTTCAGTCGCTGTTGGTGTTGGTGGAACTGCAGTCGGCGTTGGTGTTGGTGGAACTGCAGTCGGCGTTGGTGTAGGCTCTATAGAACATTCAGTCCATTGTTCTACACTAGTAGCTACACCTTCAGATCCTATGGTAACCCAATAGTAATTTGTCGCCTCTGTCATACCGTTAGAATTCCACCAAAGGAATCCACTATTTTCAAAGTATTGTGTACCTTGTTGATCTGCGTAAAATACGTTTCCAACCTCAGGTATAGTGAAACTGTCATCTTGATCAGTCCATAATACATATGGTCTAGCTTCGTCTCCCGATTGGTGAGATACACCTCCAATATATGGTGCATTACAGAAGAAATCACGATGTTCTTGTTCGGTCTTATTAAGTAATCCATTTATGAATTCATCAGGTTCACCTGCAAATAGATTCCATCCACTAATAACCTTTCTTTGTGGTTGTAATACTAGTGGTACTGGAGTTGGCGTCGGAGGCACTTCAGTCGGAGTTGGAGTCGGTGTAACCGGTGTTGGTGTTATATGCGCTGTTTGAGTCGGTGTTAGCGTTGGAGTCGCTGTAGGCTCTAGAGTCGCTGTAGGCACTGGCGTTGCAGTTGGTGTAACCGGTGTTGGTGTTATATGCGCTGTTTGAGTCGGTGTTAGCGTTGGAGTCGCTGTAGGCACTGGCGTTGCAGTTGGTGTAACCGGTGTTGGTGTTATATGCGCTGTTTGAGTCGGTGTTAGCGTTGGAGTCGCTGTAGGCACTGGCGTTGCAGTTGGAGGCACTTCAGTCGCTGTAGGCTCTGGCGTTGCAGTTGGCATAGGAGTTGGAGTTGCAGTAGGCGCTGGAGTTTCGTTAGAAACAATCAAAGTATTTGATAAAGTCTCACACTGATTAGCATCTACTATTTTTACTCTATAAGAACCTGGTTGTAACCCGCTGTTTCCTGTAAGATCGTTAGCATTTCCGAATGTAAATGCATTTGATATTGCAATTACTGGATTTGTAAATGTCGGATATGCGTTTGGTGGTACAGGTTGGTTATTATCCGCATTCAATAAAGTATACTGGTAAGGTCCGACTCCTCCAGATACTTGTACTGTTACTGTTCCGTTTGTAATGTTTGCCATTATTTATCTTTGTTTTATTTATATATTTGTTTTATTTAATATTATCCACAATATAAGTAACCATAAACACCTTCTGCCTTACCATTTCCATCAAAATTAACAGATGACATACATTTAGCTACTGTAAATGAATTAATTACTTGTCTTTCTTCATATTGTGGAACGCCATCTACAATGTTAACAACTGCATATTCAACTGGTTGTTTCATAAGATAACCTGGTGTATCTGAAGAACATAAAAGATCTCCAATAGCTACATCGCCGTTTTGATTACATATTTTCATGCCTAATAATGAGCCTTCAACAGAATCACCTAATGAAGCAACAGTCCAAAGACTTTTAGCATCTCTATCAGCTTCTGCTAATTTAACACCAAATGAATCTCTATAATGATGATCTTTTTCTACGTATACTCTATCTTCACTGCGGTATTTGTCTAAATTACTTGGTTTTAAAGAATAATCAACTTCTGCCCATAAAATACCAACTATTCCAGTATCTTTTGCAGAATCAGCTTTTACTAATTCATTATTACCATCTAATTTAACTAAATCTCCGCTTTCAATAGAAACATCATTTCTTTTAACGTATCTGTGTGATAGTGTTGCTGTGGGGGCCTCGCTTAATTCGTCTTCTCGGGCTGTCCTAACGTCATCAAATTCTAGAACGATATCGTTTTTATAGTCTATGAATGTTTCATCACCGATGATAACATCATCAAACATTGCAAGTTTAGGTATACCATCTACTTGCTTAACATTAAAGAATCCTGAAGCAAGAACACCTCCGATTTTTGCATTACCTGCAATATCAATATCACCTTTAAATTTAGCATCACCAGCTGGTGAAATATAGAAATTCTTAGCGTTAATAGCACCAAGATCTAAATTAATACCCATTCCTGTACCTGCATAACTGTTCCATTCAGGAGAAGCAATGAATTGTCCATTCTTTATGATACCTGTAGTTATTTTACCGCCATCGATATTTGTAGATGTAGTTAAATAAAGACTAGTATCTGGGGCAGGACCCGTTGCACCTTTTTCACCAGCATCACCTTTAGCACCATCAGCACCTTTGATCAATGACCATTTATATTTAGTATAATCAGTTGAATCCGCTTGGGTAAAATCAGTGTACTGTCCAATATATAATTTTCCAGTAGAATTAGTTACATCAAATCCAAATCTTCCATCTGCTGAAGTTGCGTATGCGATATGTAAATAAGTAGTTTGACCATTAATACCATTTGTTCCTGGAGTACCTTGAGCACCGTCTTGTCCTTTAACTAAAGCCCATTTCCATTGTGGATCTCCAGCAGGTGCATCAGTTGGTATATAATCAACATAAGTACCAATATAATCTTTACCTGCAGGTTGTTGGCTAAATCCTCCACCTGAAGCATTGTCAGCATAAGCTATATGGAAATATGAACTTGTTCCAGTCTCACCTTTAAGACCTTCGGGCCCTTGCGGTCCTAAGTCACCGGCCGGTCCGGGAATACCTTGTTGTCCATTACTTCCTTGTAATCCTTGTAGTCCTTGCTCTCCTGGATCTCCTTTTTCACCTGTCTCACCTTTTATTTTAGTCCATTTATATACAGACCAATTTTGTGAATCATTGGGTAAATTATCAGTATATGTACCTATCCACTCCTTGTTTTCAGAGTTAACAATATCAAATCCTAAACCAGTTGCATTATTTGCATATGCTATGTGCAGATAAGAAGTTTGACCATTTTCTCCATTTGTTCCTGGAGTACCTTGAGCACCATCTTGTCCTTTAACTAAAGCCCATTTCCACTTTGAATCTCCAGCAGGTGCATCATTTGCAACACTATCTACATAAGTACCAATATAATCTTTACCTGCAGGTTCTTGACTAAATCCTCCACCTGAAGCATTGTCAGCATAAGCTATATGGAAATAAGTTGCCTGGCCATCAGCTCCAGGAGGACCTGGAACACCATCAGCACCATCAGCACCTTGTAATCCTTGTAGTCCTTGCTCTCCTGGATCTCCTTTTTCACCTTTAATTAAAGTCCACTTATAAAGACTCGGGTTAGTTGAATCAGCTTCAATAAAGTCAGTATATTGACCTATATGTGTTCTTCCAGTTGAATCAGTTACACTAAAACCAGAAGTTCCAGTTGCATTATTGGCGTATGCTATGTGTAGATAAGAAGTTTGACCATTTAAACCATTTGTTCCTGGGATACCATTTTCTCCATTTTGACCATCAGCTCCTTTAACTAATTGCCATTTCCACAGAAGACTGCCCGAAGGAGCGTCTGTTTGTATATTATCTACATAAGTACCGAGGTATAATTTACCTACAGGATTTTGGCTAAAACCTACACCTGTATTAGTATCAGCATAAGCTATATGGAAATAAGTTGCTAATCCATCCTCACCCTTAGGGCCTGGAACACCATCAGCACCATCAGCACCTTGTAATCCTTGTAGTCCTTGCTC
>Ga0209534_10002719_pt1 | contig 17312 bp, 9 predicted proteins | sample COG_07_FD_184751 | JGI IMG/M metagenome (GOLD analysis project Ga0209534, IMG submission 184751) | Pelagic Microbial community sample from North Sea - COGITO 998_met_07 (SPAdes) (version 2) | ecosystem: Environmental > Aquatic > Marine > Neritic zone/Coastal water | place: Helgoland, sampling...
CCAGTATTCAGTTTAAAAAAATAAATTATTATCAGATAAAAAGACTTTAAATTACAAAAAAATAGATAATACTACGTTTAGAATAAACTTTCAATAATGGTCTCTACTGAAACACCATCGGCTTCTGCCTTATAGTTTTTGATAATTCGATGACGAAGAATACTAATGGCGACGGCTTGCACATCTTCGATGTCTGGAGAAAATTTCCCTTTGATAACGGAAAAAGTCTTAGCGGCTAAAATTAGGTTCTGAGACGCTCTTGGGCCAGCTCCCCAATCAACATATTGTTTGATTATCGGAAGTGCTTCAGAAGAATTCGGACGGGTTTTACCAACCATTTTAACTGCATATTCAATCACATTATCAGCCACTGGAATTTTTCGAATAAGTGCCTGAAATTCCAAAATTTCATTCGCAGAAAAAACAACCTCAACATCAGACTGTGCGCTCGAAGTTGTTAATTTAACAACTTGTACTTCTTCTTCAAAACTTGGATAAGTAAGGTTAATTGAGAACATGAAACGATCTAACTGAGCTTCAGGCAACGGGTAGGTCCCCTCTTGTTCAATGGGGTTTTGAGTTGCCAATACAAAGTAAGGCGCATCGAGTTTATAATGGTGCCCTGCAACAGTCACCGACCGCTCTTGCATCGCTTCTAAAAGCGCTGCTTGGGTTTTTGGTGGAGTACGGTTAATTTCATCGGCCAAGATGATATTTGAAAAAATAGGACCTTTTATGAATTTGAATTGACGATCGTTATCTAATATTTCACTGCCTAAAATATCACTCGGCATTAAATCGGGTGTGAATTGAATGCGTTTAAAATCTAACCCAAGGGCTTTCGAAATTGTGTTTACCATGAGGGTTTTAGCCAATCCAGGGACGCCAACCAATAAGGAGTGACCACCTGAAAATATCGAAATTAAAATTTGCTCAATAACAGCGTCTTGACCTACAATGACTTTAGAAATTTCTTGTTTTAAAGTCTGGTATTTTTTAAGCAATTCTTTTAAAGACTCAACATCTGACATCTTGTAACTATTTAATTTTTAAACCAATTGTTATTAAAGTCACAGTCGCGAAGCGCACCGTTAATTTTAATATAGGTATCTAGTATTTTTTCTTCTTGCCACTTTGCGATGGCATTTAATTGTTTTTCTTGAAGTGCTAGTGCTTTAATTTTAAGGTAATCTTGAGCAAAATTCGCCTCATGCTCATCAACTCTACCAGTCACTGTAACGATTTTAAATTTGATTGGATTGATACGATCTTCATCATTTAAAACAGGACTTACCTCGTTGTCTTTTAGGTTTTGGATTTGCGAGTACAACTCTGGATCCATTTTTGTAAGTTCGAAATTATAGTCTTGTGTTTCTGGATTTCGTAGCTGCCCCCCATCAAATTTAGTTTCTTTTTCGTCACTCGCTTCTTTAGCTGCATCTTCAAAAGTAATATCACCTGCGACAATACTTTTTCTAACTTTTTCTAGTTTTTCTTTGGCATCTTGAACCGCATCGGCAGTTGTTTTGGGACGTAATAATATATGTCTTACATCATATTCTTGGCCTCTAATTTTTTCGAGTTGAATGATATGATACCCAAAATCGGTTTTAAAAGGCTCCGAAACTTCACCTTCCTGAAGTGAAAATGCAACTTCCCTAAATTCTTTGGCCATTACAGGGCGTTTCCTATTGAGAGTGTATTTTCCACCAGTTCGTTTAGACCCTGGGTCTTCGGTATAAAGCACGGCTTTGGTGGTGAAACTGGCACCATTATCTAAGACATCAGCTCTAAATTCTTTGAGACGATTGATGACTTTATCAACTTCAACTTTAGTTGTTTTAGGGATCACTACAATTTGAGCTACTCGCATTTCGGTTCCAAAAAGCGGGCGTTGGTCTTCTGGAATGGTATTAAAAAACTGACGAACTTCTTCTGGAGTCACTTCGATCTCTTCGACAATTTTTTGTTGCATCAGCGCCGCTAATTTATTGTTTTTATTCAGCTCAAACATATCATCTCTAAGTTGTTTTTCAGATGATTTTTTATAATAAGCAACCAACTTTTCCATGGATCCAATTTGCTCTGCAAAGCCTTGTAATTGCTGGTCGACATAGGATTTAATTTCAACATCACTCACTTCAAGACTGTCTTGAATTGCATGGTGCATATAGAGCTTATCTTCTAAAAGCTTACCAAATAATTGACAGCGAGAAATGTCTTCTATAGATATCCCACCGGCTTCTAGTTGGGTGAATTGTTTATCGATATCGGAGTTAAGAATTACAAAATCTCCAATCACTGCATTCACACCATCTAATTTGATACGTTGAACAGAATCGACCACGGTTGGCTGTGGGGTTTCGACTTTTTCGTCTTCAATAATTTCTTGTGAAAATGAAGAGAAAGACGTCAAAAAACAAAACGCTAAGACGTAAGACTTAATTATAAATTTCAAATTTTTTATTTTTAATGGCATCATTGACAATATCACTTTTTAGCTGTTTGATAAGTTTCAGCTTTCGTTTATTAATTACTATTTGTTTTAAGGTTGGTAAAACATATTCTAAAGGAGCTAAATTGCCACGTTCGAGATACGTATTTATCCGCATCAAATATAGGCCTAAAGAATCTTTGAGTTGTACAAAATTAGGTTTTTTTAACAGTAACCGATTAAACCCTAGTTGTAATGGTTTTATTTTAGAAATTGCTAAATCTGATTTTATCCATGTTGAATCATTCAAAAAATAAGAAGTATACTCTAACGAAATAGAATCTAATATGATTTTATCCTCATTATTAAACCGTTTGAATCGCTTGGTAACTTCTTTGATATTTGAGACCGAGGCATTCACATTGATATAACGTAGTTTGACTAGATCTTCTTTTAAAATAAAAAGTTCTCTATTTTGATCATAGATAGTTTTCAATTCTAATTCAGAAATCTTAGTGTCAATGTTTTTTTTAACCAAAGCTTCTAAATAAGAAGATGTGTATAAATCACTTTTATATTGTTGAACGAGTTGTTCAAATTCTTGTTGAGTTTCTTGTCCCAAGTTTAAAACGGCACCATCAATTAGTAATTGTTTGGTGGCCCAATTATTGATCAATGTTTGTACTTGAAAAAGACTATCTTCTTTTGAAAGGCCTTCCATAAAACGAAAATCAATATCTGATTTGTAAAAAAAAGCATCATTAACTCGAGCTAACAGAATTTCTTCACTATTCCTTTTGGGGTTATGACAACCCAAAAAAAATAAACAGCTAAGACCAATGATATATTTCAAATTAATTTGAGATTAATAATTTCACTTTCGATAATACGTCTTGGTTAACTTTAACAGTGTATTTAGAGCGCAATTCTTGAATCCATTTCAATTCTAATTCGGTTTGATAATCAGAAATCAGTTGCCCTTTAGCTTCCTCGAATGTTTTTTGAATTGAAGGCTTTAATTCGGTCACATTGACAACGTAATAGTTAGCGTTTTCCTTAATCACTTTAGAAAGTCCTGTTTTGAACTCAAAACTTTTTGGTAATGCAGAGTGCCCTATTTCTAATTCGCCGTTAGAAAATATGACGTTTTGTTGTGCTTCATTAAGAGCTTCGTCGATCACTTGATTCGTCTTGTTATTTTTCCAGTATTTCAATACTTTTTTGATGTATTTAGAATCACTAGAACGTGCTACCGACCCCTCAATTCTATCAGGCCAAACGTAATTTTGTTTGTTTTCGTTATAAAACGTTTGCAATCCGATGCTATCATTTTTAGCACCATCCCAAATTTTATCTTGCATCAATTCAAATAACAACAATCCTTCCCTGTATTCGTTGATAATATTAGCAAATTCTTGATTTTCATTTTCAAGATTGTCTCTTTTGTATTGAAATACCGATTGTTCTAAAAACGAAGCATATTGTTTTTGAACGATCACATTTATTGGCCAATCTTTCTTAACTGCTCTTTGATTTTTATTCAAATACTCCAAAAAGTCTTGAGAACCATACGTTTTATTTTGAATGGTTAAAAAAGGTTGAGTTGTATCAAAATTATTAGAAAACTCCCAAACGTTTTGAGTCGAATTAAAGGAAAGGTTCGATTCAATGTTTTCTGCATTAGGATTTTGATTTGAAAGTTGGTAGTCCGCGATTAGTTGTTCAAGCATTTTAGCTTTTATAAGCTGAGAACGCGAATCTTTTCCGACTTGGGTTTCTAGCTCAGGTTTCAAGGATTCAAAAGGTTCTACCGATTTACGATCTATAAGTTTGAGGATGTGCCATCCAAACTTAGTTTGTATTGGTTGAGATATGTCTTCTTTATTGGTCAGTCCAAAAGCAGTGTTTTCAAAAATTTCAGAATTGATTTGACCAGACTTAAATGGTTTGAGTTTACCCCCAAGACTTGAAGAGCTTTTATCATCTGAGAATTGTTTTGCTAATTCTGAAAAGTCTTCGCCTTGAAGCAATAATCGATGTAATTCTTGGATGCGATCTTTAGGGACGAGTGTACTGTCTTTTTGTTGGTTTGTAATCATAATATGAGCGACCTCAGCCTGCCCTCTTGACTTTCGTTTTTCTAAAACTTTTACAATATGGAATCCAAATCGGGTTCGAAATGGGCTAGAAACTTCGCCGACCTTGGTCGAATAAGCCGCCGATTCAAAATTATACACCATTTTAAAGGCAGAAAAATAGCCTAAATCTTCAACAAAAACAGATTTCCCATTGTGGAGTTCCTTTTTTAGGGACTCAAAATCTTCGTTTATAAAACGTTCTCTTAGTTTTTCGATTTTTGAGTACGCTTCCAAAGTATCGGTTTCGACCTCATCCACTAATATTAAAATATGCTGTGCTTTGACTTCGTTATTGGTTCGCTCATAGGCTTCACGAACTAAAGCATCGGTCACTTTTTTATCTGTTAAATAAGCGTCTGTTAGTTGATTTTTATAAGAACTAAATTCCTTTAAATAGGTAGGATCTTTATCGTAATCCAAATTTTTTGCTTCAACTAATTTTAATTTGTAATTAATAAATAATTCTAAATACGAATCTAAATCCTTTTGTGAAGCGTCTTGTACAAGGTTTAAATTTTTATTGTAAACTCTGACAAATTCATTCGCCAAAACAGCTTGGTTTGAAATTGTAAGTAGGGAATCGCTATCAGAAATTTGTGCGTTTGAAATGAAAAATGAAAAGCAGAATATGCTTAATGAGATAAAATATTTTTGCATGATATGAATTTTGAGTCTAGCAAAAATACTAAATATAAGGAAGAATACAAGTGTATAATTCCGATGTCTTAAAAAATCAATTTATTATCTCGAATAGTTGGGCGATTCTTTAGTAATCATCACATTATGAGGGTGACTTTCGCTAATCCCTGACGAAGTGATTTTGACAAATCGACCTGTTTCTTTTAGAGTTTGAATGTCTTTTGCGCCACAATAGCCCATTCCAGCACGAAGTCCACCAATAAATTGATGCACACTTTCATAAAGGTCGCCTTTGTAGGGCACACGTCCAACAATTCCTTCGGGAACCAATTTTTTAATATCATCCTCAACATCTTGAAAATAACGATCTTTACTTCCTTCTTTCATGGCTTCTACAGATCCCATTCCTCTATAAGACTTGAATTTTCGACCTTCATAAATAATGGTTTCACCTGGAGATTCTTTGGTTCCAGCGAGCAGCGATCCTAACATCACACAGTCTGCACCTGCGGCGATTGCTTTGGGAATATCGCCTGTATATCGAATGCCTCCATCGGCAATGACTGGAACGCCAGATCCTTTTAGTGCGGCAGCTACTTCTAATACGGCAGAAAATTGTGGAAATCCAACCCCTGCGACAACACGTGTTGTACAGATTGAGCCCGGCCCTATTCCTACTTTAACAGCATCCGCTCCAGCATCGGCCAAATATTTAGCAGCTTCCGCTGTGGCTATATTTCCAACGACCACATCGAGGTCAGGAAATTTTGATTTAATCGATTTTAAGACAGCTACCACACCTTTGGTATGTCCATGGGCGGTATCAATAATAACCGCATCAACGCCTGCTTTTACTAAAGCAGCCGTCCGTTCTACTGCATCTTGGGTCACTCCAATAGCAGCAGCCACTCGTAAGCGACCGTAATGGTCTTTATTGGAAATTGGTTTCTGGGTTAATTTCGTAATATCTCTAAAAGTGATGAGTCCAACGAGTTTAAAATCGGCATCGACCACTGGTAATTTTTCAATTTTTTTCTTTTGAAGAATGACTTCCGCTTGTTGTAAAGAAGTGCCTTCAGAAGTGGTTACTAGATCTTCAGAAGTCATGATTTCTGTAATAAGACGATCGCTTTCTTTTTCGAATCTTAAATCACGATTGGTGACGATTCCTTTTAAATAGCCTTCTTTATCAATGATTGGAATTCCTCCAATACTGTGTTCTTTCATACTCATTTGAGCATCTCTCACGGTCGCTGTCAAGGGGAGGGTCACTGGATCGATAATCATACCACTTTCGGCACGTTTAACTTTTCGAACTTTAATGGCTTGTTGCTCTATGGTCATATTTTTGTGCAACACGCCTATTCCACCTTCTCGTGCCATGGCTATTGCCATTTTACTTTCGGTAACCGTATCCATTGCCGCAGAACTAATAGGGACGTTCAACGATATGTTTTTAGTGAATTTCGATTTAATACTCACGTCACGTGGTAAAACTTCGGAATATGCTGGGATTAAAAGGACGTCGTCGTAAGTAAGACCTTCGCCGACAATTTTGGATAGATGTGCATTCATAGCAATTAGCTTATAATTGCAAGCAAATTTAAGGCTTTTTTCACTTGAATAGTAGATATCGTTCTGTTTTTTAAAAAATAAAGATTTAGCCCTCTTATTATTTGCAGGAATTCCGCTTTTTATGTGGTCATTTATTAAATAATAGATATGTTTTTATGTTTTTTTTACACGTTAAACAACTCTTTATCAATCTTTTAATTTTTTTATGTTTATTTATTCTAAATAAGCTTTGTGAATCTAAAATTCGTTTGTAACTTTGCGGCTGAAATTAAACCTTATTTTTAATCAGTCTAAATAAAATGAAGAATACAATCACCTCACTCGCCTTAATAGTTATAGGATGTTTAAACGCACAAGAATTGACGAAAACAACGTCTGTTGACTCTTTACAAAAACTGGAACCCGTTTTTATTAACTCACAAGTCATTTTTGGGAGTAAATATGAAGCCAAAAACAGGACAGGATCGTCATTCTATATTTCACCAAAAGAATTAGAAAAATTTTCACATTCTGATATTAATAGAGTTTTGCGCTCGGTACCTGGGGTGAATATTTATGAAGAAGATGGTTTTGGTTTACGTCCAAACATCAGCCTTCGTGGAACCTCTCCAGAGCGTAGTGCAAAAATATCTATCATGGAAGATGGCGTCTTAATTGCACCTGCACCCTACAGTGCACCTGCAGCCTATTATTTTCCTTCAGTTGCCAGGATGCAAGCTGTAGAAATTTTAAAAGGAAGCAGTCAAATACAGTACGGACCTTTTACAACAGGTGGTGCTCTAAATTTGGTAAGCACTCAAATACCAAACCAATTTAGTGGGCGTATCGAAACAAATTATGGAAGTTTCAATACAAGTCAAACCCACTTAAAAATAGGAGATTCTAAAACCAATATTGGGTATTTAGTTGAATATCTAAATAACAACTCGGATGGCTTTAAAAACGTACCGAAAGGTGGCAATACAGGTTTTGATAAAAATGATGTAGTGGCTAAGTTAAGGCTTAACAGTAATCAAGAATCTAAATATAAACAATCTCTAGAATTTAAATTTCAATATTCAGAGGAAACTTCTAATGTGACCTACCTTGGTTTAACTACCGAAGATTTCAAGACCAATCCATTCGATCGATATGCAGCGTCTCAAAAAGATCAAATGACTAATGAGCATCTTCAATTTATGATGACCCATAAAATAGATATTTCTAAAGTGTTTAGAATTACGAGCAATGCTTATCATAACGATTTTTCACGAAATTGGTACAAACTGAATGATGTAGTTTTTGATGGCAACAAAGAGAAAATTTCTAAAATACTTGAAACTCCTATGGACTACTCAAGTTATATGAATATTATTAATGGGACTTCAGATTCAAATGCGGACGCATTAGTTCTAAAAGCAAACAATAGAAAGTATTTATCAAAAGGAATTCAAACTAAATTGGACTTCCATTGGAACAGTAATACTATATTTCATGATGTTGAAATTGGTTTACGATATCATTATGATGAAGAAGACCGTTTTCAGTGGAAAGATGGATACAGTATTACGGATGGCCAGATGAATTTAACTTCCGCTGGAACTCCCGGAAGTGACGCCAATCGAATTAGTAAAGCAAGTGCATTTGCAGGGTCTATTTTATATAAATTAAAATTTAATAATATGACCATAACTCCTGGGTTACGTTATGAAGATATCGTGTTAGGAAGAGATAATTTTGGATCAAATGATTTTGATAGAACAGGAAGTAATCTTTCGACTCGAGAAAATAAAGTTTCTATTTTTATTCCTGGAATTGGGTTCAATTATAAATTAAACAATTCAACGTCATTATTTGGTGGTGTACATAAAGGCTTTTCACCTCCTGGAAATACGGTTGGACAAGAATCCGAAGAAAGCATCAATTACGAACTTGGATCAAGGTTCAATATCAAAGGATTGCGAGGAGAAGTTGTTGGGTTTTATAACGATTACAGCAACTTATTGGGAAGTGACTTAGCAGCTTCAGGTGGCACAGGATCATTAGAGCAATTTAACGCTGGAGAAGTGGGTGTGAAAGGGATTGAATTACTTTTAAATTATGACCTACTCCAAAATAACACGTCTTATGCCTTACCTATTACTTTTGGATACACGTTTACAGATACTGAATTTTTAAATAGTTTTGGAAGTGATGACGGTTTGTGGGGCGAAGTTCAAAGTGGTGACGAGTTACCTTATATTGCCAAACATCAGTTTAATACCTCTATATCCTTAGAACATGCGAAGTTTGAGCTCAACTTAAGTGGCCGTTTAAATGGTGCCTTTAAGACCGAGGCCAGTGCAGATGCAGTCAACTCTTCTAATGGTATTACGTCTAATTTTATCATCGATTTTGCAGGAAAATACCATGTTTCAAAAACATTGAGTATCACTGCAAAAATGATAAATCTTTTAGATGAAACCTATGCCGTTGCTAAAGTGCCCGCGGGATTACGCCCAGGACATCCTTTTGGGATCTACGGAGGCTTAGACTTTAGGTTCTAAAAAAAAATCCATAAAAAGAGTCGCTAGAAAACTAACGGCTCTTTTTTTTAATGGTACACTGAAAATATTTTTGTGGCTTCGTTATAAGCACTTTCAAAGCTTAGCGCATTTAAATTGGTCTCTGCCTTTTGAGCTGTAAAATACGAGAGCAGTTTTTCTGTTGGCATATTGCCTGTCAATTCATCTTTGGCCATCGGACAGCCTCCAAAGCCCTGTATAGCACCATCAAAACGACGGCATCCGGCTTTGTATGCAGCCTCAACTTTGGGGTGCCAATGTAAAGGATTGGTATGTAAATGGGCTCCAAATTCAATATGCGGGTAAGCAGGGATTAAATTTGAAAATAAATAAAAAATAGAATCTGAAGTGGAACTCCCAATCGTATCACTTAATGAAAGGATTTCGACCCCCATCGCATTTAAGCGTTGAGTCCACTCCCCTACGATATCCACATTCCATGGATCGCCATACGGATTTCCAAAAGCCATTGATATATACACCACCACTCGTTTATCGTGAGCCTCTGCAATGGTTAAGATTTCTTGTAAGGTGTCAATAGATTGGGTAATTGTTTTGTGCGTATTTCGCATCTGAAAATTTTCGGAAATCGAAAACGGATAGCCTAAAAAATCAATTTCTTTATGAGAAGCGGCGGCTAAAGCACCTCGGCTATTGGCGACTATTGCTAATAATTTACTTTGGGTGTTCCTAAGATCTAACTGTGCCAGCACTTGGGCCGTATCGGCCATTTGAGGGATGGCTCTCGGCGATACAAAACTGCCAAAATCAATGGTGTCAAACCCTACACGCAGAAGCGATTGAAGGTACTGAACTTTTTGAGCCGTTGGGATCATCGCCTTAATGCCTTGCATAGCATCACGGGGGCATTCAATTATTTTGATCGTTGGTGTTGTTAGATCCATAGAGGTTCTAAAATTACTATAATTTTTTGAAACAGGTCGATTGTTTTGAACTAAGCGCCTACTCCATTGAATTTGGAGTATTTGTGTTTAAATATAATCGACACTAAATCTTTCAATACTTTAAAGGTTCGTTCCAAGCCATATTTAGAAACTCCATAGATTCGTGGATGGTGAATGATTGGGATTTCTTTGATCCGTGCCCCGTCGAAATGTGCATGAAGTGCCATGAAGCGATGTAATTCGTCGTACAAAGGAATGTTCTTTGCGGTTTTGGAGGTCATCACCTTAAGCGCACAGCCTGAATCCGACACTTGGAGTCTAGTGGTTTTTCTGATGATGTAATTCGCAATTTTGGAGGGCAGAGTTTTAAGCACGGAATCGTGTCGGTTTTCTCGAACACCGATCACCATATCCCAATTTCCATTTTGAATTAGAGACACCATTTTAGGAATATCCTTAGGGTCATTTTGAAGGTCCCCATCCATGGTTACTATATACGTACCACGGGAACGCTGAATCCCCGCAGAGAGTGCCGAACTTTGTCCTTTATTTTGATCAAAAGCAATTAGAATGAGATTTGGGTTTGAAATTGATTGTATGGACTGGAGACTGTTATCAGTTGAACAATCATCTATAAAAATAAGTTCGTAGGTGTATTCAGATAAATGATTTTCAATTGCATCGACTAAGGGCCTTACATTGAACTGCTCATTAAATACAGGGATCACAATAGACAACAAGGGGTTTGATGGCATGACTTTATAAATTAACTCTTTTATCGGAGAAACGAATTACAAGATTAACTATAAAACTGGATTTTTACAAAAATACTGTATCAATAGATACATTATACCCAAGTCAACTTTATCTTACAATCCATAGAAACGGCTGTTGTTTCCTCTTTTGTTCTTGTTATCAGGGTTAAAATCAAATGTAATGTATAATTCAAAACTATTAAAATCCGTCCCCGCTGGCCCTGAAGCCACCATATCAATAGAATAATTAATTCCAAATTCAATTTGTTCAACAAAAACACTAAGAGAGGTCCCAAATTGTGATATTGTAATACCTTCGTAATTATTAACATGCTGATTTAATCCAAGCGAAATATTACCTAATATCACTTCTTGATAAAGATCTATTCTTGATTTCGCAGCCTGCATGGTAAAGGAGTTGTATAAATATAAATAGGAAAATGCTGGTAAAATTCCTTGTCCGTAAGGGTTTAGATCATATTCATACCCGGCTTGTAAGGAAATCATTAAAGCTTTCTTATTATTCGCTGTAGAATTAAAAGAAGTATCGGGTGTATTCAAATGTTTGGCATTAAGACCAAAAAATAAATTCTCATTATTACGAACCGTAAATCCTGCTGCTAAATCAAAATAATTAATTTTTCCATCAATATTCACAGGATCCACTGTAACTCCAGCGATACTTCCAGTCAATACATTAATTTGATCTTCAAAAACTAAATTGTTGTAGTTTAAGGAATTATTTCCATATCCTATCGATACCGATGGATTAAATGTCCATTTGTAATTCAACTGAGTTCTATAGATGTAGTGCAAATTAGCACTTGATACGGAATACCCAAGACTCGTCACATCGACTGTTTTGACATCTAAAGCCAATGAAAAATCGTTATCTCTAAAGAAATGATTTATAAAGGCAAATTTAGTTTCAATTTTACTGGCATCACTAAATCCTTCCGAACCCGTCAGCACTCCCGCTTTGGAGGAGTCTCCAAAGGCGTAAAAACTGGGGTTTTGAGCACCCATGATTTTATTCTGGTTTTTTATTGCATTGTCCTGAGCAAATCCAATATTGGAAACAAAAATTACGGTAAGTATATATATAGATTTCAATTTCATAGCTGTATTATTTTATAAGCATCAGTTGACCTGTTTTCTCAACAACTTCTCCTTCTATAGTTGTTGCGATTACGAAGTATTTATAATTACCGTTTATCGGTTCATCATTCCCTTTTTCTAAACCATTCCATCCCCAATCTGCATCTAAGGCATTAACTTCCGAAGTAATTTCGTAAACAATATTACCCCAGTTGTCATATACAAACATGGACACTTCAGTAAAGCCAATTAATGACGCTCTAAACAAATCGTTAATCCCATCATTGTTTGGTGAGAAGGCTGTTGGTGTCATAATATTTGCACCTCGACCTACACTGATGATTTGAGTTTCGACTCGTGAACATCCAAGACTATTAAAGACGGTGAGCGTTACTGTATAAACACCATCAATTGTATAGGTATGAAAGACCGTTTTAAAACTATCTCCGTCAGCGTTAGGAACAATGTCTTCTGGATTAAAGAATACTTTAAAAGGCGAGTTATCTCCAAAGTCCCAGACAATATAATCGTACTCAGCAGGAATGTCATTTAGATCCACTGTATTGGTAAACTCAATACTTTCATTAACATCGATTGCATTATAGGTCACAAAGTTAAGGGATGTATATTCAAAGCCTGGGGATTCAATTGGTGTACTCACAGAAATCGTATTCCAACAGTCTTGATCGTTTTTAACTTTGATGATCCCTGAAGGAGCCGTTGGGTTATTGATTGCTAATTCATACATTGAATCTCCTAAGTACAGGTGAGGTACTAAAACATTATTGTAATAGAACGCCAAGCTTGGATCCAAACTAGCCACTTTGATTCTAACATTTCCTGGAGCATCCGTACATAACGAATCATCTAATTCTACCGATTCAATGGTCAGTGAACTGTAATCAAATATTGTAAACAAATAAGGCACTGATGCACATGAATTACTGTCTTCAATTGTTAAATAGTACAAACCAGCCCTTAGGTCACAAATATTAAAATAATTATTATTTGCGACGGTTATTGGCGTTAATGTCTCTGAAGAAGGATCTAGATACTCTAGCAAGAAACTCGTATAAATTCCTGTACCCCCTGTAAAATCAAAATCTGCACAGCCTAAACTTCCATTACAAGTAACATTAGACGTTGAAAGTAATGAGATTTCAACAGGTTGAACATCAGCAATAACATACGATTTTGTTGGGATCGCACAGCCTAAAATATCCGTTCCAGAAATTGTATAAACTCCAGGTTCAAGCCCCGTAATTGTGGCTTGATTTTGCTGAAATCCGTTAGGTCCAGACCATGTAATAGCATACAAACCACCGACACTTGCTCCACCTCTAATATCAATTGAAATCGATCCATCATCTTCGCCAGTACAAGAAACTTGAGTGACTTGTTCATCAAAAAATGCAATTGGCGTTGAGACCTTGATCATTCCTGTTTTTATTCGAGCACACGGCAAGGTTGTAATTGCATAATTAAATTCTCCTGATTCTATTGGTGTTCCAGAAATAACAAGCTGACCTGTGGTTACATCAAAAACAGGATTTAAGCCTGTTGGTAGCCCTGTTACAGTCACGCCTGTCGCACCAGTTAAGGTATAGACTATAGGCGTAATCGGCGCACTAAAATTCGACTGACACAATAACTGATCATCGGTTCCTACAGCCGATGTTAGTTCTATTGAAACATTCGTGTTTATATTTGTTACCGAAAATAATTGTGTCGCAACACAACCTGTGGTTACTATATTGAAATTGAAAGTTCCAAAGCCAACGGGTGTTCCTGAAACTGTATATACTCCCGTTCCAGCATCAAAGTCTAGGACTAGATTATCGGGTAGATTAACCGTTTCAATCCCTGTAGCACCACCGCCAATCGTAAACGTAATTGGTTCAATGCTTCCACTTTGACAAATGGCTTGGTTGATTGTACTTACGTCACTTGTGACCGTTATTGTAGCCTCTTGTCTAACCTCTAGTGTAAAAGATTCCGATTTCGAAATACCACAAGAACCGATGGTCGTGACGATGAAATTTTGGGCAACACTCATAAAGTTTGTTGGTGTTCCAGAAATAGTAATAATTCCTGAATTAACCGTATAGTTAACTCCCAATGGTAGTGCTGGTGAAATAGTGACATCATCTACTCCAGAAGATACTAAGAATACAATCGGATCAATTGGTGAATTCTGACAAGTAACTTGAGTGTTATTTGTTGAAATAAATGATATATCCTGATCTGGATTCACAGAAATAACGCCTGTCATTGTATTGCTACAACCCGTTCCAGAACTAATTGAATAGTTGTAGACACCACTTAGTGTCGGTGCACCAGAAATAATTCCGGTTGTAGGGTTAAAGCTTACCCCTGGGATTGTTGGAGTCATCACCAATGTAGCCGTTGTCGGAGAAATTGCATATTGAATTGGAGTTGCAAAAGCACTTCCCTCACAAACGATTGGATCTGGATTTCCAGAAACTAATGTAATGATAGAATTCTCTTTTATTTCAATCGTCCCACCATAGGTGTCTGCACTACAAATTCCAAAAGAATTAACTGTATAATTGAAAGTCCCTATCTCACATGAAGCACCAGAAATGGTTAAGATGTTTGATGCAATCGACCACGTAATTCCAACAGGCATACTTGGTGTAAATTGAACATCTCCACCTGTTGCGCCACCTCCTAGATTGTAGGATATTGGTGCAAGTGTGTCACATTCACATAACTCTTGATCGATTGTCGTTGGTGTTAACTCTGTAATGACATCATTTGAATTGACAATAATAGTGCCGCCATAGGAAGAGTTACATCCGTTGGTCGAACCTGCGGTATTAACGACATAGTTAAAGGTTCCCGAACTGGTTGGGTTTCCACTGATTGTTAAAAGGTTGAGTGCTGGGTCAAAAGAAGGAATTAACCCTGAAGGTAACCCTGTTACAAACGCGCTTGTGGCTGAACCACCGATATCAAAAACAATTGGAGCAATCGCCGTGTCTTGACACACAACTTGACTGACCGTACTTGAATCCTGCGGTATAATCGTGCCTTGCTCCTGAACATCAACAAAAGCCTCATTTGGTAATGTAATATTAGTGGACGTACAAGCCGTTGGTGTTGATGAATCAGACACACTTAATAGCGTAATGACATTAGTACCAGAATTAATTGTTGATACAGAAATTGTTGCAGTATTTGAAGTTCCACTTGAAACGACTTGCTGAACTGGATCTGAGTTTATTTGATATGTAAACGTATAGGGTGCCGTTCCATTTGATCCTTCAAAAGTGATAAAAGGCGGTGTATCATTCTCACAAACTAGATAATTATTTAATCCAGAAATCGTCGCCACAGGACTAGGACTCACAGAAATTAAGAATGTTTCTGTTGAATCACAAGTCTGTCCAGCATTCGAATAGGATGCTGTTACAGTAATCGTTGCGGTTTGTAGCGTTGCCCCTGAGTTGACCGCTAAAAATGGTGAGATATCTCCTGAACCGCTTGGTGGAAGTCCAATAGAGGTATTATCATTAATCCAAGAATAATTTACGGTCCCACCTGTATTATTAGATGAAAAAATAACTGCTGCAGTCGTCAGTCCGTCACATAATGACTGATCGGCTGGTGGAACGATATCCAATGATGGATTCACGGAGATTAGGAAATCTTTTGGAGTTCCATTACATGCCACCCCGTCATACGTGAATATTGGAGTCACTGTGATTGTAGACACATTTGGAGACAATCCAGTGTTTAGTGCCGTAAAGGGTAAAATAGTTCCTGAACCACTCGCTCCTAAGCCTGTGCTTGTATTGTTATTCGTCCAAGTGTAAGTCGTTGTCCCAAGCGTGTTTGAAGAATTAAAATTAACTTCCGTTGTGAGACCAGCTGTACAAATGGTTTGATCTGACGGCTGAATCACATGAGCACTCGGATTCACTGTGAACGTAAATGTTTCCGGAGGTCCATCACATGATACAGAATCATTTGTGTATGTTGGAGTGACTATAACCGTTGCTACAATCGGAGAAAAACCAGTATTAACCGCTGTGAAAGACCCAATATTGGCTGTTCCATTTGCAACTAATCCAATGGTTGAGTTATTATTTACCCAAGTATAGGTGGTTACCCCACCCAAGTTATTAGAAGACAAGCTTACTAAGTTGGTGTTTTCCCCGTTACATAAAACCTGAGGAATTGGTGCGTTCATTTCTGCAGTTGGGTTGACTGTGATTGTAAATGTTTTGGGAAGCCCAGAACAGCTGGCGCCAGCATTGTTATAAACTGGAGTCACCACTATAGATGCTACAACTGGAACATTTCCAGTATTAATAGCAATAAATGAAGCTATATTTCCAATCCCTGAAGCAGCTAAGCCGATACTTGGATTATTATTATTCCATTCATACGTTGTAGCTCCTGAATTATTGGCCGAAGTAAAATTCACCGAAGTTGTGGAAGCTGTATTACAAACCGTAAAACTTGTAGGTAAAACAACATCCGCTGAAGGATTGACTGTGATTGAAAAACTCAATGTTGAGCCGATACAACTGACACCTCCATTTGTAAAAGTTGGGGTCACGAGTATCGTTGCTACCGAAGGAATTAAACCTGTATTGGTTGCTGTGAATGATGAGATGTTCCCAACTCCATTAGCTCCCAATCCAATCGCTGTATTGTTATTTGTCCAAGCATAAGTGGTCGTTCCACCAGTATTATCAGTATCAAAATTATAAAAGAATGCATCGCCATCGCAAATCACTTGCGCTAAAGGTTGAATGAATTCAGATTCAGGATTGACCGTGATTGTAAATACTTTTGAAATGCCTTCACAACTTCCCCCACCAAACTCATAGGATGGAGTCACTGTAATAGTTCCGATTGCGGTTGTGTTTGTAGTATTAGAAGCAACAAAAGAAGGTATCATTCCTGTCCCTGAAGCACCTAATCCAATACTTGGATTAGAATTAGTCCATGAAAAGGTCGTCGTTCCAGTGGTGTTGGTCGTCGTAAAGTTGACTGCTGTTGTAGAATCGCCATTACAAACAACTTCAGAAACTGGCTGATCTACCTGGCCTGAGGGGTTGACTGTAATCGTAATCGTTTCTGAGGGTCCAGAACAGGACAAGCCATTATTTGTAAAGGTAGGAGTCACTGTTATATTGGCCACTACTGGAGTTCCAGTTATATTTAATGCTATAAACGTTGGAATACAGATC
>Ga0209534_10002735_pt1 | contig 17255 bp, 21 predicted proteins | sample COG_07_FD_184751 | JGI IMG/M metagenome (GOLD analysis project Ga0209534, IMG submission 184751) | Pelagic Microbial community sample from North Sea - COGITO 998_met_07 (SPAdes) (version 2) | ecosystem: Environmental > Aquatic > Marine > Neritic zone/Coastal water | place: Helgoland, sampling...
CTTAATTCCGTCCGTATGACTGCGCCACCACATAAAGCGATTGTAATTTAACGGCTGATACCGCGATAAATTGGCATCAACTACATCGCGATCGTGTCTCAAAACTTCTTCTCTAATAAAACTAAAAGGCATCCTCTGGGTTTATAAGTGGAATATTTTTATATTTGGGAATATACGAATCCCCATCCTCATCTACAAGTTGTTTTGTAGGGGGTTTTGGGATAAGGTTTGGGGCATTGTTGCGTGCCCACCTTACATAGCTTGGGTCGTTTAATTCAACGTCAGCTAAAGTATAACCTTTGTATTTTCCGTATCTAAAAACCATTAAATCTCAATTTTATCAATTGGCATCTTAAATTTTGTTCCTTGTAAAAACAAGTTATAAGTATAAAATGTAAGATACTTATCTGTAATTTTACCAAGATTCATTCTATCACCTAAAATCTCACCTAACTTACCAATTGAATAAGATTTATCAAGTTTGTCATCACCATATTCAGTCTCAAAACATTTTAATTCGTAAAATTGACCCTCGAATTTAAACTCGATAGTTTCATTATCTTTTAACTCTTTGATTGTTTTGAAGAAGATTTTCTTTTTGCTTGGTGTCATAACTCTTATTTCTTTTAACACCTAAATATACGAAGCCCCTTTCGGGGCTCCAAATATTTTGTATGTTTTTTTTTAATTAAAGTGCGCCTTCGTAATGAGCCATAGTCCAATTAAATTTGGTTAAATCAGCACCTCCATGTAAAGTATCTACTATTACATTAGTTAGTGTATCTGCTTCTATATTAACCATACCTTCAAAACTAATAGAACCTACAGCTTTATCTCTAAAGTGTATTTCTGAAATGCCTAAAGATATAAGTGTTCCTTCTGTCATTGAAAATGGAGCATTCCAATCACCTTCACCACCATCAATTTCTAAAGCATGGTCTGATGATAACCCTTCAATAGATACAAAGTTTATAAATTCACCAAAAAAAGCTTGGTCAATATCAAACGCATCATCACCTTGTGCCCATACTAAAGTATTTGTTAGTGTAGCACACCCTCCAAAACATTCAATACCATCATCAAGGTTACCTACTACCTCAATATTATCAATTATAGTTCCAGATCCTACACCACCCAGTGTTAATCCATTTAGCTCATTACCATCACCTAGTAAAGCACCACCATGTCTTATTGAAATGTATCTTAAAATTCCAGAATTATCTGTTGAATCAGTCCCACCATACAAACCATAAGTTTCATTAGCCGGGATACCTTCAATAAGGGAAGGTGTAGCATCTGCTGAAATTGGAGCAGAACCTAAAATTACTAAACCACCCCACAAACCATTATCATTTTCATCTAAATCTTGATTTGCTGATAATATTGAAGTGAATGTAATTGGGGTTAAAGCTGTTCCTTCAGCTATAATTTTGGCCCCACGAGATACGATTAAGGCTGTTGATTGAGCCCCATCTCCTATTCTACCATATATAAGGGTTCCTGGGCTTATAGTTAGTGTAACTCCACTATCTACAACTACTTTACCTACCATCTCATAAGCAGAATCAGGCATCCAATAAGTATCTTCAGTAATATGACCCGTTACTAATCTATAATCAGAAGTTAGGGTTGGGTTAGGGTTATTTCTCCATTTTTCACAAGAAATAAGAACAAATATAGCTAATAAAGCTAAAACAGATTTTTTCATTACTTTTATTAATTTAAATTCCCATATAGATACGAAAAATAATGTGGAAATCACATATGACGTTTTTACATTTATATGACGTTAAAATGACTAACCAATATTTATTACTATGAAACGCATTATTATTACATTAGCATTACTACTTGGATTAAGTCTAAGTGCTCAAAATAAAAAGGCATATCAACTTGAAAATGGTGTTATTAAAATAGAACAATTTTACGTAACAGGAGAAATTCAACAAATCAGCTTTTATTTAGAAGGACAAGCATTTGGAACTTGGTTAAAATACGACCAACAAGGGAATTTAATTTCTAAAGCGAAAATAGAGAACGGAAGACCCGTTAAGCTCTTCCGTTATAAGGATGGTATTACTACCATTATTGATCGTAAAAAGAATTCAGTTACTCAGATTAAACCTTAGGGGTGCCCATCAACATTTTGGTAAATACTTTACCACCGATTTCTCTTTGGTAAGAGCTATCATCATTAAATTCGACTTCTTTGCCCTTTAATACGTTACGGATGACTTTTTCATCTGTAACTATTGGAGCACCTTTAGCTATTAAAATATCTTTTAATTTACCTGATACTTCTACGAAGTGTCCTGGTTGTTTCAAAAGTAGAGCTGTAATATTGACTGCTGCTGATTTTGCTGGTTTTGTTCCATCGTGACCCATAGCTACTGATTTATTACCTGCTGCTCGTTTTTTAGATACTTTAACAGCATCAAATTCAGGATCATCATCTAGATCGATAACCATATAATCCGAATCCCTTTCAGCCCCCATTACATCAGATGGTGATTTATAGTTAGGATGACCTCCTATTGAAGCATAAGCATTATCGATTAGATTAAATAATTCAATAGCGAATTCCTCTTTTTCTTCGTCAGTAAGATAAACCCATTTATTTTTAGGGAAATCTTCTGTAAGGGGATTTTTAGCTAAATATTTTTTTAAATCAAAGCTCATTTTTATACTTATTATTTAATTAGTTTAAAAAGGATAGCTTTTATATTTTGGGGAGCCATATTTTTTTATGTATATTTGTTTAGCTTCATCCTTTATTTTTTCAAAATTTTTAAGAGATTTAGGATCAAAAACATCAAAATTATATTTTTTCTTAACTTGATCTAATACTTTTTCCCAATTTTGTTTTTCTTCAAATGAATGGCCAAATTCTTCAACATATGCAGCCGTTGTTATATTACCATCTTCATCAGTTTCAATATCATCTTCTGGATCAACATATAGTTCATTTTCCTCATCATATAGCTTACCTTCAGCTAAATATTTTGTTAAATCAAAGCTCATTTTTATAATTGTTTATTGTGTCAATAAATATGTTGAGGGGTGTTCTATGTCCCATTTCCTCCAATACTACTTCGTAATAAAATTTATTTTCAAGCATTATTTTAGTAATGTAAGGAGGAATAATTTCATCTTCTTTCCCCAATATAACAATTTTACGATCTTGAAGTTCAGCTTGCTCACCCTCAATTGGATATTCAATAGCAGGATCAAAACTACGATTATGAAGAGCAGGATTAAATAGAATAGCTGGGACACCATACTTTTCGGCTAATATATCAGCAACATAACCACCCATACTACTACCAATAATAAGATCAGGTTTTAAATCCTGCATTGTAAAAAACATTTTAATGTTTAAATCAGGATCTTTATAATCCATTTTTGGAGCATGAACTATAAATTCGTTTGCTAAAAAATCAACCTTTGGACCGCCTTGATCACTTTCAAGACCATGTAAATATAAAACCTTTTTCATCTTAATACATTTCGCTTATTAAATGACGACGATCATATTCAGCCATTGATAAAGCATACACATCATACCCTTCATCTTCGGTAACACACTTTTCAACACCATTTTCTCTGATAATAGCTAATTTGTCACCTGTTAACTCACACTTGAAAAATCTAACTAATTGTTTCATAACCTTTATTTTAGGCTCTCACCTCATTTACAGGGTAAATATACGAAAAGGCTTTCGCCCCTCCAAATATTTAATATGTTATTGTTAAATCATCATTATTTTTCTTTTTTAATGAAGATAATTTTTCATTTATTTCTTTTAAATTACGTGCTTTCCATCTTGAATCTTTAGTAGATCTTTTTATTTCATCATGTTGAGTTTCAAGGAGAGAAATTTGTTGGTTTTTATATTCTGCGTATTTTTCATCTAAGAATTTTTTATCATCGGGGGAAAGATAAACCCAAGCATCCCTTAATTCTTCCATTTTATTCCAATCAATACCTTCTTCCCATTGTTTATAGATAGCATCTAATTTATCAGTAGGATACTCTTTAGGAGATAATGGTTGATTAAAATCAAATTCTAGTTGTATATCTTTTTCTTCTTCACCAAATAAATCTTCGTGAAGCTCTTCCATATCATCCTCATATGGGAGTAGATCATCGACATTAAATTGTTCATTAAAATCTTCCATCTCTTCTTCAGTCCACATACCATCATCTATAACTTTTTTTTCTCCGTAAATATTTTCTTTTGTTTTGGGACGTAATTTTTCAAAAGCAAAATTAGCTGCTACTACTAAAGCAATGGCTAGGGGATCAAATACAAAAATAATTGTTAATAATAAGATGTTAATAATCTTATCCATTGGTGTTCCTGTAAGACCTGAAAGATACTTAAGTGGTCCTAATTCGCCTGCTATATCATTACCTGTTTTTACTTCTACTATTTCAGTTTCATATTCAAATAGTTGCTCGTTTAAAACATCTACCTTAGTATTAATTTCGGTTTGACGCAAGATAGCTTGGTCTAATTGTTTTTCTAACGCTCTACGAGTTGAACTTGAGGTTGTAGTAATAATTTGACCTGTTTCTCGGTCTCTATATTGGATTTTATTGTTAGATAAGCCAGACCTTAGTTCACTCACGGCAGTGTTAATACTAGTTTTTTCTTCGTTGTATACCGCGAGTTGTTCCTTTATATTGTCTCGTTTAGTTTCTATTAATGCTATTTGAGAATCTATACTCCCAGCTTTAGCTGCTGTTTCTTGGTAAGCGGCTGATAAGAAACCATAAATACCCATTGATGTAATTAATACTAACACTACAGCAGCAACTGAAAGATAATATTTTAATAAACGAGGGATTGTTTTACGATACTGGTAAAGTAAAGAAGCTATTACTAATTTTGCTACTTCTAAAGAGGTAGCCATAATAATAACAGCAACTGCTGCTCCAGCAAAAAGTTTGCTAAGACCGCTAACTGAATAGAAAGCGGCCGAAGCAGAGACTGACAGGGCAGAGGTTGCGATTATGAAAGGGAATATCCTTTCTTGTATTTTTTTCCACATGGGGTTTATTTTCTAAAGCCCTTATGATTGTCTATGCGGTCTAAAATTTTATTTAATTCTTCTGCTTTAATAAATCCAGCCATAGACGCATTCTTAAGGGCGCTAATTATTTGTAGCACTATGAACGGTATAACAACTACTTCACTAAGCCAAGCTGTTCCTGTAAATCCTTTTTCTACCATTAAAAGTACAGTTAAAATAGCAATCCAAGTTACAGCACGTTTTAGCACACGAACAGCTTTACGAGTTTGAAAGCCTTCTCTTTTAATACCAGCTGCTATACCAAAAAAACCATCAATGAATATTACAGCAATAAGAGATAAGTATTGTTCAGCATTACCCATAGTAAGCTCGAGGAAGTAAGTTCCTAAAAATGTCATAGTTGATGTAAGTCCTAAACAGAGTGAGATTGAAGGAGTTTTCATTAAGCAATATCATTTGAGTTAATCAATGTATACGTAAATGAGTTGCCCCATATTTTAGCAGCCTTATTTACAACCTCCATTAATAACTTAAAATCATTGTTTGCAGCAATTACTTGACAACCTGCAGACCATTTATCTACTTGAACTGATTTACCACCTTCTCTAGAGGTAGCTCTGTGAATATTAATACCGTAGATACCCTCATGTACGTTCTCTTCAATAAAGTCATATACTCCATCTTTATCATTATCTCTATATACTTTTAAGGGTTTTTTCTGTCTTAGGGCTTCATATTTTCCTTGGTGTAACCCAATCATATGAGAACCTCTATACTGACCTTCTTTTAAGATTGCAACACCTTCTTTTCTCATAATGTTTTTTTCCCAATGTGAGCCTGGGTCAGTGGTTGCATCAAAACAATGGAAATTCCATTCTCCATTTTCATCTTTATATGAAATAGTAACACAATCATCAAATCGATTAGTTACTTTACCTTCAGTTTCAGCATTTCTAACTCCTACAATATTAACATCGTAGTTGTCAGCTGTAAACCATTTGTATCCTTTTGCTTTAACAACAGTTTCAATTTGTTCTCTTGTATAACACATAATTATTCTCCTTTTTTTCCAAAGATTTTTTCAAGTCCTGCTATACCAAAACATCCAAGAGTAATAATTAAGAATGATTCGTAAATAAATTCATTAACTACTAAATCTTTACCGATATAACCAGTTACTAAATCCATTACAGCAAATATTACCATTACAGCAAATGCCATAAATCCAATAACGCTCTTTTCGTTTACGTCGTTTTTGTCTTTAAAGATATCTTTAAAAGCCATGATATGTTTTTTTATATATTTAACCATAATAAAAACTTTTAATTAAAACTATTTATAATAAATATTAAAAGATTCCCCAACTATATCCAAAGAATATAAATCGACGTTTTTCTCCTAACTGGTAGTGTAATCCTAAATCTATAAAGGCACCATCAACGCCAAGTATGCGGTAATAATGTGAGAACTTTAAAACATATGCTTCGGTTGTAGAAGTTCCTCCTTGTAAAATATACCTAAATTTATTTTTTTGGGTTGTTTTACCCACGAAAAATGTAAATTCTTTTTTACGTGGACGACCTTTATATTCAGCAAATTCTTCTACATTTGGAACTAAATACGATAAACCTCCAGCTTGTTGTTGTATAACGTTATTAAATCTAAAATTAATTTGTTCTGGAAGGTCTATCATTCCTACTTCAAGTGAAAAATTACGTTGAGTAGTTAAATTTAGATGTGTGTATGGGAAAACAAAGTAGTGGTCAATATATACCCCATGTTCAATAGATTTAATGAAACTATTAGGGAAACTACTTGGTTGAGAATAAGAACTTAATGAAAGGAGGTATAGTAGAAAAGTTAATAAGAGTTTTCTGCTATTCACATATATAAATATGTTTTAGAACCCACTTAATATAAGTTCATCAATCATTTCTTGAACTTCTTCTTTAGTAGCTGTTAATTTAAAACTTAAATCTGCTTGATACCTTTTCTTTTCTTCATCATACTGAAGTATTACAATTGTGGGTACTACAACGATAGAATATTCTTTTTGCAATTTGGGTTTCTTTGCAATGTCAACAAATTCAACATCACAATCATCTAAGTCTTCAACCCATTCTACAGCATTAGATTTATTCCAATCTGCATTAAAATGAAGAATAACTACTTGAGATTTAACAATAGTACTTAATAAAAAGAATATTATTAATAAAAACTTTTTCATAATGCTATCGTTTTAATTGGTCGATTTTTTCTTCAATACGTTTAATATCTTCTTTAATCTCAGTTACATCACCTTGGGTAGTCATAATAGTTTGACGGATCATTTGATCCTTCATATCAAATTCCATTCTTGTAACTTCAGGGTCTGGTGGGAGAGGTAATTCTTTTGCTTCATCAATTGAAGCATTAAGTGAAAACCACATACCAACAACAGTAGCAACAAAGAATAAAATAATTCCTATTGTTTTTAAATCTAATGTAATTTGGGTTCCTTCGTCTATTTTTTGAGCCATCTTATAATATAATGTAATTTATACCTGTTGAAAATTCATACCAACTTCTGTTCCAATATTGGTGATATCTACCTTCAGCAAAAATACCTAAGGATCTATTAAATCTATACCCAAAAATTAGACCACCTGAATAATCAACCCATTGACCACTATTAAATTTGTGGTAACTATATTCGTTTTCAATATTAATGTGGTATGGTAAAAGATTAGCCCATGAATGTAACCAAAAGTTTTTAGAATATCTATAGTAATCAAAACCTAATACTAATGAGTGTTCCCATTTATTAGGTAAGGAATTTCTTTGTTGGTTGGCGTAATCAGAAAGAATTTGGGGAACAATTACTTCTTGGAATACTTCTGCACTATTAGCTACAACATTACCATTTGGGTCAGTATAGATATTATTTAGACCCCAATTATACCCCATATCAGTAGCAATCTTCATCCAAGGAATACTACCATCAGGTCTTATACAATCAGCAAAAGGATCAAAACCATAAGGTTCAGAAATACGTTGCATTGCACCAATGTTAACTGAGAATTTTCTGTTAAATTTATGTCTAAATCTTTCTGAGGATTCAAAATAACCAATATCAGCAAAACCATCTTCTAGATATTCTACTTTAAAAACATACCTATCAGCAATATATCTTACAAAATGATCTTGATTTAAAAATTCTTTACCTTGCTGTCTTCTGTAATCAAACTCAAATAAGTACTCAAATCCTTTAGATTTGCTACCTATAGTAGCTGCATCCGAGAATGAGTTTTCAGTACCATTTTTAAATCTATTCTGAATGTTTGGTTCATATCCAAATCTCTGGATCTTTCTAATGCCAAATACAGCTGAATAATCAAATGGGGTCTCTGTTGTTGTGGTTGTTAAACCATCTGTAACTGAGTAGTTAATAACATCCGAGATAGAGTTATTACCGTTGTAAGCAGCATAAAATGTAGAGAACTTAGTAATTTTTTTAATTTGATCCTGTACGTTGATTTGACTGTAAACCGAAAACGGGATAAATAATAGTAATAGTAATTTTTTCATCTTAGTCTTCTTTTACAATTCTTTTATTAAATACTTTGTCATGGTGTTTGATTGATAAGAAATAAACTCCATTTGGTAATGTTGTAATATCTATCGTTTGTGCATCTGAATTTTCGATTATTACTCTACCTGTAAAGTCATATAAAGTATAAGTGATATCTAAATTAGTTTTAATATTAAGATTACCTGTAGTTGGGTTCGGGAATACTACAATATTATTGAATGCTAATTCATCAAGATCTAATGTTCCACTTTGAGTAGCACAATAATCATATAATGCTTGACAATCTGGGTCCCAGGAGTTAGTACAGCAATACTCATCTACATCAATTACCCAAGCATAACATGGATCGTTTAACCAATATGGATTACCAGGACCATCTATACAACCAGCATCGTATACACAAGCTGTAGTATCTGAAACGTTAGCATTTGGATTATAATTATAAGCATTTGGGTCAGTACATCCATATACTGCTGCTATACAAGTACCATTATCAGTATTAGCTAAAGGATCGTAATTTATAGATGTAGAATCAGTACAACCATATACAATCGGTATACATGGGTTTGAAGGATCTGTAGCTGATACTTGATTAATATTAGCATCTGCTAAGTAGTTGAATGAGTTTGGATCAGTACAACCGTATATTTTAGGAACACAAGTACCGTTATCTGTATTTGCTAATGGGTTATAATTATAAGCTGTTGAATCTGTACAACCATAAATAAATGGAATACAACTACCATCATCCGTGTTAGCATTTGAATTATAATTAATTGAATTTATATTAGTACACCCATATACCTTAGTAATACAAGTTCCGTTATCTGTATTTGCTAATGGGTTATAGTTAAATGAAGTAGTATCAGTACATCCGTAAATAATTGGAATACACGAGCTATCATCTACATTCGCGTTAGCGTTGTAATTAATTGAGTTAACGTTAGTACAACCGTATACTTTGGCAATACACGTACCATTATTAGTGTTAGCTAATGGGTTATAATTAAATGATGTAGAATCAGTACAACCATATATATAAGCTATACAGCTACCATCATCTGTATTTGCTGATGGGTTGTAATTCTTAGATGCTGGGTTAGTACATCCGTATACTATCGGCACACATGAACTATCATCTGTATTCGCTAATGGGTTATAATTAAATGAGGTAGAGTCGGTACATCCGTAAATAAATGGAATACAAGAACCATCGTTTACATTTGCTAATGGGTTGAAATTGACTGATTGTGGGTTCATACAACCAAACACCTTAGCAATACAACTTCCATTATCGGTATTGGCTAATGGGTTATAGTTTAATGAGGCAGTATCCATACAACCATAGACTCTGGTGATACAGGTTCCATTATCTACGTTAGCTGTTGAATCATAGTTAAATGAAGTTGGATCAGTACAGCCAAATACTTTAGGTATACAATTGTTAGAAGGAGTATTAGCTAATGGGTCAAAATTAAATGATGTTGAATCCATACACCCTACTATAACAGGAATACAAGCACCTGCTGTGTTAGCAGTTGAGTCATAGTTAAATGAAGCAGTATCCATACATCCTACAATAATTGGAATACAATCGCCTGCTACGTTAGCAGTTGAGTCGTAATTGAATGATAATGGATTCATACATCCTATAATTTTAGGAATACAAGAACCATCATTTGTGTTTGCTAATGGATCATAATTAAATGAAGTAGTATCAGTACAACCAAATACTTTAGCAATACAAACATCACCAAATGTTGGTTGAGTAGTTGTAGTTTGGATTATTGGGAATTGTGCTGTAATAGCTCCCCAATAAGGTACATCAACAATAGTATCACCTTCAGGGCCATATAATGTATAGGCTACTTGAGCAATAGAATTGGATGATTGGGATGTTGTAAATAAGTATAATTCAATTGGTTCATAGATGTTTAAAGGTACATCAAATGATAAACTATTACCATCATCAGGACCTATTTGGAATTGAGGAGAAAGGTTATCTCCTTGTTTAATACCTAACCAAGTACCACCCCATCCATTAGAAGCACCATCATAAATTTTTAAAGTATAAATACCAGTCATTATGTTACTGGTAGTAGCATTAGCATTATAATTAAATGATGCTGTATCAGTACATCCTACTACTCTTGGGGGGCCACAACTACCATCACTTACTGTAGCGTTAGGATTATAAGTTGTAGAGAATGGATTCATACAACCTGCTACGGAATTAGAAGAACCACTTGAACAAGCACTACCAGTACTAAATTGGGGTGATAGGAATTGATAACCGAAGTTACCATTCGGAATTGTATCAGATAATGACCATAAAACATTACCATTACAATCGTATACTTTTAAATCACCATCAACTTGACCACCATATAGTGTACCATTTAAACCATCACCATAACTATCATTAATTACAATATCTACTAATACGTTTGTATCAACACAAATGTAATGTGAAATAGCTACTCCTTGAGGGGAGCCTGAGTATGTACCTTGGGTTGCTGTATAAACTGCACCATTATCATCATATAAAATCCAACTTGATTCACCACCATAAGTGTCAGGTGTAAATTGAACGTCTAAATATGTTTGACCAGGTCCACAAGTTGGAATGCCAGTTGCTGACCCTTGACATAGACCATCACTAATAGTAGCCCAAGGGTTAAATTCAGTAGAAGTACTATCAGTACAACCTACAATATCGGCACAATCTAAACATTTTTCCCAACAATTAGTATCTAATACTACTGCGGCACCATTAACAGGAAGATTTCTATTAGTAAACCCATAAGCATCAAGTAAAAAACAAGTCGCATATGGATTTTGATTATTTTGCATGTTAGGAGGTAATTCCTGGTCTGCCCAGTTATCAACTGAATATTTCCATAACCAGCCTGGGTTGTTTAAAATATCAATTGTGCCTGTCCAAATATTATCACCATCAGGATCAGATAAAGAATCCCAGATTCCGCTCCAGTTATTAAATTGTCCACTTACGTAAACTTGAGAGAAGGTATCTGGGTAGCTATTCATATCAACTGCAAAAGAGACAGGATATGTACATTGATTATTACTTAGATTAGCTTGAGGGTTGTAACTTGATGAAGTTGAATCCATACAACCAGCTATTGGTGGTGGTTGTGATAGTAAATTTACTATTGAGTTTGAACTATAATTAGGGTAAGCACCTTGGAAGGTGCCGTATGTTATTAATGCTGGATTGTAGATTACACCTTGAGTATTATTTCGTATTTCGATAAAAGCATCGGATGAAGAAGAAGGACCATACCAACCGCCATATTCACTTGTAAGTTTAATGTCGATATCACCTGTGTCTGCGTTGATAACTGCGTAGCGATATCTTGCCAAGTTGTTATACCCACTACCATACTCTTCGTAGTATAGGGTATCATTGTTTTGAGTGATTAATATTGTTTGGTCGTTAAAGGAGTAATCTCCAAACTCCATTTCAATTTCAAACCAACTAGTTTGTTGTCCAAAACTTAAAAACGGGATTAAAGACAACAAGAATAATAGTAGACCTTTTTTCATAATCAATATTTTATAATAATAAATATAAAAAAGGAACGCTAAGTTGCGTTCCCCTTTTACATATTAAATAAAATTATTTATTTTTTTAATAGTTTTTGTACCCAGGCTTTTGCAATATCCCAATTTCGAGTTGCAAATACACCAAAGGCAAACCCTGCATAGATTTTATAACCAAATGCCCATAGAATAAGACCAGCAATAAAGCCTAATACACCTTCTACACCATTAGCTACAATCCAATCTTTAACAATTGTAAAGATTTTTTTAATAAAGTCTAATACTTTTTTCATAATTAAATATTTTAAAATTACGTTAATAAATATTACTACCCATCACAAGATAAACAATCTTCAGTAGTACGAGAACCTAAATCCCCTTTAATCACGGAATCTGTGCGAAGATAATATAAAGTTTTAATACCTAATTTCCAAGCTTCCATATGGACCTGATTAATCCACTTTGGAGAATCAGTAGGGTCAAATGCTAAGTTTAATGATTGGGTTTGGTCAATATACTTTTGACGAGTAGCTGCTTGTTGAACTAAAGCTAATTGGTTGATTTCTGGAAATGTCATAAACACTTCCTTTTCATCTTCAGTTAAAATATCATGAGATAAACCCATTACTGAACCATTATCACCCATAATTTGATCCCAAACACGAGTTGTATTGTGTCCTTTTTCAATTAATAGTTTTTCTAATTCGGGATTTTTTACAATAAATGTCCCTTTAGCACCATTAAACACATAAATGTTTGCTGGTTGAGGTTCAATACCTGCTGAACAGCTATTGATACGAGAATTTGATACTGTAGGGGCAATTGCTAGTAAGTGAGTATTTCTCATACCTGTGCCTTTACACCAGGTTGGTTCTCCATACTCTAGAGCCATTTGACGAGAAGCAGCTTCAGCTTTTCTTTGAATATCACTAAAAATAGTGTGTGTCCAAGCTGTGGCACCAATAGAATTAAATGCTATATTTTTCTGTTGTAGGAATGTATGCCAACCCATTACACCTAAACCTAATGCTCTACCTTTTTTAGCTGAGCGGTGAGTACGAATCATAGAATCCTTACCATTTGTTTTTTGGATAAATTCTTCCATTACACCATCTAAAAAGTAAGTAGCCATTTCAACTACATCTGTGTTTTTCCACTCATCATACTTAGCTAAGTTTAAAGAGGATAAACAACAAATAAAACTATGTTCCTCATCTGTATGAAGTGTAATCTCAGTACAAATGTTAGTCATAGAAACATCTAGATTATTCATACGATAAGCTAAAGGATTGTCTTTGTTGACATTGTCCTTAAACATTATGTAGGGTTCTCCGGTTTCTACGCGTGATTTAAGTATTTCAAGCCATAACGACATGGCCTCGCTGTCTCTATCTTGTAGGCGCTTCATAAACGCATCATCTACAACGACAGCTTGATGTAAGTTTAGACATTGTCTGTTAGGATCACCTTTAGGTCTGCGAATTTGTAAAAATTCTTTAACATCAATGTGGTTAATATCTAAATTAACTGAGGCTGCTCCTCTTCTTACACTACCTTGATTAGTAGCAATAATAGTTGAATCATAAATTTTAGCCCAAGGGACTATACCTTCTGATTTTCCATTTCCTGTAATGCTTTCTCCTCTTCCTCTAATTCTGCTAAGGGAAATTCCCACGCCTCCCCCATAACTAGTAAGTCGCATAAGCTCTGCGTTAGTGAGTCCAATACCGCGGACCGAATCAGGAGTATCAACACCGAAACAGCTAATAGGCAAGCCCCTATCAGTACCGGTATTGCTGAGAACAGGGCTAGCGAGACCAATCCATCCATTCCAAATATATTTAAAAAATTTATTAGCTAAATCTGGTCTGTTTAATCTATCAGCTACAGCATTAGCAACGCGTCTATACGCTTTGCGGGGTGTTTCCCCAGGCATTAGATACCCTTTTGATATTGTAGACAATGCTACATCATCAAAAAATTCAGGGTAATCTTTACCTCTTTCCCATTGGGAGTAATCTGCTATAATATTGTTATCCATAATTAAAATATACTTTCATCCCATTCCATGTGACCTTTGGAATAATTTGTTACTCTATTTGCGAAGAAATCTGTATGTTGTTTACCACCTGAAAGGGCACCAAACCAGCTCATTCTTTCTACAGCAGTCATATCAACTCCTTCAATAATTGCTTTATAGCCTAAATCACCTAGTTTTACGTTAACTCTATTTTTAATAAAATGAACTAAATCATCTTTAGGGCAACCTTCTAGATCACCAAGCTCATAAACCTTATCAATAAAATCAAGTTCTAATTGTAAAGATAATAAAGCTGCTTCATTTATTGCTGCTTCAAGCTCTGGTGTTTTGATTTGAGGATTTTCATCGATAAGTGTTCTAAATAACCAACATCCAGCTTCTGAATGGAGGGATTCATCTCTAATAGACCATTCAACAATTTGACCCACTCCTTTAAGCTTGTTTCGCATTTTAAAAGATAAGAGAATGGCGAAGGAAGAGAATAAATTAACTCCCTCGGTAAATGCTGAGAATATAGCGAGTGATTTAGCAATTTCATGAAGATCTTTTTCGCCATTAAAACTATCCCTAACAGCAGTAAGGTTTTCAATTTTAGCCATCGTAGCCTCATCTTCCATAAACTCATCGAAGTTCTCAAGTCCAAGTGTTTCATTTAATAGTGAATATGCTTCAGCGTGGATTGTTTCAAATGCGCCAAAGGTTGTAGCCATCATTATAACTTCTGGTTTTCTAAACCATTTAGTAACTAATCCTGACCAATAATCGTTTACAACTGTTTCTGTTTGTGCAAATCCCTTAAGGATAGACCCAATAATATTTTTTTCTGTTTCATTTAAATTCGAGCTCCAATCTGTAATGTCGCTCATCATAGGAACTTCTGTATGTAGCCAGTGGGCTTGTTGTTGTTTTAACCAATAATCAGCTGCTTCTTGATATTCAAATGGTTTGTAAACGATGCGTTCCTGCAAAAGATCTTTTTTTGCCATTGTAGTTTGTTAATTAAAAATTAGGAATTAAGAAAGTTGCGCAACTGATTTTTTTCAGTTAAACTGAAATTATCTTGTATTTTAGAACTTTCATTTTGATTAAATTCAGGAGATCCAGCTAATTCCTCAAACTCTGCATCACTAATGATTTTATATTCACCAATAGCGATATTAATAGCAGCGTTGTAAGTAAGTCCATCCATCCCGTATCTATTCTTCATTATGTGGAGTTTTCCAACTCCAGTTTGTTTATCTTTAGCACGACGACTAATAGAGGCAGCAAAATCTGTTATCATCATTTTGTCATAAGAGCCCGCCGCTTTATGTCCTTCAATCACTTCGTCTAAAGCTCCTTGTCTGTTGACTTGAGAAGCCGACCAAATTGGGATATTAAGCTCGCGGGCTAATCCTTTCGTGCTTATATAAATATCATCAATTTCTTCCTTACGCTCCTTACTTGTTTTCTTTGATCGAAGTAAGTCAACATAATCAATAACTACTAAATCAATTTTAGTGCCTAAATCCTCACATTTCTGGATGTGTGACTCGATAGTTGACATAGATGCCTTATTTGGTGGGAATTCTTTAATGATAAGGTTGCCAGGTAACTTAGTCATTACGTCTTCAACTTTATCTTTATGCATCATAATTTCATTAGCTGGGATGCCTGTAAAATGAGCATCAAATCTTCTACCTACATAATCTTCACCTAATTCTAATGTATAATAAACAACATTAAAACCCATTTTTACAGCATGACCTGCTAATGCTACTAATGACCAAGATTTACCAGCACCGGGTCCACCAAATATTAAACCGAAATCACCATTACCTAAACCACCTTGTAAAATTTCATTAAATTCTCTCCAAGGTGTTGGAATAGTAACCCTTTGTTCTTCACGATAACGAGTTTCTATATCCTTAAGATATTCATGCCCAATATGTTTATCCATTCCTGCTTTAAGGGCATTATCAATTAATCCTCTAATTGAATCATAATCCTCAGCCTTAAGTAAATCAACACTACCTAATAGTGCTTTCTTTAATTGCTGATTCTTACAAAATGCTGAAAATTCGGTTTGGATATACTCTGAATCTGTAGCTGCTATTTTATAAGCATCTCTAAGTTGTTCTCTAATAGATAATTTTAAAACATCATTTGTAACTTTTTCATACTCCGATTTTAATACCTCTGGGGTAGGAGTAGTATGGTAATCATTGTAATACTTTAAAATATTATCAATAATCCACTTATGGGCTTGATTATCAAAATACGAAGAATCCAGTATATCATGAATATTAACTAAAAAGTCTTTACGTTCAAGTAATGAATGGATTACCTTAATTTGAAATGCTGGGCCGTATTTATTTAAATCACTTAGAGTCATCTACAAAACTATTTAATGTTTGAAACTGGTTGTTTACCCAAAATTCAGGGTTTTTAATCAGATGGCGTAACCCATCTTCTTGATAGAATCTAAGAAATGCTTTTGGGTTTAGCAAGGGTGGATCAACATCAATTTGTTCTTCTAAATAAGCTTTTTCTAAATCATCTACCATTGGATTATGTAAATCCATGATTTTATAATTTTTACGAAGATTATCTTCTTCAAATACAATACGAGAATAGATAAGGTGTTCTTTGTGTTTTTCACCTGCTATCTCAATAATATTATCTAAAGTTAATTTACGCTCATTTAATTCTGGGAATAATTTACGTAATTTCTTCTCACCTAAACCTTTAATTCCAGGAACTTTATCTGAAGCATCACCCATTAAAACTTTATATAAAATAAAATTCTCAGGTAAAACATTAAATTTTTCTACTACAGTCTCAGGTGTATAAAAATCCTTTTCAATAGGGCGATACACACAAATTTTATTACTTGTTAATTGAATAAAATCTTTATCGCTGGAGACAATAAACGCTCGAGAGTTGTCATGGGTATTGGTGATAGTCGTCGCTAAATGCGCGATAATATCATCGGCCTCTACTTTATCGAGCGCTATGGTTTTTACAGGGAGACACTTTAAGTAATCGATTAATCTTACGATT
>Ga0209534_10002749_pt1 | contig 17197 bp, 16 predicted proteins | sample COG_07_FD_184751 | JGI IMG/M metagenome (GOLD analysis project Ga0209534, IMG submission 184751) | Pelagic Microbial community sample from North Sea - COGITO 998_met_07 (SPAdes) (version 2) | ecosystem: Environmental > Aquatic > Marine > Neritic zone/Coastal water | place: Helgoland, sampling...
TTCCATTCTCCTTCCAATACAGTATAAACTCCTTCAGATGTTTTAAAGCATCTACTTTGGAGACATGGGCTAATTCAAGAATATCAAATACATCTGAAGAAGGGGTCCATTGATCATCAATGCATACAGGCAAGCCTTTATTTCCTGAATTCTCTTTAACCCATTCTCGTCTGATAAAGTCTACAAATAATACATTCCAGTTATCTCGGAGCTGATTCTTTTCTAACCAGTACATTTTAAATTCATTAATTTTATTATCAATAAAAATTCTATTGATTCCTCCCATACTTAATACTTCATAGGCTTGTATAGATGGATTCCAGGCACTCTCAAGTTTTCTTCTGCTGGCTGCAATATTGTTACTTGGTAATTTCAACTTATACACTTGAGCTTGATGAGGAGGCGGATCAGACTCTTGTGTTGCAGGCTTAATAAGTTTTAAGCCAATTAATCTATGGATATTTGCTGCAATTTTTGCGTCATCTAAAAATATTAAACTATCTTGCAAAGCACGCACAATCTCTTGCTCTACCATGCTCTCAGTGCTGAGTTCTTTTGCTGCAGCTAAGACAACAGCAGTTTCAACGCCAAGGGTTTCAGCTTCTTGAGTGGAAAATGTAAAATGCTCCTTGCTCAACTATCCTCGCCTCTGTTGAACAGCTTCGCTCATGCGTTGTAGGCATTCCAGAGTATCGGACCAATTCATACAAGCATCAGTAATGCTTTGACCATATGTAAGATTGTCTGTAATTTTTTGATTACCTTCGACTAAATGACTTTCTAGCATTAAACCTCTTAACGCAGTATTTCCCTGGGAGACCTGGAGTGCTAAATTCTCCACAACCTCCTTTTGTTTTTTAAACTCTTTCTGGCTGTTGCCGTGACTGGCATCTACCATAATGGATTCATTGACATCAGCCTCAGTCAAGGCAGTTAACGTTTTTTGTATTTCTGCTTCTTCAAAATTAGGCTCTTTCCCACCTCTTAAGATGATGTGGGCATCTGAATTTCCAGATGTCTTGTAAATGGAAACTCGACCATCTTTGGTATTTGAAAAGAATACATGCGGATGATTGGCAGCCTGAATTCCGTCTATGGCAGGCTTTAATGCGCCAGTTGTTCCATTTTTAATCCCCATCGGACAAGATATACCTGAAGCGAGCTCTCTATGGGATTGACTTTCAGCAGTTCGAGCTCCAATAGCTCCCCATGAGACTAAATCAGCAACATATTGAGGTGAAATAGGGTCTAAAAATTCTGTTCCCACTGGCAGCCCAATGTCTGTGATCTCTTTCAAGATTTCTCTAGCCAGCATTAAACCTTTGTTAGCATTATAACTTTCATCCATATCAGGATCATTGATCAATCCTTTCCAGCCAACAGTTGTTCTGGGTTTTTCAAAATAAACTCGCATGACAATCAAGAGCGTTGATTGAAAAGATTCCTTAGCCTTGAGTAGCAAATGAGCATATTCCATGGCAGATTTTTTATCATGAATCGAGCATGGGCCACATACAACAATCATCCGATCATCTTTTCCATGCAATACTTGGCTTATTTCATGCCTTGTTCCATAAACTAGCTTTGCAATATCATCGGTAACTGGGTGAGCGGCAATAACATCATTCGGCGTTATTAAATCGAACTTTTCAACAATTCTAGTATTGTCTGTGTGATAAATAGATTCCATAACAGGAAATCTTAATGCAATTAAATAAAAAAAGTAGCCTTTGGTGAATCAAGTTACGATTTTTTGAATGTTCCGTTAGAGGCTTGAAATCAACATTTTTCTTCGAAATCACAAGATGTTGTGTTAAAAAGAGCTTACAATGACCCTATCTTGTATTTATTGAACTTATGAAGGCTCAAGCGCAACTAGAATTCCCTCTTTTTAAAGGGGAGGCTATGACTCAGTTACCTGAAGATCTATTTATACCGCCAGAAGCCTTGGAAATCTATTTAGAAGATTTTTCTGGCCCAATGGATGTATTGCTTTATCTCATTCAGAAAAAAGATATAGATATTTTAGACCTAGATTTATCAGAAATCACAGGACAATATATCCAATACATTGATTTAATGGATGCGTTAAAAATTGAATTAGCTGCAGATTATCTTGTTATGGCAGCAACTTTGACTCAGATAAAGTCTAGAATGCTCATTCCTCAGTCAGAGGAGGAAGAGGAAGAGCAGGATCCTAGATCAGAGTTAATTAGAAGATTGCAAGAATATCAAAGATTTAAGTCAGCATCGGAATCTATTTCCAATCTCCCGAGAGTAGACAGAGATTTCTTTATTGCATCAGCAGCCCTGCCAACTTTTCGAGAGCAGAGCCCTAAAATTGAAATTAGTGCTAGCGAACTTGCAGAAATTTTTCAGGAAGCATCCACGAGACCAAAATTCTCTGCCCATCATGAGATTCGGTTTGAGGAGCTATCGACACAAGATAGAATCGCATTAATTCTATCTATTTTAAGCAAACAGAACGTAATTCAATTCTTTCAAACTTATCAAAAACAAGAGGGCAACCAAGGAGTGGTTGTTTCATTATTGGCATCATTGGACCTTGCCAAGGATGGGCATGTCGAATTGATTCAAAATGAAGATTCTAACCAGCTTTACATTAAATCTACAAACAGAGGGTTTCACTAAATGAATACTTCCGAAAATTTAACCAATATTGTTGAATCTATTTTATTTGGAGCTGGTAGACCTATGAGGCTCTCAGAAATTAGATCTTTGCTTGGAACTCAAAATATAGACGCAGAACTGCCTATGATTAAAATTGCAATCAATGCTCTTGAAGAGCGCTATCTTAGCAGTGCCTTAGAGATTAAAGAGGTTGCATCTGGATTCCGCTTGCAAATTAAGAATGAGTATGGAGATTATTTGTATCCCTTATGGAATGATAATTCGAGCAGACTTTCCAAGGCATTGATGGAGACTGTTTCGATCATTGCTTATAAGCAGCCAGTGACCAGAGGAGATATTGAGGATGTTCGCGGTGTTAGTGTTAGCAGTCAAATGATTAGGTCCCTGCTTGATAGAGAATGGATTAAAACAACCGGCTACAGAGATGCTCCAGGCCGACCGGCTCTTTATGAGACCACTAAGATGTTTTTAAATGATTTAAATTTAAAAACATTAAATGATTTACCTCCACTGCCAGAAGCTCTTCCTGTCGAGGATGCGTTAGATCAGTTAGAAGCAGGCTAAGAAATGCTGCGCTTGCAGAAATATTTAGCTCAAGCAGGCTTGGGTTCAAGACGTTCATGTGAGCAACTCATTAAGGATAGAAAAATCCTTGTGAATGGCGATGTTGCTGAACTTGGTGCAAAGGTCTCAGAATCTGACGAAGTTTACTGTGAAGGAAAAAAAGTAAGCTTAAAAATTGCAGATCTAAAAGTTATCATGCTGAATAAACCTCCCGGCGTTTTATCTTCACGCAAAGACGAAAAAAAAATAAAACTAGTTTTTGATTATTTGCCCAAAACTCATAACGAACCTGATTGGATAGCCGTAGGTCGGCTTGATATCAATACATCAGGGCTAATGCTATTTACTAATGATGGAACCTTGGCGCATCAACTAATGCATCCATCTTTTGAGGTTGATAGAGAATACCTTGTTAGAGCCAGAGGAAATTTTGATGAGCAAAAGAAAAAAAATATGCTGGCAGGCGTAACCATTGAGGATGAAATTTATAAATTTTCTGACGTAGTTCCTGGAGAAAAACAAAGCTCTAATCAGTGGTTTTCAGTATGCATGCTTACAGGAAAGAATCGAGAAGTTCGAAAGCTTTTTGAATCTCAGGATTTAGAGGTGAGTCGACTCAAGAGAGTTCGAATTGGGCCAATTTTTTTACCCTCCACTCTCCGAGAAGGAGCTTGTGCCAATTTAACACAATCTCAAATAAAAGAGCTTCAAGAGTATGGAAAGTAAAAAAAGCTTATGAGCAGTTTAGTCCCTGGAGAACTTACCTGAGTTTAATCCTTGGAGTTCAAGTGACTAGAAAGCTCTGAAAATTCAAAATAGCTTTGTGGTGAGTTAGAGCTTTCTTTGTTAAAGAACCATAAATAGCAATCTATTAATTCTTTTGGAGATTTTAAAGTATTGGGATCCTCTGCCGGATAAGCTGATGCCCTCATATTAGTTCTTGTTTTCCCTGGGTCAAAATTAAATACTTTTATATTGGTGGTTGTTTCAAGCTCGTCTTTAAAAATTTCCGCTAAGCCTTTAATACCAAACTTTGAGACTGAATATGCCCCCCAAAAACTTATTCCTTTATTAGCAACTCCTGATGAGGTAAAGACTAGTCTTGGCAGAGACGCGCTCTCTAATAATACTTTTAATGTCTTTGTGAGGATAAAGGGAGCGCGCAAATTTACTTTCATCACTTCGTCCCAGCTTGATAGGTCATAGTCTTCAAGAGAGGACATAGTTCCAAGAATTGCAGCATTATGGATGATTCCATCCAGCGCTTCAAATTCCTGGCTAATTGCAATTAGTATTTCTTGGGCCGCTTCATTGCTCAGCAACGCCAAATCAGCCTCTATGATGAGATGTTTTTGTGACGCATGAGAATGATCTAAAAGGTCATAGACCTCATCAAGCTTCGTAGAATTTCTTCCAAGCAAAATAATATTTGCTCCAAGCTTTGAGAATGCTATTGCCAAGCTTTTGCCTATGCCATCTGAGGATCCCGTAATTAATATTGATTTATTTAAAATGCTCATTTTTGACTATGCTTTTATTAGATCAATTAAATCTATTGGATGGTTAGCTCCTTGAATACTTTTATCATGCTCACCAATCTTAAGAGAGTAGCCAAAATAACAAGCTATAACTCTTGTGCCTGCATTAATACCTGCTTCTAAGTCTTTCATATGATCGCCTACATATATGCAGTCACTGGGACTGATACCTAAATCTTCACATCCCTTTAAAATTCCTTCTGGATTAGGTTTAATCTTATTTATATGGTCTGGACACACCAAAGTGCGACAATTCTTAAAAGCTGGCTCATTTTGTAGAATTGGTCCAGCAAACCTAAGCGGTTTATTAGTAACTACCCCATAGGGAATCTTCAGCTCTAGCAGATAATCAAGAGCATCTGAAATACCAGCAAAGGCACTTCCATACACCAAAGAATTCTTTTCATACTCAATTAAAAGCTCTTCTCTTAGTAGAGCACAGTCGTCATGCGATTCTTCTATTCCAAAACCCAGGCTAACTAACTTCCAACTTCCATCAGAAACATGGCTCCTAATTATCTCTGGATTAAGCTCTGGTCGATTATATTTTTGTAGCAAGGTATTCAAGCTCACGATAAAGTCTGGAGCAGAATCAAGAAGAGTGCCATCAAGATCAAACAATACTCCTTTAGGCATTCTTAGAGCCATGCATCATATAATTAACTCCAAGATCATTGTTTAATTGAGCTGTATAAAAGATTGGATTATAAAACATGCCTTTACTTTCTTTGAGCTTAATCCCGGCAGTTCGCATATATTTTTCTAGCTCAGCGGGCTTGATAAATTTACTCCATTCATGAGTTCCTTTGGGGAGAATATTAAAAATATATTCTGCTCCCAAAATTGCCGTTACAAATGAACGTGGATTTCTGTTTAGCGTGGATAAAAACATTTCACCTTTAGGCTTTAATAGTTTTGCGCAAGCATCAATAAGCTGCCCAGGATCTGGCACATGTTCAATCACCTCGAGGCAGGCTACCACATCGAAAGACTCTGGCTCTTTAATAGCTAGATCTTCAGCACGCGTCATCATATAAGAAATAGTTTTTCCTGTTTTTTTTGCATGGAGCTTCGCAACTTCTATGTTTGCTTCCGTTACATCAATTGCTGTGACAGATGCTCCCATAGATTCAAAAGCCTCAGCTAACAAACCGCCTCCACAGCCCACATCAAGAACTTTTAAACCTTTCAGAGAAATTTTTTGATCAATATAGTTAGCTCTTAAGGGATTAATCACATGCAGCGGCTTAAAGTCGCCAGCGGGATCCCACCAACTGTCTGCAATTGCTGCAAACTTATTTACCTCATTTTGATCAATATTCTGATTCATAGCTTAATTTTTTTTCAAAGTGGAAGATTACATCATTGCATGTAAAAATAGAAAATATTTATTTTTTTGTTGGAACCTTTAAATGTTAAAAAATCCTGTCGCAATTGTTACTGGTGGAAGTAGAGGTGTTGGAGCTGCAACTGCAAAAATTCTCTCTGCTAATGGTTGGAATGTTTTAATTACCTGCTCTTCCTCGATTGAGGAAGCGGAAATTGTGGTAGCAGAATGTTCAAGCAAGACAGCAGAAGTCATAGCCATTAAGGCAGATGTTGCCAATGATGGAGATTGCATCCGAACAGTTGAAGAGGCCATAAATAAATGGGGAAGAGTTGATGCACTTGTAAATAATGCAGGAACAACAAAGTTTGTATGGGATCACGGAAATCTTGGGGATATTGATGCTGTAGATTTTCAAAAAATCTATTCGGTTAATGTTATTGGCCCATTTCAGATGGTGAGAGCATCAAAGACACATTTGCTAAATAGCGACAATCCAAGTGTTGTTAATATTTCTTCCATAGCAGGCATCAAAGGAATTGGAAGCTCAATAGCCTATGCTGCATCAAAAGGTGCTCTCAATTCTATGACTCTATCTATGGCAAGAAACCTTGGGCCCATAAGAGTAAATGCTGTTTGTCCAGGATTTATTGAAGGAGAATGGTTAAAAAAAGGCATGGGCGAAGAAAGATTTGAAGCAACAAAACAACACATTATAAATACCTCTCCATTGGGTAAAACCTGTTCACCCGAATCCATAGCTGAGATTATTTATAATTTAATCGTTGTAAGCGAGCTTGTTACTGGACAGTTAATTGCTGTAGATGGTGGCGTTAGCCTGAATTTATAAAAGGTTTTATTGTGAAGAGAAGTATTAAAAATACAATTGCATTGCTGTAGCTCAACTACATTTAATTTGCTCTTACATCATGGGAGCTAAAGCTTTCTTAGAAATTGTTGACAAGACCCAGTAAATCAACTGAAATGAACTACAAAGAATTAAGCCTTGATAAATTTATGATTATAGCTGCATTAAAATCTCCAGACGCGACAGATCTTCGTTCTGTAATTCATCCTGAAACATTATCTAAGTTAATTGAATTAGAAGGCACATCGATGATGTTTGAGTCAGGTATCGGCAAAGGCATTAATGTTTCTGATGCAGCTCTAACAACTCTTGGTCTGATATGCAGTTCTAGAGATGAATGTCTTAACAAAGGCAATGTAATTATTACTCCATCTCCTCTTACCTCTTCTGAGACAAGCCAAATTCAGCCAGGCGCATCCGTCATTGGTATGCTCAATCCCTTTTACGCTCAGGATGAACTCAAGGCAATGGCAGCCGCAAAATTGAATGCTGTGAGCATGGAATTTATTCCAAGAATCACCAGAGCTCAAAAAATGGATGTCTTAAGCTCGCAAGCAAATCTTGCTGGTTACGCTGCGGTGCTTGAAGCAGCTCAACACCTCAATTCTGCTTTACCAATGATGATGACTGCAGCAGGAACCCTTAAGCCTGCAAGAGTATTTGTAATAGGCGTAGGAGTTGCCGGATTGCAAGCTATCGCAACCGCAAAAAGACTTGGAGCTAGGGTGGAAGCATTTGATACAAGAGATGTGGTTGAAGAGCAGGTGAAATCGTTGGGCGCTAAATTCGTAAAAATAGATTTAGGTGAAACAGGTCAAACTGACCAAGGCTATGCAAAAGAATTAACAGAAGAGCAGATTGCAAAACAAAAGGAACTGCAAAGTTTGGTTTGCGCAAGATCTGATATTGTTATTACTACCGCTCAGATATTTGGAAGACCAGCACCAAGGATCATTGATGAAGCCACCATTAAGCAAATGAAACCAGGCAGCGTTATTCTTGATATGGCTGTTGAGACTGGTGGAAACGTCGAGGGATCTGTTGTTGATGAGGTAATAGATATCAATGGTGTAAAAGTTGTTGGAGTTTCCAATCTTTCTTCAAGGGTTTCCAATCATGCTTCTTTTGCGCTATCAAATAATATTATCAATTGGATTGCAGATTTTTATGATCCAGAATCTGGAGAACTAAACTTTGATTTTGAGGATGAGGTGATACAAAGTAGCGTATTAGTGTTTGGTGGTGAAATTAAGAATGAGAGGTTTGCATAATGGAAATGTATATTTTATTAGGGTTCGTATTATTGTTATCTATATTTCTTGGATTAGAGCTTATCGCAAAAGTTCCCAGCACTTTGCATACACCTTTAATGTCTGGAGCTAATGCTATTTCTGGCATTGCTTTGGTTGGAGCTCTAATGCTTTCTGGTGATGGCCAAACTCAAAATCTTTTAGCTTTTGGAGCAATTTTATTTGCCTCAATAAATGTTTTTGGTGGTTATCTTGTAACCAACAGAATGCTTAGCATGTTTAAAAAGAAATAATCTTATGGAATCTATAACTAATATTTCAGCAATTCAAAATCTTGTTTACATAGGATCCTCGGTTCTATTTATTCTTGGTATCAAAATGCTAGGGAAAGAGGCTACTGCTGTAAAAGGTAATTATTTATCGGCTTTAGCAATGTTTTCTGCTGTTGCTATTACCTGCCTAAGTCTAGAAATAGATTACAAGGTTATTGTTGCAGGAGTTTTACTTGGAGGCTTGATTGGCTCTGCAATAGCTATTAAGGTCAAGATGACTGCTATCCCAGAAATGGTCGCCTTATTTAATGGTTTTGGAGGACTGGCAACATTTCTAATTGCATGGTCTCAGTTTAACACTCCAGACAACTCGTTATTTCAGCACGCATTAATCATGCTAACAGTTTATATCGGCGGCATAACCTTCTCAGGGTCATTGGTAGCATACGGAAAATTATCAGAACGCATAAAATTAGGCAAAGGATCGTGGGTTACAAATGTATTGATTTCATTTTTTTACCTAAGTCTTCCAGCCTTGGTTTATGTAATATTTGAACCATCTATCTCAACAGTTCTTCCATCAGTGCCTTCTTACTTTTTATTCTTTCTAGGGCTAACCTTAATTGCTGGTTTGGGATTTGTTACACCAATAGGCGGCGGTGATATGCCGGTCGTTATCTCACTTTTGAACTCTCTCTCAGGTATCGCTGCTGCATTTGCAGGTCTCCTGCTCTTGAATAATGTTTTGATTGTTGCTGGCTCGCTTGTTGGAGCCAGTGGATTAATCCTTACCGTTATTATGGCCAAGGCTATGAATAGAACAATCGGTAACATTTTATTTGTTGGCTATGCCTCAGCAACGCAATCTTCAGGAAAAGTTGAGCAAGGAGAGGTTAAGCCTATCAGCGCTGAAGATGCCTATTTAATTTTAGAGAATGCTTCTTCTGTTTTAATTGTTCCAGGGTATGGAATGGCTGTAGCGCAAGCTCAGCATGTTGTGAGAGAGATGGGCGAACTATTAGAGGAAAATGGTACCGAAGTTAAGTATGGAATCCACCCTGTTGCAGGAAGAATGCCTGGCCACATGAACGTATTACTTGCAGAAGCAAATGTTTCCTACGATCTTTTGGCAGAGCCTGATGACGTAAACCCAGCCATGGACTCTGTTGATGTTGCTATTGTTATTGGTGCCAACGATGTTGTGAACCCATCTGCTACTGAAGAAGAAGGAAGTCCAATTTATGGAATGCCTATTATCGAAGTGCATAATGCTAAAACTGTTTTTGTTCTTAAAAGATCAATGTCTTCTGGTTTTGCAGGCGTTCAGAATCCATTGTTTTTCCGAGAAAATACGCGAATGTTATTTGGTGATGCAAAAGAGTCAATCGGCTTAGTTGTCTCCGAATTTAAAGACTAAAAAACTCTCTAAGTATGGTAAAATTTCACTAGAAATAGTGGAATTTTCACTATACATAAACTAACGTTTCTAGGCTTTAAAAATGACTGATTTTGCAAAAGAAATCCTACCAATTAATATCGAAGATGAGCTTAAGCAATCATTCCTAAGCTATGCCTACAGTGTTATCCACAGTAGGGCTTTGCCAGACGTTAGAGATGGCCTGAAACCAGTCCACAGACGCATTCTATTTGCGATGCATATCCTGAGAAATACTTACAGACAACCATACAAAAAATCTGCCAGAGTGGTTGGTGATGTTATCGGAAAATACCATCCTCACGGAGACTCTGCCGTTTATGAGGCAATGGTCAGGATGGCTCAAGATTTTTCCATGAGATATATGTTAGTTGAGGGTCAGGGGAACTTTGGTTCAATAGATGGTGATTCCCCAGCAGCCATGAGATATACCGAAGTCAGAATGGCTAAAATCACTGACATGATCCTAAATGATTTAGACAAAGACACCGTGAGTTTCTCCCCCAATTATGATGGCAGCGAACAAATCCCAGATGTTATGCCCACAAGAATTCCAGCTTTGCTGGTAAATGGTTCTTCTGGTATTGCTGTTGGAATGGCAACCAATGTCCCACCTCATAATTTAACCGAGGTGCTAAATGCTTGTTTACTTTTGCTTGATAATCCAAAATCTAGCATAGATGACATCATTCAAATTATTACGGGTCCAGATTTTCCAACTGGTGGGACCATTGATGGCAGAGCAGGAATTTATCAAGGCTATAAAACTGGTCGAGGCATTGTGCATGTTCGCGCTAAAACCTCTGTTGAAACTGATGCCTCTGGTAAGAGCTCACTAATCATTAATGAAGTTCCGTACATGGTCAATAAAGCTAAAATGCTTGAGAGAATTGCCGAAATGGTCAAGGAAAAGAAGATTGACGGCATTAGTGAAATTAGAGATGAGTCAGATAAAGATGGTTTAAGAGTTGTAATAGAAGTAAAACGTGGCGAGTCAGTTGAAGTTTTAGAAAATAATCTATTTACACAATCTCAATTAGAGTCTTCTTTTGGAATTAATATTACTGTCTTGGTAGATGGTCAGCCTCGAGTATTGAATATTAAAGAGGTTTTAGAAGAATTTATTAAGCATCGTCATGATGTTGTTATAAAAAGAACTAAGTTTGATCTTAAAAAAGCCAAGGAAAGAGGCCATATTGTAGAAGGACTTATGGTAGCTATTGCAAACATTGATGCAATTATTACCATCATTAAAAAATCTAAAGATACCAAGATTGCAGCAGTTGAATTATGCAAAAAAACTTGGAAGGCTGGACCCATAGAAGCAATCCTCAAAAAAGCTGGCACAGATGCCTGTAGACCGAAGGGCTTATCCAAAGAATATGGAATTCAAGGCAAAAATTATAAATTATCACCTGAACAGGCCAAATCAATTCTTGAGTTAAGGCTGGGCCGTCTAACTGGCTTGGAGCAAGACAATCTTTCAGCTGAATTTAATGAAATTTTGGCAGTTATCCTAGAATTACAAAAAATACTTGATGACAAGGATACACTTCTAACATTAATTAAAGATGAGTTAATTGAGGTCAGAGAAAATTTTGGGGATGAAAGAAAAACAAATATCAACGATACGCGACACGATATTTCAAATGAAGATTTGATTCCTGAGGAAACTCGAGTATTAACTCTCTCTAGAAGTGGATACGCTAAGACTCAACCTTTAGATGAGTACAGGGAACAAAGAAGAGGTGGGGTTGGAAAAGCAGGGGCTTCAGTAAAAGAAGAAGACCTTATTCAAAACTTGTATGTCTTAAGCTCTCATAGTCAGCTACTTTGCTTTACCACTAAGGGAAAAGTATTTTGGCTGAAGGTTTATGAAATTCCTGTTGCCACGAGAACCTCAAAAGGCCGACCTTTAGTGAATATGTTGAAATTGGATGATGATGAAACCGTTACTCAAATTCTACCAGTGGATGAATTCTCAGAAGATAAATTTGTTTTTATGGCAACCAGAAATGGGGTTGTGAAAAAAACAAACTTAAACCTCTTTCATAAAAAATATAAATCAGGCATCAAAGCAATTCGGCTAGATGATGACGATAAACTGGTTGGCACTGTTATTACAGGTGGCGATGACGATATCTTATTATCCGCATCCTCGGGCAAGTTAATTCGATTCCATGAATCAAAAGTTAGGCCAATGGGCAGAACAGCAAGAGGGGTTAAGGGCGTATCTTTGAAAGAAGATATGAAAGTTATCTCATTGATGATTGGCGATGCAAATAAGAAAATTCTTTGCTTATCAGAAAATGGCTATGGCAAACAAACTAGGCTTGAAGACTTTCCTTCTTATAATCGTGGCGGCCAAGGTGTAATTGCTTTGAAAACAAGTGATAGGAATGGAAAAATGGTCTCTGCAGTGGCGGTAGATGAGAATGATGGAATTATGCTCATCAGTGATAAAGGTACCTTAATTAGAACAGCCGTTAGTCAGATTCCTACTCTTGGAAGAAATACCCAAGGTGTAAAAGTCATCACCCCTAAAGACGGTGAAAAATTAATTGAGGGAGTCCGAATTCCCCCTGAAGAAGACGACGAAGAAACTGCTGACGCAGAAGAATAATGCGTAAGTGGAATTTTTCTGCGGGGCCAGCCGCTATCCCTGAAGAAGTTTTAAAAGAAACTCAATCCGAACTTCTGGAATGGAATCAGTCTGGCATGTCAGTAATGGAAGTGAGCCATAGATCTCCTGAATATATTGAAGTTGCCTCTGCAGCACGCCAAGATCTGATTGACTTACTAGATATTCCTGATAATTATCAAGTTCTATTTTTGCAGGGTGGAGCAACTCTTCAGTTTTCTATGATTCCAATGAACTTTGCCGCAGATAAAACAGCGGATTATTTGCTCACAGGAAGTTGGTCAAAAAAAGCTATTGCAGAGGCTTCAAAAATTACCAAGGTAAATACTGTTGCGTCATCAGAGACATCAAATTTTCAAAATGTTCCGGATGCTTCTCAGTGGAATCATACAAAGGATGCTGCTTACTTTCATTATGTTGCAAATGAAACGATTCAAGGCAATGCTTTACATCAACCTCCCGAGATAAAATCACCATTAATTGCAGATATGTCCTCTGTTATTCTCAGTGAACCTATAGATGTTTCTAAATTTTCAATGATATATGCTGGGGCCCAAAAAAATATAGGCCCAGCGGGCTTAACCATATGCATTATTAAAGATGAGTTTTTGGCAACAGCATCAAATGAACTGCCAGGAATGCTTCAATATTCAAAGCATGCAGAATCCGATTCAATGTTCAATACTCCGCCTACTTTTGCCTGGTATCTAGCAGGTAAAGTTTTTTCATGGCTTAAAACTAATGGTGGGTTGGAAGCTATTGCAAAAATTAACCATACCAAGGCAAAGACTTTGTATCAATTTATAGATACATCAGATTTTTATTCAAACCCAGTGGCTGTTGCCAATCGGTCAATAATGAATGTCCCATTTATTTTGAAGGATTCTAATTTAGATGCTCAGTTCTTGCATGATTCAAAGAATGCGGGTTTACTAAACCTAAAAGGGCATAGATCTATTGGTGGAATGCGAGCAAGTATATATAACGCCACACCTCAAGATGCTATAGATGCTTTAATAGAATTTATGAGAGAGTTTGAGAAAAAACACGGATAACACTGTGAGTAAAGATAAATTACAACCTATTCGCGACAAGATTGATGCCATTGATCTTAAATTACTTAGCTTGATCCAAAAAAGAGGAAACTTAGCTCTTAAAGTTGGTGAAATTAAAGGCTTGGTTGATAAAAATACTTCTCTTTATAGGCCTGATCGAGAGTCTGAAATTCTAAGAAACCTTGTGAGACTTAATAATGGCGTGATCTCAGATAAGAAAGTGAGATCAATTTTCAAAGAAGTGATATCTGCTTGTTTATCCTTAGAAGAGGAGTTAACCATTGCGTATCTAGGACCGCGTGGCACTCATTCAGAAGCTGCGCTTGTTCAGCATTTTGGGTCATCAGTCAAAGATGATCCTAGAACTTCTATCGAAGACGTATTTCATCAAGTTAGTACTGGAGCAGCTAATTTTGGTCTTGTCCCAGTCGAAAATTCATCTGAAGGAGTCGTGAATTCAACCCTTAACTGTTTAACAGATAAAAATTTAAAAATATGTGGTGAGACGTATCTCTCTATCCATCATCAGCTTGGATCTGCAAAAAAGTTTAATCTTTCTGATGCAAAAATTGTTGCCTCTCACCCACAGGCACTAGGTCAATGCAGCAAATGGCTGGATGCTAACTTGCCTAACGTCCAACGGAAATTAACCTCAAGTACAGCAGAGGCTGCTAAATTCGTTCAAACAGAAAAGAAGAATGCTTTATGCATTGTTAGCTCTATTGCGATTTCAAGATATAACTTGTATCACCATCACAAGGACATAGAAGATTTTACAGAAAACCGAACAAGATTTTTAATTATTGGGAACATTGATATTGACCGAACTACCAAAGATAAAACTTCTTTTTTAATTCAGACTGCCAACAGACCAGGCGCCCTTATTGAACTTTTAAAACCCTTTCAAACAAGAAAAATTAACCTCAGTAGAATTGAAACCCGGCCATCAAGATCATTGGTAGATGCCCATAATTTTTTTATAGATAGTGATGGACATCAAAAAGATCCTAAGCTCAAGCAAGCGATTGCAGAGCTTAAGTCCATTGGTTCTATGGTTCGAATTCTAGGTTCTTATCCGTCAGAATCATGAGTGCTGACTTATTGCAAAATCTTAACCCTGGGATTGCGGGCCTGCATCCATACGAGCCTGGAAAATCAATTGATGAGGTGATGCTCGCATACGGTCATACGGAGGTTATAAAATTAGCTAGTAATGAGAATCCCCTTGGAGCATCTCCCAAGGCTTTAGCAAAACTTAATAGCCTACCAGGTAGTTTCCATCTTTATCCAGATGGCAATGGAACCAAACTGAAGAACGTTATTGCCAAACACGAGAAACTTTTAAGCGAAAATATTATTCTAGGTAATGGGTCTAATGAAATATTGGAGTTAGCAGCTCGAGCTTTTTTAAATCCAGGATCTTCTGCTGTTGCATCTTGTCATGCATTTGTAGTTTATAAGATAGTGACACAGTCATCTGGAGCAACTTTGATAGAAGTTCCAACCATAAATTGGGGGCACAACCTTGAAGCATTCCCTGCAAATATCAGAGATGATACAAAAGTAATATTTATTGCCAATCCAAATAACCCAACCGGGACTTATAATTCTCATCAAGAAGTACATAACTTGCTTAAAAATATTCCGTCCTCTATTTTGGTTGTCTTGGATTGCGCTTACTTTGAATATGTTGAAAAAAGTGATTATGTAGATCCTTTAGAACTTTTAAATGAATTTGATAATTTGCTTGTGACTAAATCCTTTTCCAAAATTCAAGGCCTCGCGAGTGCAAGAATCGGTTATGGGATTGCTCAGCCAGACTTAATAGAAGTTCTTAATAGAATTAGACAGCCCTTTAATGTGAATTCATTTGCTCAAGAGTTGGCGTGTGAGGCGATTAATGACAAAGAGCATATCAAAAAAAGCATAGATTTAAATCTTGCAGAAGGAACTTTCCTTTTTGCAGAGCTCACTCAGCTTGGGTTGGAATGCATTCCGTCTGTAGGAAACTTTATCTCATTTAAGGGCAACTTTAATGGCCAAGAGATGTTTACAAGCCTGATGGAAAAAGGGGTGATTATAAGACCAATTGATTTGTATGGTATGCCAGATTTTCTTCGGGTTACCATCGGAACGCATCAAGAAAATGTGCGTTTCTTGGCTGAGCTGAAAGGTCTGCTATGAAGATCATTATCATTGGCCTTGGTTTAATTGGGGGCTCTATAGCTAAACAGCTAATGGCAAAGAATGAAATGACAATTCTTGCATATGACTCAAATCAAAATAGTATTCAGAATGCCCTAAATAAATCAAATATTCATGGAGCAATTGCACATCTTGATGAGCTTCAATTGCCCGAGCATGAGAATTCTTTAATAGTTATTGCGACACCGCCAAAAGCCAGTCTAGAAATTTTGCGTTCGTTAAGCTCATTGTTTAACTCCAGCATTACCATCACAGACACCTCTAGTATCAAATTACCGGCTGAAATTATTTTAAATGAGTTTAATAATCCAGATAATATTATTCTCTCTCACCCCATTGCAGGTTCTCATAATTCTGGCGAACAATATTCTCAAGATAACTTATTCTTAGATAAAAACGTCATTGTGTCTGCTTCGCCTTCTGCAAATAAAGAGCATCTTCAAAAGGTAAAATTATTATGGGAGGCCTTGCAGTCAAGAGTCATTGATCTTGATAGCAAAACACATGACTATATTTTTGCGCATTCAAGCCATCTGCCTCACTTTGCATCATATGCTCTTCTCATGACCCTGATGGATTTAAAAGAAGAGAATATTGCACAATTCTCTGGCGGAGGTTTTGGAGAGTTTTTAAGATTGACGTCATCATCCCCAGAAATGTGGGCTGATATTTTTGCTCTTAATAAAGATAATATTAATACCAGCATTGACAGCTTTATTGGTAATTTAAATCATCTCAAATCTACTATTAATAAAGACCCTGCAAGTCTTCAAGCATTGTTAGCAGATTTAAAAAATTTCAAGGAAGAAAACTATTGAATCTTACCTCAACCCCTGAAAGCTCGCTCACCGGGTCAGTTAGTTGCCCGGGAGATAAATCAATCTCTCAGCGCGTTTTAATGATCTCCTCATTAATAAATGAACCAATAAAGATTAAAGGCTTCTTAGATGGCGAAGATCCTTTGTCAACAATGCACGCACTAAATCAGATGGGTGCTGAGATAGAGGTTCATCCAAAAAATGTTATTCAAGTTAAAAAAAGCCTTACAGGCTTTGTGGAACCCATTGATCCTTTGGATCTTGGCAATTCTGGGACTGGTCTTAGATTGATGCTAGGAATGATTGCTGGTTTAGGAATAAAAACTATGTTTAAGGGAGATAACTCCCTATCGCAGCGACCCATGAGCAGAGTCCTAGATCCTTTAAGTGCTATGGGAGCAGATATTACTTCCAATAATGGAATGCTGCCCATTGCATTAAATAAGTCTGTTCTTGATGATGATTTTGTCTATGAGTTACCTGTGGCAAGTGCTCAGGTGAAGTCGTGTATTTTATTGGCTGGTTTAGCAGCCCAAAAAACAGTCACAATTATTGAGCCAATTCAAACTCGT
>Ga0209534_10002756_pt1 | contig 17181 bp, 11 predicted proteins | sample COG_07_FD_184751 | JGI IMG/M metagenome (GOLD analysis project Ga0209534, IMG submission 184751) | Pelagic Microbial community sample from North Sea - COGITO 998_met_07 (SPAdes) (version 2) | ecosystem: Environmental > Aquatic > Marine > Neritic zone/Coastal water | place: Helgoland, sampling...
AAGTGAGCCCTGAAGGATTCGAACCTTCGACCGCCTCCTTAGAAGGGAGGTGCTCTATCCAGCTGAGCTAAGAGCCCGTAGTTTTATAGTTGCTACGTACAACTGTGTCGGGGTGGCAGGATTCGAACCTGCGACCTCCTCGTCCCAAACGAGGCGCGATGACCGGGCTACGCTACACCCCGAAATAGTATACTTTACGCTCTAAAGTTACTTGAAAATTGCGGAGAGACAGGGACTCGAACCCTGGCGACAGTTACCCGTCGACAGATTAGCAATCTGCTCCATTACCACTCTGGCACCTCTCCTATTTTGAACTTGTTCACACTTGTTTTAAAATGCGAGTGCAAATGTATAATTACATTTACAATTTAGCAAGATGTTTTTATGTTTTTTTCGCTTTATTTCCTACTCCGGATATTCAACTCTCAAATGATACATGCTTAATAATTTTTTCTTAATTACCTTTTTAATCGTTTCAATCTCTTTAAAAGTAATATCAGAATTTAAAAACTGATTGTCGGACATTTGTTTCTCAATAATTCTGTCAATTAAGTCGCTGATTGATTGTGCTGTAGGAATTTTTAAACTTTTAGAAGCCGCCTCTGCAGCATCACACATCATTAAAATAGCTGTTTCTTTTGAAAACGGATTTGGTCCTTGATATTGAAATTTTTTAATATCAACATCGGTATCGGGATTCATCTCTTTTTCTTTCATTAAAAAATAATACGTAGTAGAAGTACCATGATGTGTTCTAATAAAGTCTATAATTCTGTCTGGTAAATTATATTTTTTGGCAATTTCCACTCCTTTTATCACATGATCTATTATTATTTTAGCACTGTCTTTAGGAGATAAATCATGGTGTGGGTTGACGCCTGTAGTTTGGTTTTCTGTAAAATACATTGGATTTACCATTTTTCCAATATCATGATACAAAGCACCTGTTCTTACCAACATAGAATTTGCACCTATTTCGTTGGCTGCAGCTTCTGCTAAATTAGCTACTTGCATAGAATGCTGAAAAGTACCTGGGGCTTTCTCGTTTAACTCTCTTAGAAGCTCTGTATTTGTATTTGATAGCTCTAACAATGTAACATCTGAAACCAAGCCAAACACTTTTTCGTAGATATAAATTAAAATAATGGATAGAAAAGAAAGTAATCCATTTAAACCAAACAGTATAAAGTAATCTAAATTTATTTGAGATGCATTGCCTTCTTTTATGATTGAAAAAGCAAAATAAGTAAGCATGTAAATACCGGTAATCTGGGCAACAGATATAAAAAGATTGGCTCTCTTATACAGCTCTGAAACGGTTAAAATAGTAACAATACCTGCTATAATATGCAGGTAAATAAACTCGAAACTATTAGGAACTACATACCCTAATAAAAGTACCGTAAGTACATGTGCAAAGAGTCCTAACCGTGCATCAAAAAAAGCTTTTAAAATAATTGGTAAAACACTTAAAGGAACCACGTATAAGTAATCTGCATTGTAATTTATGACCAATGTTTGAATGAAAATCATTGAAAAAACATTGAAAAAGATAAACGTAACCTTGTTGTTGTTGTTGTAAATTTCTTCTCGGTATTTCTTTAAAAATAACAAGAGCATTAATAAAGCAAGTGCTACTAAAATAGTGTACCCTAAGATAATCCAATTGTAATTAGATTCTGTCCAAACTTTAGATTCAGATTCACTTTTTAAAGAACTTAAAACTGCTAATTTTTTTCCCTCAACAATATCTCCTTTTAAAATAATTAATTCTCCTGACGAAACCTTTCCTTTCGTATAAGAAATCTTTCTCGTTTCATTGTCAATTACCTTCTCCGTAAAATCTGCATCATAGGTAATATTAGGTTTAATTATATCAGAGAGTATATTAAAAAATTGTTTTCTTCTAAACTCATTAAAACCAATCTCTAAGTTTGCTGTAATAATTTTTAAGACTTTATTTGAATTGTATAGATTTTTAAAAGGAATGTCTTTCACAACATTTTCTTTTGTAATAGAAATCAATGCATCTTTATTAGCAACTCTATTCTGACTAACGACTGTTAAAAAACCTTCTTTATAAACTTCTTTAATTATTTCTGCCCCTATTTTATTGAATAATATTTTCTGATCAATAGACAAAGAATCGCTTAAAAGAAGGGTTTGTACACTTTTTTCAAAAGCAGTATTTACAGCTACCACTGCCGACTTATTATAAGTAAAAAAAAGTTTTGAATTGGCTTCTATTTGCTGTTTTTCTATTTTAATTTCAGCTTCAGATTTTTGAACCGCAAAATCAAAAGGCGCATATAAATTATCGTATTTCCATAATTGTCCATTATTAAAATCATACTTAAACTGTCCTCCTTTTGGAAATAAATAAACAATAGCAACTGTAGTAATTAAAAATAAAATTACTTTGTAGATGATGGTGTTTTTCTGATATAGTTTATTCACGAAATTGCTCATATTATGTCTCTTATTATTACAAATTTACTGCAAAAAAGTTAAGGTTAGAGATTGTAAAGAGACAAACCTATCAAAATCGATTAAAAAAGTTTATTTTCGCATACAACCTTGTGTCAAAACAATCTGAAAACACCATATGAAAGAAGTAGTAATTGTATCTGTTGCCAGAACACCTATTGGAAGTTTTATGGGGAGTTTATCTTCTATACCAGCAACCAAGTTAGGCGCTATCGCAATAAAAGGAGCTTTAACTAAAATTAATTTATCGCCAGAACTGGTAGACGAAGTATTTATGGGGAATGTAGTTTCTGCTGGTTTAGGGCAAGCACCTGCAAGACAGGCTGCAATCTATGCTGGGCTTCCAGATACAGTGCCCTGTACAACTGTAAATAAAGTTTGTGCTTCTGGCATGAAAGCAATTATGTTAGCTGCACAATCCATTGCTTTAGGTGATGCTGAAGTTGTTGTTGCAGGTGGAATGGAAAACATGAGTGCTATCCCGCATTACCAGCATGCTAGAAATGGTAATAAATTTGGACCAATTACAATGGAAGATGGCATGCAGAAAGATGGATTGGTAGATGCATATGACAACATTCCTATGGGTGTTTGTGCGGATGCTTGTGCTACTGAATATAATTTTTCTAGAGAAGCACAAGATAACTTTGCAATACAATCTTATGAGCGTTCTGCAAAAGCATGGAGTGCTGGGAAATATGCCGATGAAATTGTGCCTGTAGAAATTCATCAGAGACGTGGAGATGCAATTATTTTCTCTGAAGATGAAGAATTTAAAAATGTAAAAATGGAGAAAATTGCTTCATTAAGAGCAGCCTTTACAAAAGACGGAACGGTTACTGCTGCAAATGCCTCTACAATTAATGACGGTGGTGCTGCATTGGTTTTAATGTCTGCCGAAAAAGCAAAAGAATTAAAAATTACTCCGCTTGCAAAAATTAGAAGTTACGCAGATGCTGCACATGAACCAAAATGGTTTACAACTGCGCCGGCAAAAGCACTTCCAAAAGCACTAGCCAAAGCAAATATTTCTATAGGTGATGTAGACTTTTTTGAATTGAATGAAGCTTTTTCTATTGTAGGTTTAGCTAATATGAAGCTTTTAAATATTACAGATAATAAAGTAAACGTTAATGGTGGCGCAGTCTCTTTAGGACACCCCTTAGGAGTCTCTGGTGCTAGAATAGTAATTGCGCTAACTTCTATTTTAAAACAAAATAAAGCAAAATTTGGTGCTGCAGCAATCTGTAATGGTGGTGGTGGTGCTAGTGCCATGATTATCGAAAGAATTTCTTAAATAAAAAATGAATAAACCACAAACTAAAAACTAACAATTAAAAACTTGTTGTACGGCATTTGTAATATAAGTATTGTTCCTTTAAGACTAGAGGAATCTGACAAATCTGAAATGATTAGTCAGGTTTTATTTGGTGAGCATTTTGAAATAATTGAAAAGCAAAAAAACTGGACGAAAATTCGTTTGGCTTTTGATAAATTTGAGGGTTTTATAGACAACAAGCAATATCTTGAAATTACTGAAGAGAACTATCTACAAATAAACAATAAAACGATTACTTATGCTGCTGAAATAGTAGACTTTGTTACAGATGAACAAAACGGATTAATAACAATTGCAATAGGTTCTCAATTGCCTTTTTTTGCGGAAGGAAAGTTAAGATTAGGAAGTAACAAATACAGGTACGACAATTCTGTTTTTCATGGAATATCTTCTAAAAGCGATCTTTTAAAAACTGCATTTACCTATTTAAATGCACCTTTTCTGTGGGGAGGAAAAACTCCTTTTGGTATTGATTGTTCTGGTTTTACTCAAATGGTTTATAAACTTTGCGGATATCAATTATTAAGAGATGCAAAACAACAAGCTACCCAAGGTGAAGTACTTAGTTTTATTGAAGAAAGCGAGCCGGGAGATTTGGCTTTTTTTGACAATGAAGAAGGAGAAATTATTCATGTTGGTATTATTTTAAATGATTACCACATCATACATGCACACGGAAAAGTAAGAATAGATACCTTAGATCATAGTGGAATTTTCAATGCAGATCTTCAAAAGCATACCCATAAATTAAGAGTGATAAAAAAAATTATATAAAAAAATCCGAAACTTAAAAGTTTCGGTTTTTTTTATGTTTAGAAATTCAATAACTTATTGACCTCTCATTTTTTTATAAATTGGTCTTAAAGCATCTGCTTCTTCGATCATTTCTAAAGTATCATACATATTTAATAATGTTCTAACGGTTCCTTCAGATCTCTCTATAGTATCCGCTTTCATTAAATAAGGTAACGCTTTTTTATAAAGTGCTTTCTGCTTTGCAAGCAATGCGTCATACTTATCATAATCCGATAAATTATTATTCATTTCCTCAATAATTCCTTTTTCTTCTGCAAGCATCGCAACCGCTAAATTCATATACGCATCTCCGTAGTCTGCCTTTAATTCAATTGCTTTTTTGTAGTATGCTACCGCCTCTTCTATTTTACCTTCATTTGCATTTACAACACCTAAATTAAAAAATAACGTAGGGTTTGTAGGGTCTAACTTTACAGCTTCCTCCATTAAAGCCCCAAACTTATCCATTTTATCTAACTTAATATACAACTGCGCCTCATTAAGTATTAAATTAACATCTTTTGGATTCGCTTTTCTAGCCTCTTGCAGTGCAACTATAGCTTCTTCTGTTTTTCCTTGGTTTACTAAAATATAACCAATATTCTTTACAATATCAGCTTGTTTAGATTCAGATACTTTTTCGGTAGGTTCTTTATATTGCTTCGCTTTAACCATTAAATCTCTTTGAGTTTTTGAGCCCAAATCCTCTACTTCACCGGTCTCTATGCTAACTGCTAAATATTGCGTAGTAATTCCTGTATATCCTATTTTCTTCAATTCTCTATAGTGTACTAAAGCAGCATCGTATTCTTTTGCTAACGAAGCACTAAGAGCTGCGTTGTATAGAAATGTTGTATCCTTAGGACTTAACTTATACGTTAAATGAAAATTAGTAGCTGCATCTTTATAATTCTTGTCATTGCTATAAAGATCTATTGCCTTTATAGATACTTTCTGTATTAAAGACCCAAACATAGGCTTTGCTAGTTTTGTGTATTTTTTCTTTCCTATTTCAATTTCATAATCGAAAAGGTTATTAAAACTTTTGGCTGCAGCTGCGTAATTACTTTCACCAGCTAATGCTTGCCCTTTCAAAAAGTAGTACTTTGCCTTGTATTTAGAATCCATAGTTGCTACCATGGCATCTACAGAATTTACAGCAACCAATGCTGATGCAAACTCACCTTTCTTTATTGCTTTTTCTGCAGTTTTTAATTCACTTTTCTGGCCAAGGGCTATCATAGAAATTAAACCGAAAGAAATAGCTAATACTTGATTTTTCATTTTAAAAATTATTTAATTTATTATTATTCGTTATTTTCAGTTGAATCATTTTCACTTGAATCATTTTCACTTGAATCATTTTCACTTGAATCGTTTTCAATTTCTATGCCAGCTTCCGTTTCATCTTCTAAATCTTCTTCTACGTCTTCTTCGTGGGCTACTTTTGCAACCGCTGCAATACTATCAGAATCTTTAATATTAATTAAACGAACACCTTGTGTAGCACGTCCCATAACTCTTAAGTCTTCTACTGCCATTCTAATAGTCAATCCAGATTTATTTATAATCATTAAATCATTAGAATCATCTACATTTTTAATAGCTACTAAATTACCTGTTTTCTCAGAAATATTTAAAGTTTTCACACCTTTACCACCTCTATTGGTAACTCTGTAGTCTTCTAATTTAGAGCGCTTACCAAATCCTTTTTCTGAAACCACAAGAATATTGCTTTCCATATCATTTACAGCAACCATACCAATTACCTCATCATTTTCATGCTGTAAAGTAATTCCTCTTACCCCAGAAGCAGTTCTTCCCATTGGACGGGTTTTTGCTTCTTCAAAACGAATTGATTTACCAGATGCTAGTGCCAACATTACTTGACTATCTCCAGTTGTTAATTTTGCTTCTAATAACTCATCACCTTCTTTAATGGTTATTGCATTAATACCATTTGTTCTTGGTCTAGAATACTGTTCTAAAGAAGTCTTTTTAACTTGTCCTTTTTTAGTTGCCATAATTACATAATGGCTATTAATATATTCTTCGTCTTTTAAATCTTGTGTTACTAAGAACGCCTTTACTTTATCATCTGGTTCTATATTGATTAAGTTTTGCATTGCTCTACCTTTAGTGTTTTTACCACCTTCAGGAATTTCATATACACGCATCCAAAATACTTTTCCTTTCTGCGTAAAGAACATCATGTATTGATGATTTGTACCTACAAATAAATGCTCTAAGAAATCTTCATTTCTTGTAGTTGCACCTTTTTGACCTCTACCACCTCTATTCTGTACTTTATATTCTTCTAAATTTGTACGTTTTAAATAGCCAGCATTCGAAATTGTAACCACCACCTTTGTATCTGGTATCATGTCTTCAATTCTCATGTCTCCACCAGCGTATTCTATAATAGATCTGCGCTCGTCTCCGTACTTATCTTTAATATGTGCTAACTCTTCTTTAATAATATCGTAACGTCTTGGTTCATTTGCTAAAATATCTTTTAGATCTGTTATGGTTAACATAATTGCATCAAACTCTGCACGCAATTTATCTTGCTCTAAACCTGTTAATTGACGCAAACGCATCTCTACAATGGCCTTTGCCTGAATTTCTGTCAACTCAAAACGCACGATTAACTTCTCACGAGCTTCATCTGCATTTTTAGATGCACGAATAGTAGCAATTACCTCATCAATGTTATCTGAAGCAATAATTAATCCCTCTAAAATATGTGCTCTTGCTTCTGCCTTTTTAAGATCAAATTCTGTTCTTCTAACAACAACTTCATGCCTGTGCTCAACAAAATAATGAATTAGTTGTTTTAAATTTAATTGCTCTGGTCTTCCTTTTACCAAGGCAATATTATTTACACTAAAAGAAGTTTGTAATTGCGTGTACTTAAATAATTTATTTAATACGATATTAGGTATTGCATCACGTTTTAAAATATACACAATACGCATTCCGTTTCTGTCAGACTCATCTCTAATATTAGAAATACCTTCAATTTTCTTATCATTAACAAGTTCAGCAGTTTTTTTAATCATTTCTGCTTTATTCACCTGGTAAGGAATCTCTGTAACAATAATGCACTCACGCCCCTTCACTTCTTCAACGATAGCCTTAGCACGCATAACAATTCGTCCTCTACCTGTATGAAAAGCATCTCTTACACCGTCATAACCATAAATAATTCCTCCTGTAGGAAAATCTGGTGCGGTAATGTGTTGCATTAACTCATCTATTTCAATCTCGCTATTCTCTATATATGCCAGGGTACCATTAATAACCTCTGTTAGATTGTGTGGCGCCATGTTTGTGGCCATACCTACTGCAATTCCAGAAGCACCGTTTACTAATAAATTAGGAATACGTGTTGGTAAAACCGTTGGTTCTTGCAAGGTATCATCAAAGTTCAAACGATGGTCTACAGTATCTTTTTCAATATCAGCCAACATGTCTTCTGATATTTTCTGCATTCTAACCTCAGTATAACGCATTGCAGCTGGCGAATCTCCGTCTACAGAACCGAAATTCCCTTGCCCATCTACCATCATGTAACGTACACTCCAGTTTTGCGCCATTCTTACCATAGAATCATATACAGAAGTATCTCCGTGCGGGTGAAATTTCCCTAAAACTTCTCCAACAATTCTTGCGGATTTCTTGTAAGACCCAGTCGCCTTAATTCCTAGCTCATGCATACCAAATAAAACTCTTCTGTGAACTGGTTTTAAACCATCTCTAACATCTGGTAATGCTCTTGAAACAATCACTGACATCGAATAATCGATATACGCAGCTTTCATCTGCTCTTCTATGTTAATAGGAATTACTTTTTCTCCGTCTGCCATATGTATATTCTATAAATATTTATTCACTTTTTTAAAACAAGGCAAGATACTATTTCTATTAGAATTTACAAAAATTTACCCGTTCTGAATTAAAGAGAGTTATCAACATTTTTTAATAATTTTTAACACTTATTTATTTGGTTGATTTTCAATAGTTTTATAAATTGTAACCGTAGTCAAACTGTCAGTTTTTTTAAGATTGGCACCTTTTTTGTAATAAAATAGAAAAAAAAAGAACTAAATTTACATCAATAGAGAATATAATATGGACGATAATTTTTCACCAAAAGTAAGAGATGTAATAGCATTCAGTAAAGAGGAGGCGCTAAGATTAGGGCATGAATTTATTGGGACAGAACATTTGTTATTAGGTTTAATAAGGAAAGGAGAAGGAAAAGCAATGGAAATCTTAACTGCATTTGATGTAGATACAGTGCTATTGCGTAAAAAACTAGAACAATTAAACCCTGCATTTACCGATACTACAAGTAAGAAAAGCTTGCATTTAACAAGGCAAGCAGAAAAGGCGCTTAAAACTACATTTCTAGAAGCAAAACTATACCAAAGTGAGTCTATTGATACTGCTCATTTATTATTATGCATTCTTAGAAATGAAAATGACCCAACAACAAAACTAATTCAGAAGTACCATGTAAATTATGATGAAGCCAAGGCTTTATACAAACAATTATATGCAGAAGACACAGAGCGTTTACCAAACAACCCAATTGCAGAAACCCCATCTGATGACGAGTTTCCCTCAGAAAAACCAAACCCATTTGACCAATCTAAAAAAGGAAAAAATGTAAAAAAATCAAAAACACCTGTTTTAGATAATTTTGGTAGAGATTTAACGGATTTAGCAGAAAGAGGAAAATTAGACCCGGTTGTAGGAAGACAAAAAGAAATTGAACGTGTTTCACAAATTCTAAGTAGAAGAAAGAAAAATAATCCAATGCTAATAGGTGAACCAGGTGTTGGTAAATCTGCCATTGCAGAAGGCTTGGCTTTGAGAATTATAGAACGTAAAGTTTCTAGAATTTTATTTGACAAACGTTTGGTCTCTTTGGATTTAGCAAGTTTGGTTGCGGGTACAAAATACCGTGGTCAGTTTGAAGAACGTATGAAGGCTTTAATGAATGAACTTGAAAAAAATGAAGATATTATTCTTTTTATAGACGAAATTCATACCATTGTTGGCGCTGGTGGCGCAACGGGTTCTTTAGATGCTTCTAACATGTTAAAACCTGCTTTAGCGCGTGGAGAAATTCAATGTATTGGGGCAACTACTTTAGACGAATTTAGAACAAATATAGAAAAAGATGGTGCTTTAGAACGTCGTTTTCAAAAGGTAATTGTAGAGCCTACTTCCGTAGACGAAACCATTCAAATCCTGCAAAATATTAAATCTAAATACGAAGAACATCATCATGTAAATTATACAGATGAAGCGATAAATGCTTGTGTAAAATTAACAAATAGATATATGACAGACAGATACCTACCAGACAAAGCTATTGATGCTTTAGATGAAGCGGGTTCTAGAATTCATATTACCAATATTGTAGTACCTCAACAAGTTTTAGAATTAGAAGCTCAACTAGAAACTGTTCGTGATCAAAAAACAAAAGCAGTAAACGGACAGAAATACGAAGAAGCTGCAAAGTTGCGTGATGATGAAAAAAACATGGAAGCTGCGTTAGATTCTGCTCAGAAAAAATGGGAAGATGACTCTAAACAAAATAGAGAAATTGTTACAGAAGATAATGTTGCAGAAGTAGTTTCTATGATGACAGGAATTCCTGTAAATAGAGTTGCAGAGGCAGAAACAGAAAAATTACACGAATTACCGCAACTAATTAAAGGAAAAGTTGTGGGACAAGATATTGCAGTGACAAAAGTAGTGAAGGCAATACAACGAAATAGAGTTGGATTAAAAGATCCTAACAAACCTATTGGATCCTTTATATTTTTAGGCCAAACTGGTGTTGGTAAAACACAATTAGCAAAAGTACTAGCTCGTGAGTTATTTGATTCTGATGATTCTTTGATTAGAATTGACATGAGTGAATATATGGAGAAATTTGCTATTTCTCGACTAATTGGTGCACCTCCAGGATATGTTGGTTATGAAGAAGGAGGACAATTAACCGAAAAAGTAAGAAGAAAACCGTATGCTGTTATTTTATTAGACGAAATAGAAAAAGCACATCCGGATGTGTTTAATATTTTGCTACAAATTTTAGATGATGGTTTTATCACAGATAGCTTAGGACGAAAAATCGACTTTAGAAATACCATAATTATTATGACTTCTAATATTGGTGCACGCCAGTTAAAAGACTTTGGCGGCGGTGTTGGTTTTGGAACCGCTACAAAAGCAGCACAAGCAGATGAGCATGCTAAATCTGTTATAGAAGGTGCTTTAAAAAAATCTTTTGCTCCTGAGTTTCTAAATAGAATAGATGACGTAATTATCTTTAACGCTTTAGAAAGAGAAGACATACATGCAATAATAGATATTGAATTAGATAAATTATTAAATAGAATATCTGATTTAGGCTACACCTTAGATCTAAGCGAGAAAGCTAAAGACTACATAGCAGATAAAGGCTTTGATAAGAAATACGGAGCTAGACCTCTTAAAAGAGCGATACAGAAATACATTGAAGATGCTTTAGCAGAAGAAATTGTAAATTCTAAACTCTCTGAGGGTGATACTATTAAAATGGATCTTGATGAGAAAGAAAATAAACTCACAATTCAAATAGAGAAAACTAAAAAGAAGATAAAAACAAAAACAGCTTCTTAAAATTTAAAATCCTAAACAAATGTTTGGGATTTTTTTTACTTCAATTATTTATCTATTTTAGGAATACATTAACAAATTAATGCATTAATAAATAATTTAAAAAAACATAAATTTTTATATTTGTGTTCCAAAGCAAAAACAAAAAATGAAGAAAAATAGCCTCCTTTTATTTACATTGGTACTCCTAGCTTCTTGCTCGGGTAAAAACGCTACAAAATATCTCTACTTAACAGGGAAATTAGAAAAAAATAAAGATTCTATACTTACAATCGCAGGACAAACTGGGATTATTAAAACAATCGTTGTAAATACAGACGGCACTTTTAAAGACACACTAAAAGTTGAGAAAGCGATATATACAGTTACTACAAGTGCTAAAAGAGCTCCTATATATTTAAAAAATGGTTTTAATATTAACATAAATGCAAATGCAGAAGACTTTATGAATAGTATTGTCTTTTCTGGAAATGGATCAGAAAATAGTAACTTTATGATAGCTCAAATCAAGGAAAGTCAAAAACTTGGAGACCCTAATGCTATTTTAGAATTGAAAGAAAATGAATTTAAAACCAAATTAGAAACTATAAAACAAAAATATGACAGCATCTTAAATTCCTATGAAAATATTGATAGTTCTTTGGCTAAAGAAGCAAACCAACAAACTGCTCAAATAATGAATTATTTTAATAAAACGTATGCTAAAAATAAAGCATTTACTAAAGGGTCACCTTCTCCAGAATTTAAAAATTATATGGACTTTAAAGGAGGAGAAAAGTCTTTAGATTCTTTTAAAGGAAAATATGTTTATATTGATGTTTGGGCAACCTGGTGCGGTCCTTGCATTCAGCAAATTCCTTTTTTAAATTCCTTAGAAAAAGAATACCACAGAAAAAACATAGCTTTTGTTAGTATCTCTACCGATGAGTCAAGAAGAAGTGGTGGTTCATGGGATGCTGCAGAAAATAAATGGAGAAAATTTGTAAAGAATAAACAATTAACAGGAACGCAATTGTGGGCGGGACAAGATTACGATTTCCAGAAAGCGTATGAAATCAATTCAATCCCTAGATTTATATTAATAGATCCTGAGGGAAACATTGTTAATGCAAATGCACCCAGACCTTCTGAACCTAGATTAAAACAATTATTTACTTCTTTGGGTATCTAAGCACTATAAGTAAAAATAAAAAAGCGAAATTCAAATTAATGAATTTCGCTTTTTTATTATATTCTAAACTATCAAAAGTCTATAAAATTACTCTTTATAAACCCCCATTTTAGCATATTTTTCCATTCTCTGGGCAACTAACTCTTCTTCAGGTAAATCCTTTAATTCATTAAAAGCAATAGCTATTTGTTCTTGTACCGCTGCAAAAGCACCGGCTCTATCTGAATGCGCTCCACCAACTGGTTCTTTAATGATACCATCAATTAACTTCATTCTCTTCATATCTGTACCAGTCAATTTTAAGGCTGCCGCAGCCTGCTCTTTATATTCCCAACTTCTCCATAAAATAGAAGAACAAGACTCTGGAGAAATTACAGTATACCAAGTATTTTCCATCATGTAAACTCGATCTCCTACTCCAATGCCTAAAGCACCACCCGAAGCACCTTCACCAATAACAACTGTTATAATTGGGGTTTTTAAAATGGTCATTTCAAAGATATTTCTTGCAATTGCCTCTCCTTGTCCGCGCTCTTCTGCCTCTAAGCCAGGATACGCTCCTGGAGTATCCAGTAAAGTTACAACTGGGATGCCAAATTTCTCTGCCATTTTCATTAAACGCAATGCTTTTCTATAACCTTCAGGATTTGCCATCCCAAAGTTTCTATACTGACGCGTTTTAGTATTATACCCTTTCTGTTGTCCTATAAACATATAAGATTGATCGCCAATTTTACCTAAACCACCAATCATTGCTTTATCATCACCAACATTTCTGTCTCCATGAAGCTCCATAAAAGTATCTCCACAAATTGCTTTAATATAATCTAAAGTATAAGGTCTGCTTGGATGTCTAGATAATTGGACACGCTGCCAAGGTGTTAAGTTTTTATATATATTTTTCCTAGCATCTACTAGTTTCTTTTCTATTTTTTTACAAGTAGCAGTAACATCTACTTCACTTTCCTCACCAATAATTTGACATTTTTGTAGTTGATCTTGAAGCTCTTTAATAGGCATTTCAAATTCTAAATACTCCATACTGTGGTGTTTTTATTTTAGTTGTTTGTAAAGACAAACATACTATAAAAATTACTTTTCAGGTAGATAAAAATTACTTTTTTCTGTTCCATTTTTGTTGAAACTTCTCTTTCAAAATACTTCTGTTTTTTATAATGCCATTTAACAAAACAACGAACAGTACAATAAAAGCACCTAAATAAAAGGTACTACTCATTTGCTCTTTATCTCCAAAAATAAATAGTGCTAATACAATTGCATAAATAGGCTCTAAATTTATAGTAAGCATAACTGTATAAGGAGATAAGTATTTCATTACTTGCACAGAAGCTATAAATGCATATGCAGTGCAAATACTGCTTAAAACTATTAAATACATCCAATCGGATGCAGGGATTTGAAAAAAGCTTACTGAAAAACTATTTGAAAATAGCAGGTAAATAGTGATAAAAACAACACCAAAAAATAATTGATAAAATGAGATAGTATCAGCTGTATACTTCTTGATAAATAAACCGTTTAAAACCGCAAATAAAGCACCTAAAAAAGAAGCTATTAATGCATAAATAATTCCTAGTTTATACTGACTTTCAAAACTAAAGATAATATACAAACCTACAATTACTAACAAACCTAAGAACATTTCTAAAGCATTTATTTTTCTTTTAAAAAAAACAGGTTCTATTAATGCTGTAAAAAAAGCTCCAGTGCTCATGGTTACTAAAGCAACAGAAACATTAGAAACTTTTATCGCTTTAAAAAAGAAAACCCAATGCAATGCAATAACAACTCCTGTGAAGAAAAATTTTAAGAGCCCTCCTCTATCTACTTTAAATGATTTCTTCTTCCATAAAAAGTAAATAGCAATAAATAACACTGCTAACAGCATTCTATACCAAACTAAAGGAATTGCATCTATTGTTATTAAAGCTCCTAGAATTGCGGTAAAACCCCATATAAAAACAATAAGATGAAGTAATAAATAATTTTTAAATTTACTTTCTTGCATGGAAGTAGAGATAAATTGCTATCAAACCAAAAAGAATATTAGGAATCCAAACATAAGACAGCGAGTTAACGCCTGCAACAGATCCTAAAACTTCTCCAACTTTCATAAAGAAAACATATAAAAACATAATACCCACACCAACTGCCAAATTAACACCTGTGCCTCCTCTTCTTTTTCTATATGCTAAAGCAACTGCAATTATTGTAAGAATATAAGAGGCTATTGGTAAACTACTTCTTTTATAGAGTTCTACTAAATAAGCGTTTAAATTCTTTACCCCTCTTTTCTTAGAGATATTTATAAATGTTACTAATTCATTAGACGGCATTTCTTGAGCAAAAGCAGATTTATAGATTAAATCTTTAGGTGTAAAATTAAATACAGTGTCCATTTTACTACCAGAGAAAATACTGTCTTTATCTTTATAAACTAAACGTTTTCTCCATCGATTTAGAGTAAAAATAGAATCTTTATTATTATAACTTAACCTATCTGCAGAAAGTTTAGATATTAATTCTAAACCATTATAGGTTTCTGAATTAAAATCATTCCCTACATTATTTTCTGTGTTAAAACTTCTAATAAAAATATAAGTACTGTCTGTAAGCTGTAAACTAAAATCAGAAACATATTTTAACGCGTTTATTTGTTTCGAATTATTAATATATTTTTTTTCAAATGCTTTTCTAACCTTACTACTATTTGGAACTACATAATGATTCATTCCTAAAGAGAGTATTGTAATTAAAGTAGCTCCTATAAAATAAGGATACATAAAACGTGTAAATGAAACCTTCGCATTTGTAATTGCTATAATTTCTGTATTATTAGAAAGCTTCGAAGTAAATAAAATTACTGCTATAAACAACGCCAAAGGCATGAATGTATTGGTATAGTAAATAATGAAATTTAAATAATAATCATTTAAAACTTCATTTAATCCCAAGTTTGGATGCTCTAAAAAATTATCTATTTTTTCAGAAACATCAATAGCAATTGCTATGGGAATCAAGATTAATAAGGTGAACAAAAATGTTACCAAAAATCTTTTTAATATGTACCAATCAATTATTTTCAATTATTGTTTTAGTTTTTGGCAGCAGCAAATAGCTACAATCTTTTATCCATTTGTTTTACCATTTTATCTTTCCATTCTCTAAAATCTCCAGCTATAATATGTTTTCTAGCTTCACGTGTTAGCCAAACATAAAAACCTAAATTATGAATAGATGCAATTTGCTTTCCTAACATTTCTTTTGCTGCAAAAAGATGACGCAAATAGGCTTTAGAATACATCGTATCTACCCAAGTAATTCCCATATCATCTATTGGAGAAAAATCATCTTCCCACTTTTTATTTTTTATATTAATAGAGCCATGTGCTGTAAACAACATTCCGTTTCTTGCATTTCTAGTTGGCATTACACAATCAAACATGTCTACCCCTAACGCAATGTTTTCTAAAATATTAATTGGTGTACCAACACCCATTAAATAACGTGGCTTATCTTCTGGTAAAATTTCGCAGACAATTTCTGTCATTCCATACAATTCTTCAGCAGGCTCACCAACGGAAAGACCTCCAATTGCATTTCCTTGTGCTCCAGCGTTTGCTATGTATTCTGCGGATTGTTTTCTTAAATCTTTATAGGTACTTCCTTGAACTATTGGAAAAAATGTTTGCTCAAAACCGTATTTAAAAGGTAACTTTTCTAAATGATTCATACATCTATCTAACCATCTATGCGTCATGTGCATAGAGCGTTTTGCATAATTGTAATCACATGGGTAAGGAGTACATTCATCGAAAGCCATAATAATATCTGCCCCAATTGTCCGCTGGGTTTCCATTACATTTTCTGGAGTAAAGAAATGCATAGAACCATCAATATGACTCTTAAACTTTACGCCTTCTTCGTTAATTTTTCTTCTTCCTGATAAAGAGTACACTTGGTAACCTCCAGAATCTGTTAAAATATTTCGATCCCAATTCATGAACTTATGCATACCACCTGCTTTTTCTAAAATATCCATACCCGGACGTAAGAATAAGTGGTAGGTATTGGCTAAAATAATATCAGGATTTATCTGGTCTTTTAATTCTGTCTGATGTACACCTTTTACAGTACCAACTGTTCCAACTGGCATGAATATAGGGGTCTCTATAGTTCCATGATCTGTGGTAATTTTACCAGCTCTGGCTTTACTCTTGGGATCGGTTATTTTTAAATCGAATTTCATTATGGACAAATATACTATTATTTTACAAGGAGTATTCTCCCCATATTACACTGATTTTACAAGGCTTTAAAACCTTGTATTGTTGTTTCAATAAAGAATTTGAAAATATTTTTATACTACCAACGTTTCTTTTTAGATGAAAAACTACTATTACTTCTTTTACTTTTTGGCGACGATTTTCTAAAAGAGGCACTTTTTTTATTAAAATCGTTCTTTGTAGGTGCTTTACTTCTCTTTGGTTTTGCTTGTTTTGGTTTTGCTTCAACTACAGAAGCTTCTTCCGTTTTTGACGAACTAGAGATCATAGTATTAATTTCTTTCATCTCATCTTCCGTTAATTCTCGCCAATCTCCTGATTGTAGATAACCAAGTTCTACATTCATAATTCTCGTGCGCTTTAACTTTGTTACTTCGTAATCTAAGTATTCGCACATTCTTCTA
>Ga0209534_10002759_pt1 | contig 17168 bp, 10 predicted proteins | sample COG_07_FD_184751 | JGI IMG/M metagenome (GOLD analysis project Ga0209534, IMG submission 184751) | Pelagic Microbial community sample from North Sea - COGITO 998_met_07 (SPAdes) (version 2) | ecosystem: Environmental > Aquatic > Marine > Neritic zone/Coastal water | place: Helgoland, sampling...
AGTCAAAATCAATCACTAAGTTAGCTGAAGCAATAACTACGATAAAAAGGCTAATTCCAATACTCATAAGCGAGCTATTTGTAGGGTCAAGCACTGAAATTGAAGCTCCAAAAAAACTCATTATAAAACTTGCTATATAAAGTAAAAATATACCTCCAGTTGCAGCAAATACTCCAAGTTTAAAGTTTTCAGTTGCCTTTATAATTCCTGATCTGTAAGCAAGCAGTAAAGAAGCTAATATTGCAATGGTTAAACCAATTGCCTGAACAACAATTCCGTCATAACTTGCATTAAATATATAAGAAATAGAGCCAAGCGATAAACCTTCTAAAATAGCATATATAGGTACTGTAATAGAAGACCATTCTTTTTTAAAAATTGTAATGATTGCAACGATTAAGCCTCCAATTACTCCAATAGGAATAAAATGAGTCATATCAGGGCTAAAAGTATAATAAGCAGAGAAAACTAGTAGAAATAAACCCATTGCTGTTTTATCAACAGTTCCTTTAATAGTCATAACTTCAAGCATTTCAGCTCCTCTTCTATTATTTGATTCAGAGGCAAAAGCTTTTGAGTTTAACGCAGGGTTTCCAGTTCTATAACTAATGTGTTTCATAATATTAATTTTTTTTAACGAATTCTGTTTTGAGTACTAGTCCTTTAACTTTTTTAAACTTACAATCAATTTCTCTTGGATTACTGGTTAACCGAATATTTTTGATAGAAGTGCCTCTTTTTATGGTAACAGATGTTCCTTTTACTTTTAAATCTTTAATCAAAACAACTGTATCCCCATCATTTAAAGAATTCCCATTTGCATCTTTACTTTCCATTTTGGATAGGGTCAGTATCGGGCATTAGTTTATTTAATATTGTGTATACAGGACAGAATTTTGTGATTGGACTTATTATTTGCAAAACTGCAACTGCAACTGCAACATAAATCCAATTAAGGCCAAATTGACTAGCAAGTAAAATTGAGCTGATATTTAAAAGTCCTACTATTCCATCGTGAACTCTTACTTTTATAATATTTTTTTGTGCATCCATAATTAAAGGTTATTATTATTATATAAAAATAATAAAAATTATTCATCTTTGGACATCGAGTAAGGAACAGAATTTTTATCTGCCCCCCAATTTAAATTAGGGGTGTCTGACATTTCGAAATCAATAACTCCACCAGCTTTTAAATTGTTGTGATCTATCCAATTCTTATTGGATTCCAATTGATTAAATTGAAAGTTTTTTATATAAACATTTGATGTGCTGTTATTTTTAGCATTAATTTTTAACTCTTTTCCATTACTTAGCTCTATGGTTACCTCTTCAAAAAGTGGACTTCCTATTACATATTGACCTGTTACAGGTGCTACCGGATAAAAGCCTAGTGATGAAAAAACAAACCATGCTGATGTTTGTCCGTTATCTTCATCTCCACAATAACCATCTGCCTCTGAACCATATAGATTATCCATTACATAACGTACTTTTTCTTGTGTTTTCCATGGCTGTTGGGCATAATTATATAAATATATAGCATGTTGAATGGGTTGATTTCCATGAGCATACTGACCCATTCCTGCTAATTCCATTTCTAGTATTTCATGAATTTTAAAACCATAATAGCTATAATCTGAACTAGGTTTTGAGGTAAATATTTCATCCATTTTTTTAATATAATTATCCTTACCTCCCATTAAGTTAATTAATCCTTGTGGGTCATGTAAGACAGACCAGGTATAGTGCCATGCACTACCCTCTGTAAAAACTCCACCCCACTTATCTGCTCTAAATGGGTCCTCAAAATCTCCACTTGAAGATTTTCCTCTCATAAAATTTGTTGAGGGATCAAATACATTTTTGTAGTTTAGAGATCTCTTTTTAAATAACTCTATTTCATCACTAGGTTTACCAAGCTTTTCAGCTAATTTCCAAATACAATAATCATTATATGCATACTCTAACGTTCTAGCAACACTTTCATTAATTGAAGTGTCGTAAGGAATAAAGCCTAGTGAGTTGTATTCTTTGGCTCCTTTTCTTCCAACAGAACTAACTGGGCCTTCGTTTTTAGAACTATTTATTATCCCTTGGTAAGCCGTCTCAATATCAAAATTTGTGATACCTTTTAAATATGCCTCTGCAATGATTGAAGCTGAATTTGATCCAATCATACAATCTCTGTGCCCTGGACTAGACCACTCAGGAAGCCATCCACTTTCTTTGTATGGGTTAACCATTATTCCTTGTAATATCTCTCCTAATTTTTCTGGGTACATCAAGGTATAAAATGGAAATACAGCTCGAAATGTATCCCAAAAACCATTATCTGTATATAAAGGGCCTGTTTCAATTTTACCATTATAAGGGCTATAATGAATCTGCTCTCCATTGGCATTATATTCATGAAACTCCCTTGGAAACAAAAGAGTTCTATAAAAACTAGAATAAAATTTTATAACATTTGACTTGGCTGTTTCATGAGCAGCAAAATAATCTTTCTTATTGCTAAAATTATCATTTATAGCGGGTTTAATTTTTATTCTAGACAACTCATTGTTCCAAGATTCTTTAGCCAATTCTTTTGTTTTTTCAAAGGATTGTAATTTTGGAATTTCTCTATTTAAATTAATTTGAGCTTGATCATGACTTATAAATGAAGATGAAACTCTAGCCTCAATTACATTACTATTATTGCCTATAAAACTAACATAACTCCCAACATGCTTGCCGGAAAGCTCGTTTTTAGAATATATATTTCCTTTACCATCCCAAGTCCCAAATTCATCAAAAGGGGTATTAAACTCAATAATAAAGTAATTTGAAAAGTTTTCAGGAACACCTCCTGAATTGTTTTTTGCTACTCCAATAATTTTGTTTTCTTCTTTTAAGACTTTTATTGTTGAGTTTTTAAAAAATGCATCAATTATTACGTGAGACTTAATGTTTTTTGGAAACTCAATTTTAAAATGAGCAGACCTTTTTGTTGGGGCTAGCTCTATTTTTGTTTTCGAGTCTGTTAATTCAACTTTATAATAATGAGGTAATACTTTAACATTATTAAACTGTGATTTCCTATCACTTTCTAACACTTTTACTTCTCCAGTAATTGGCATAATTGAAAAAGCGCCATAATCATTTATCCAAGGGCTAGGTTGGTGGGTCTGACGTATTCCTACTAAGCCAGAATTTTTATCCGTATAGATCCAGCCATCTCCCATCTCACCTGTTTGAGGTGTCCAAAAGTTCATACCCCATGGAAGTGCTATTGCTGGGTAAGTATTACCGTTAGATAACTCATGAGAGGAATCTGATCCTATAAGTGGATTAACGTATTGAGTGAAATCATCTTGCGAAAACGTAAAAAAATTAAAAAAAAGAATAAACAATACTGTTAATAAAGATGTTTTTTTGTTCATATTACGTTATTAATATACAATTGATTGTGGCCTAAACTCTTTTTCTTTGCCAAAATTCATGTTTGGTTTTGGACCCATATTAAAAATTATTTCTCCTCCCTGCATAATATCTTTATGGGTTATGTAAGAGAATTTATAATCTTTTCCGTTGAGTTGTACAGACTGTATGTAAATGTTATCATCACTATTTTGATTTGCTATTATAGTAAACTTTTTATTTTCAGGCAAACCAATGGATGCCTCATCAAATAAGGGGGATCCAAATACATAGGCTCCGTTAGAGGGGTTTACCGGGTAAAACCCTAACGAGGAAAATATATGCCACGCTGACATTTGTCCACAATCTTCATTTCCAGATAAACCATCAGGCTTGTCTGTGTAGAGTTCATTATTAATATACCTTACTTTATCCGCGATTTTATACTGTTGTCCAGAATAGGCATACATGTATGTGGTGTGGTGACTAGGCTCGTTACCATGTGCATATTGACCTACTAAACCAGTTATGTCCATGGAAGTTTCATGTGCTCCCTCTCCCAAATCTGATGACATGCTAAATAACTCATCTAACTTTTGAGTGTATTTTTCGTCTCCACCTAGTAAATCAATTAATCCTTCGGGGTCTTGAGGGACAAGCCATAAATATTGCCAGGCATTTCCTTCACAATAATCATTAACTCGATGTTCAGCACGGACAGGGTCAAAAGGAGTTCTCCAACTGCCATCTGTAAGCTTACCTCGCATAAATCTAGTTTCTTTGTCAAAATATTCTTTATAAGCTTTGGACCTGTTTAAGAAATACTCATAATCTTCTTGTTTGTTTAATTTTTTTGCTAATTGAGCAATAGCCCAATCCGCTATAGCGTACTCCATAGAGCTCGCAACTGATTCAACCATATAATCCCCAGGGATATAACCTAGTTCCATTAATTTTTTAACTCCAGGTTCAAAATCTCCAGTAGCACTCGTTTTAACAGCTTCAAACACCTTCTCTAAATCAATTCCTTCAAAACCTTTCAAAGAAGCGTCAATTACAACTGGGATGGCGCTATATCCGGGCATAGTGTTTGTTTCGTTTCCTCTTAAATGCCATATTGGTAATTTACCTTGATGATCAAATATTTTTAACATAGAGTTTACCATATCACTGACTCTTTCTGGATGAGTAATTGTATATAATGGATGAGCAGCTCTATAGGTATCCCATAAAGAAAATAAAGTGTAGTTAGTAAAAGTAGTGTCTTTATAAACGACTTTGTCAGTTCCTCTATATTCACCATTTACGTCTTGATATAAATTAGGCGCAATCATAGTGTGGTACATTGCGGTATAAAAAACTCTTTTTCTTTTTAAATCTTCTGTTTTAATATTAATTTTTGAGAGTTCTTGATTCCATTTGTTTTCAGCTGATTTTTTGACCATATCAAAATCCCAATGAGGAATCTCAACAATCATATTTTCAAGTGCGTTTTCAGAACTAACAGTCGAAACTCCCATTTTCACATAGATTTCTTCATTTTTATCAGTTTCAAACTCTAAAAACCCTTTAACGTATATCCCTTTTAGCTCATTTCCTTTATACTTTTTATTCCTGTCATAAAGAATAAAATCTTTAACTGGTTTAGAAATAATTAGAGTGAAATACTCTCTCTGATCAGAGGCCCATCCAGATGAAAATCTATATCCTTGAAAAGTGGTATCATTTACTTTTTTTAAATAAGTTTCTGTTGGCCTGTCAGCGCTTCCTTCCCCTAAATCTATTATTACTCTGGACTTTTTTGAAGACGGGTATGTGTACCTGTGAAACCCTACCCTTTCGGATGCTGTTAGTTCGACATCAATATCATATCTTTCAAGTTCTACTTTATAATAACCTACTGTATTAATCTCCGTTTTTTTTCTGTAAAGAGAAGAATATCCAGACATATGGTTGTCTTGATTTCCTGCATTGTATTTTAATTCACCAGTTGCAGGCATAATAGTAAGCTCTCCTAAATCTGACATACCAGTACCGCTAACATTTAAATGACAGAAACCTTTTACAATACTATCCGTGTGATGGTAAGAAGAGGACCAATCCCATCCCTTGTTAAAGTTTGTTGGCCCAACTTGAACTCCGCCAAAAGGCACGGTTGCTCCAACAAAAACATGTCCATGGCCTCCAGAACCAATAAATGGATCAACATATTCAATAAGGCCTTTATTAGAGTTAAATGGTTTGGTAAAAGACCAAACGGTAATTACAACTAAAACTAGTATTGCTGGTAGTGATATTTTTTTTATTAATGACATCATAATTAATTGTTATTTAAAACTAGGGGGAGGTTCATTTACACCCCAGTTTGATTGATTATTATTTGCTATTTCAAATGACAAAAAACCCCCATCTCTAATCATATTCCAGTTTATCCAAGTTGAGTTATGAGCCTCATCATTAAAAGATAAAGATTTAATAAAGAAATTTTCAGGCCCTGTTTTATTGATTTTTAAAATTTTATTGTTAGGTAAATTAATAGAAATATTTTCAAATGCTGGAATATTTACTGAAAAACCACCAACACCAGGAATCATAGGGTATAATCCAACAGAAGCAAATACATACCATGCTCCCATAGTTCCTAAATCATCATTTCCTGGTAAGCCAGAGACGCTACTATTATACTGTTCATTTAAAATTCTTGAAATCGTCTGTGAAGTTTTGTTTGGTTTATTAATCCAGTTATAAATCCAAGGTACCTGAAAGTCAGGTTCATTCCCTGCAGCAAACCAATCGTCTTCATATTTAGCATCAAGTCTAGTAAAAAGAGTGTCTAATCTTTTTTCAGCAAATTCATTGCCCCCAATTTTATCAATTAAACCTCCAAGATTATATGGAATCATCCAGAAATAGTTTTTATACGTTCCTTCACGCCAATCATGAGTAATATCCTTCCATACATTATTTGGATATTTTGAATTTAGCCATTTGATTTGTGGGTTGTAAATATTTTTCCAATTTTGAGATCTATCAATAAAAAGTTTAGCATCATTTTTTTTATTTAATGCCTGAAGCGCAAACTGACCTATGGCAAAATCGGAGGAAGTGTACTCAAGCATCATAGACGCAAATGTGTGGCCATTATTAATATACTCTGTAAGATAAGGTCTAATTTCTTGTTTTTGAGAATTAACTCTTGGCTCCATTGCGCCTTTATACATATATTTATATGCTTTTTTTTGATTGAAATCTTTAGCCCCAAAAGCAAATGAATTAGAGATTAATATAGGAGTGGGGTCCCCCTGCATAATTCCAGTTTCAATATTTGCTAATATCCACCTACCATATCCACCTGCTTGCTCTGCAAAGTTAACTAGTGATTCCATCATATCACTACTCTCTTTTGGAAACAGCATTGCGAGTAGTTGAGCCTGAGTTCTGTAGGTGTCCCAAACACTGAAAGAACTATAATGTTCTTTCCCATTAGAATTATTGTAAACTTTAAAATCAGCACCCATGTAGTCTCCGTTAAAATCACTAACAATATTAGGATGAATTAAAGAGTGATAAAAATTTGTATAAAACTGAACTTTTTTATCTTCGTTTGTTGTGGAAATTTTTATTTTACTAAGATGATTATTCCAAACCTTTTGTGTATTAGTTAAGTATTCATCAAAAGAGGTATTTAAATTCTCTGACTTTAAATTTTCCTTGGCATTTTCAATTGAAACAAAAGAGATAGCTATTCTATAATTAACTTCTTTATTTTTATCAGTACTAAATGTGAAAAAAGCTCCAGAGTTTTGCCCATCATTAGTAAGACTTTGTGTTAATTCATTTCCCCTCCAAGTTCCTGATTCATTTGCAGGTCTGTCAAATTCTGCTGCAAAATAAACTTTATATGGAGTTTCAGTTCCACAAAACTCTCCACCTTCTGTAAATCCTTCACAAGTTGAGGTTGAAGTAATATTTACAAAAGAATTTTTAATATATTTTTCATTTGAAGAGTTAACTCCAGATCCTATAATTATTGTACCATTTTTAGAATTTGTAAAGTCAAACTGGGCTATAGCAGATCTTTTGGTAACCGTTAATCTGCTAGTAATATCTTTTTTTGAATTAACTGACAAATATCCTGCTGATGAACTGTTAATTTCTGTAAAAGGTTCAAGTGAATTCATGTCAAATGGAGAATCTTCTAAATTCCCCGCAATAGGTACAACTGGGAAATTGCCCATATTTGAGCAACCTGCTCCACTGAGCTGAGTAACAACAAAACCCTTTTGTGGTGAAAAAAAACTTGGAGTAAATTGAACCATGCCAAAAGGATATGTAGCTCCAATAAAAGAATAGCCACATGCTAATGACTCCCCTTTAGTTCCAATCCGAGTGTCTACAATTTCAGACAATTGCTGAGAAAAAGTAGCAGAAAAAAATAAAAATAAAATATAGAATACTGATTTTTTGTACTTCAATTTCATTGACTTTAATTAATTAGCTGGAATTGCTCCCATTCCACGAAATTCCATTTCAATAAATTGACACGCACTTCCCTCAACAGTTGAAACAAACCTAATTCTTATAAATCTTACCATAGGCCCTGCAGGAATATCGAATTCTGCAAAGTCAGAACCTCCTCCATTAATTGATTCCGTGGTAATTAATTGCCAACCTGCATTTTCAAAATCAGATGTCAAAACAGGGTCTGAAATAACATTATTTCCAGAACTTTCAAAAACTGGCAATGTTTCAGCATTATCAATATCATCTCTACCCCATATTTCAATTTGTGTTGGATTATTTCCAACAAAACTCCAAGTCGGCCTGTGATGTATCTTTGCTTTAGCTAATTGAGTTGTAACGCCAAGATCAATAGTGAAATGCCCTGGAACTGAGTTCTCTCCAGAGTGATAGCCGTTAGAATCTCCAGACCAAAAACTGTTATTATCCCATAAATATTGGGAAGGATTTGCATTATAAAAATTTCCTGGATTATCACTTGGCATACCAACTAATTGGAAATTGTTTTTTTCTAATTCAATAGCTTCTGTATTTTCTCCGTAAAAGGTTAGTTCTTTTAGCTGTGCGCTTTGACCTCCAACAGATCCTATCACTCTATATCTAATATATCGCATTTGACTTGAGGCTGCTGGTATAATGAAACTATGGTTACTTTCATTTAACCCATCAATTTCCCCTTCATATAACAATTGCCAGCTAGCATTAATAAATTGAGCTTCATCACTAGACGCGGTTTCAGCAAAATTTAAGTTATCTCTACCCCATATTTGTATTTCTGTTGGATTGTTCTCAGAATTAATAACCGGGTCAACTAGGTTCAGTTTGATTTTTCTTAGGTCGGTTTTAACCCCTAAGTCTACAGTAAAATGATGTGGGATGCTATTAGGGCCAGAATGATATGTATTAAAATTATTAGCCTCTGTAAACCCATCTCCATCAAATAGGTACTGGTTTGGATCTGCTCCGTTGTAAGTGCCTGGGTTATCACTAGGCATATTAACTAATGCAATAAAATCTTTATTAATTTCTGTGTATGGAAGATCAGGCAAGGTGTATTCTAAAGGGTTTAATGCAATAGAATCTATTCCAAATAACCCAGATTGTATAACCGAAGTGGTTATCATACTGCCAAGTGGCTTTAAATTAATTAATTTTACTCTATTATCTTCGTAAAACAACGTATCTCTGATAGTTTCATTCTCTTCATTTTCGTAATCAATTAAAGTATATATTACAAATTCAGATTCTGCATTTCCATAAAAGTTCACATAATTCCCTTCCGGCTCAAAAGAATAATCCAAAATCTCTCGAGGATTTTGGTCTGAGATAAATTCATCCCCAATTACATTTCCGGCAACTGTTTGTGAAACAGATAAGTTTCCGTTAGGGTCTTGAGTATATACATTAAATTCATAACTACCCTCTTCTAAATCTTCAATTATAACAGAAAATATTTCAGATAAATTTTCTTCAATTGGGTAGCTTATTATTTGGTCTTCATACTCAATGGTAATTTGATTAGAAGTTCCTAAAAATTGTGTATAACCTTCTAATTGTGCTCGGTAATAACCAGGTCTTATTTTAAGAGTATCGAGTTTCCCGGCATATATAATTTCTCCGTTTAAATATTCGTCATGAATAGAATCCATATCACTACAGGACACATAAATTAATGAACTAGCTAAAACTAGATTTAAAAATTTAAAATTTTGTAAAATGTATGCTAATTTATTTAACATGTTTTTTTAATTAATTAATAACTGTTCCCCAAAATGACAATTCTCCAAGTACTGTAACCATCTGGTTATTCCAAGATTCAAGGTTCACAAATCGTATGTAGCGAATATCATATTGTCGAGCGTCAAAAGCAAAAACAAAATCTTCACCGTTATCTTGGTATTCATAATCCTCCGCCGTATTTGATCCTGGAGGTAATCCAGAAGGTTTAAAGGATTCAAAATAACCCAAGTCTATCCACCCATCTCCAGGATTATCAGGATTATAAATAGGTAAACTATTCAAATTTTCTCTTCCGTAAATTTTAAACCTTTTAGGGTTTCCATGCTTATACAACTCGCTACCCCCTCTTTGATATAATTTAAATCTATTTAATTTTGCAGTTTGGCCTAAATCAAGTGTGAATTGGTGAGGTAAAGGTAAAAAACTAGTGTGTCCACAATTCCATTGACTGCTCCAAGATCCGTCCCATATTTGATTAGCTGAAAAACCATATTCACTAAAACTTTCATCTCCTGGCATTGACTGTACCGACCAATAAACTTTTTCTAAAAAGATATCTTCCAAAGGAGTAACTTCAAAAGAGCGACTAATAGTTTGATTACCCCATCTATCTTCAACATATATTACAAAAACTGTTGGTTCTGGATCGTAACCTCTAAAGCTATAAGAGCTATTTGCTTGACTAGTGTAAAAAGACTCCTTAAATTCTAATTCACCTTCAGAATTTTGAACAGACATGTTAAGCGAAACTTCAGCTCTAGTTGGATTTAAATAAGAAATATTAATCCCTCCAAAATCTTCTAACCCTTCAATTGATTCTAAAATTGCATGTATTGGCGCTTCCAGTGGTGATATTTCAACCGTTACAGCTTCTGACTCGTTATCTCCTATATCAACAGCACGAATTTCGACTGGATATTGACCAACTTGACCAAATCCTGTTATTCCAAGAGTGTCAATAAATGACGAGACGATAACCTGTTTTTCTGTTCCATTCTCGTCATCATATGAACCCTTAATATATAGCAAGTCTTCATCTGTTGGGGGAGTAAATTTTATAATTGCTCCTCCAGCAATATTTTCTATTGAGTTAACTGTAACTTTTCCTGGAGGAATTCCGTCAGATCCATTCGCACTATGAAGTGGGTCTTCTGAGCAATTAATTAACATTATTGCAAGAAATAAAACGCAAAAAGCTGAAATAAATCTCATATTGTTCTTTTTTTCTTTTTTTATCATAAACTAATTTTATTACCAACCTGGATTTTGAACTAAATTAGGGTTTCTTAATAATTCATTTTGGCTAATTGGCCATAAATAATCTTTAATTAAATAGTTTCTATAATATATGTTTTCCACTTCATAAAAACCTTCTACATCCGGTCTAAAAATATTCCAACCTCTTATCGGTTGGCTAAAATATTCATCTGCTAATTTCCATCTACGCAAATCCCAGTATCGATGACCTTCTAACGCTAGTTCAATCATTCTTTCTTGATGTATAATATCTCTCATGCCCTCTTTTGAACTTGGTTTTGAAGGGTTACTAGAATAAAGCTGCCAAGTATTAACTAGATCTCCACCATCATCAAGTCCTGCTTTATCTCTAACTTTTTGGATGTACTCATAAACCTCTGAATCAGGGGATTCTTTAACTTCATTTAAAGCCTCTGCATACATTAAATATAAATCTGATAATCTAATGATTGGAAATGAATACCCTTTAATTGTAGACCCTTCTTGAGCAATTACATTTTCATAATGAACTAATTTTTTAGCGAAATAGCCCGTTATTGAATAAATTTCAAAACCTTGTTTTCCAGAAAGTGCTCCTGCCTTAGCGTCCAAATAAGGGATGTTATTTATATTGGTCGTTTCTAGAGAAAACCATTTACCTCCATCAAATCCAATTGAAGAATAAAATCTAGGCTCTCTGTAAGTGTGTAGCTTGGCTGTACTATAATTATCTTCAATATAAAACTCATGATAATTTTCATTATTATCATCTAACAAAGGAGTTGAAACAACATCATATCTATCCGCATAATTCCAATAAATATCCTCATTTAATGGAACACCATTATTGGAGTAAAAAGTTTCTACCATATTAAGAGTTGGAGCATGTGATTTTTTGGTATATCCAAATAATGCAGAGTGGTCAGCAGTCCATCTAGGTTGGCACCACATTTGTAAATCTCCCGTCCATTCTGGACCATATGCCCAGATAATTTCTGAGTTATATGACTCTGTTATTGCGGCTCTTTGGCTTAACTCTTCAATTACTTGCTCACTTAGTTCACCATTAATAGGGATTTGTTGAGTAAACTCATAAAGTTGATGGCCATTAGACTCAGCGCTTTCAATAGCTTCATATAATGCATCTTTTGCAAGTACCCACTTTTGAGGGTCATAAGTTTGATTAACCAGGCTATTTCCTTGACTGTCAACAAGACTGTTAAAATCAGTATTGCCATTAAATATTGGACTGGCGTTTAAAACTAAAATTTTTGCTTTTAAGGCTTTTGCAACTGGCATTGTAACTCTTCCTTGCTCAGTATATATAAAATTAATTACTCCTGGAAGATTTTCTCCTTCAATTACTTCATCTAGTAATTGAACTAAGTAATTAACAACATCATCAACAGGGTCCCTAAAGACATTCGTTTCTTCAGCACTTGCTCCGACACTTATGTTGTTTTCAACAATTGGAATTGGACCATACATTTGCATAAGCCAAAAGTGATAAAAAGCCTTCAATACTTTAACCTCGTCCAGCCATCTAAGTCTTTCTTGCTCTTCCAAACCAGGGACTGTAACCAAGTTATCTAAAAATATGTTACAATCTCTAAGAGCGTTGAATAAACTATGAGGAGCTCCTCTGCCCCCCTCCCAATAATTTAAATATGGGTTAGAAACATTTTGCATTCCTTTTGCAAGTCTAAAACTCGTTTCATTATTCATATAAAAATCATTCTCTGCATAATACCAAACTTCATCGCCAGCTAACATTGAAAAATTCTGAACTACATTGGCATGTTCAGGAATATAAGTATAGCAAGTTGCTAAAAAGTTTAAAGCAGTTGCTCTGTTGTTAAAAGCTATATCAATTGTGGGGATGTTGTCAGGAATAACATCAAGATAATCCTGCTTACAGGAAGAAAAAAGTATAATTAATATGAAGTAATAATTTTTCATTTTAAATAATTAAAAATTTATATTTAAACCCAAGTTAGCTCCCTTTTGAATAGGATATCCTAAGCCATTTCCACCCATTTCTATATCCCACAATTTAAATTTACTAAAGGTTAATAAGTTAGTTCCACTGACATATACTCTACCAGCTGAAAACCCAAGTTTTTGAGCCAATTTATCTGTAAAAGAATACCCAAATTCAATTGACTTTAATCTTAAAAATGCTCCATCTCTTAACCACCAAGTACTATTTCTATTGTTATTGTCAATTAGCTGATCGGATAATCTAGGCCACGAAGCATAGAGATTCCTATCGTTTTCAGACCAATGATCATTAGCCCATGCGGTCAGTAATGCGTTATTTCCAATGGCGCTTCCGCTTGTATCAATAAATGGGGAAGTGTTATATGCGTCAACAAAAAATGATGACCTTGCAGAGCCTTGAAAGAAAAATGAGAAGTCAAAGTTTCTATAGCTGGCAGATGTTCCAAAACCATAAATTATTTCAGGAGTTGTTGGATATCCAATTGGAACCTCATCATTAATGTCAATGATTCCATCATTATTAATGTCTTTGTATTTTATATCCCCTGCCATATAATCTCCAAAAGTCTGAATTGGGGAATTAGCAATATCCGCTTCGTCTATAAATAATCGCTCTGCTATATATCCGAAAGGTTGAGATAAATTAAGACCAATTCTAGATCTCCATGGAAGTCCGGCATTTACATAGTCTAATTCTTCAAACACTTCATATTTACTTGTTGCAAAAGAAAAATTAGCTCTAACGGCTACAAATAAATCACTAGTAACATTGTCTTTATAATCTAGCGACATTTCAAACCCTTTTGAGGATGCCTCTCCAACATTAGCTCTAATTGGAGACTGTAGACCCATTGAAGCAGGAACCTGAGCCCTATCCATTAATATATTAGATCTGTATTCAGTAAAATAATCAGCTTGAATATCTATTTTTCCAAATAAGCCTAATTCAAACCCTATGTTTAACATTTTTGCTTTTTCCCAAGTTATTTGATCATTTGCATATCGATCGATACTTACTCCATTAATATAATTAGTGAATTCATTTCCAAACGGTGCTCCCATTGATCCGTCATTTAAATTAACTTGAGAAATATAAAAGAATCTATCCTCTGCACTTCCAATTTGGTCATTTCCAACTAAACCATAGGTACTCTTAAATTTTAGTTTTGTTATTACATCACTAGCGCTCATAAAACTCTCGTTAGAAATATACCAGCCAACCCCAAATGATGGAAAAAACCCAAATCTTTCTGACTTTGCAAATCTTTCAGATCCATTATAGCCAAAGTTAAATTCAGAGAAATATTTTTCATCAAAAGCATAGGTAAACCTTCCTGAAACACCTAAGTTTCTATATGGTAAAGACCTTTGAAGATCTCCAGCGTTTGCGTATTTTAATTCTCTAGAAATCCCTATTATCATTCCTGATATTTCGTGAATATCATCAATGGTAGTATTGTAATTTAATGAGGCCTCAAAATACGTAGCATTAGTAATAACTTTATTGCCTTCGTTATATTCTAAATATTCTGTGCCTTGATTTGGATTTAAAGCTATTAAAGTATACTGATCGCTTTGAAAATCATAGTTACCAAGAGTGTAGTAAAACGGATTATACTTTCTTTCTAAATTATAAAATGAATACCTAGAGGTATTACCTAGAATTCTAGCGTTTAACCCTTCAGCTATAAAACCTAAATCTTGTTTAACCTCAACTGTAGCTAGAAAATTATTGTAACTCTCGTCTTTGTAACCTCTAATCATATCAGCGTAAGGATTTAAATAATCACCAAACTGACCATAATTTCCAAACAAAATATGTGTAGAGTTTTGAAATTGAAGGTCAGGCTCATAAAATCTTGGATATAAAACAGGGTTAGTTTGCATTGCTTTTTGATACACTGCTGCTCCACCATCTAGCGGGCCTATATAATCATCAAAATTTCCATTAAACTTAAGTGCAACTTCAGTTGTTGGAGTAAGGTTTACATTAACATTTGACCTAAGTGAAATCCGTTTAAAGTTAATATTGTTATTAAAATTGTTCTGTGGGTCAATTTTTAAGTTCCCGTTATCGGTATTTACTGTAGCTGCTAAATAATATCTTGCGACTTTTCCTCCACCACTAACATTAAAGTTAAATCGACTGTTCAGTGTATAGTCCTCAAGTAACTCATCAAACCAATTTACGGTTGGGTATGCCATAATATTTCTATTTGGATCTTGAGAAATAAGAATTTTTTCTAAAGAATAAATTCTACCACCAAGTGGGTTTCTTGTAGCCAATGCTTCATTATGTAATCTCATGTAAGTCACAGGATCTGCAATATCTAAAGATTTTGTTGGGGCAGAGTAGGCTTTTTCATAACGAACATTAATTTTTACAACTCCTTCTTTACCTTCTTTTGTGGTAACTAAAATAACTCCGTTTGCTCCTCTTGCGCCATAAAGGGCAGTTGCGGTAGCATCTTTCATTATAGAAAAGCTAGCAATATCATCTGGTTGCAATCTTGCTAGGTCTGTAGAGGTAGTTTCAATTCCATCGATAAGAATCAATGGAGATCTTGCGTAGCCAAAAGTACTAACTCCACGAATAAAAAATTCTGCATTATCACGACCTGGTTCACCACTTCTTTGATAAGAAATAACTCCAGCTACTCTTCCTGCAATTGAAGATGTTAAATTACTTGTAGGAACACGCAATTCTTCAGGATTAATACTAGTTACTGCAGCAATAACACTTGCTTTTTTTTGAGTTCCATAAGCTACAACAGTTACCTCATCAAGACCTAATAAATCTTCTTCAAGAGTCACTTCTAGATTATCTTTATTGATTGTTTCTACTTTTTTTGTTATAAAACCTACATAACTAAAAATCAACTTAGACTCATCGCTTATTGAAATCGTGAAGTTTCCATCAAAGTCTGTAACTGCACCATTATTCTTTTGAGTTTCTTGTAAAATATTAACTCCAGGAATTGGATTTCCGTAAGAATCGTTAACAACTCCTGAAATAATTTTTTCTTGGCCAACTAAATTTGAAACAAAGATGAAGAACACAAAAAAGAACATCCTTATTAAACTAGAACTTGTTTTTTTTAAATTTAGGGCCATAATTAAAAAAAGAAAGTATTTATATTAAATTATATAAGCAAATTAATTATTCTTTGTGTAACACGTTGAAAAAATTACTGGACATTATATTTGCTTGTAATTTTCAACTACAACGTTTTCGTTTTCTTTTGAATTTCCTTTCAAATATAGATAAAAATTGTATATTTAGTGAAATCACTGATTAAATATTAAGAATTTTATATTCTAAATTTGTAATCATTACATTATTAACAACTTATACGAGTTATTAAATTTTAAGCCTATGAAAAAAAATTTCTTTATTTTAATGATTATTTTTACCTCAACCTTAGCTGCCCAGGTGGTTAATATTGCAGATGGTAATAATATTATCATTGCCAATGGTGCGACTTTAGACATAGCTGGATTGGAGTTAACTCCAAATGCAGATTATTCTATTGCTGGAGAAAACTCAGTTTCAAAAGATTCTGAAGTTATTATCATTAATGGCAATGAATCCATGTCTAAAAGTTATACTGCAGGAGTTAGTCTAGAGGGCTACACTGGTACAGTTTTATATAACTACTCGGACGAGGATATGAACGGAGTAACACACACTGCATCCTTATATGTTATGAATTCTGAATCTGAATGGATTCAATACGAAGATGAAGATTCTGAGGACTACACAATTACTTATGCTTTTACAGAACCTTTAGAAATGAAGGCTGTTACAGCAGGAGTGCAAGCTGGACTATCCACGATAGAAACGCAAGTTCCAGGAATTAGAATATATCCAAACCCTTCTTCTTCTACAGTAAATATAGATTATTCTGAAGATTTAGAAATAACTTTATTTAATATTTTAGGACAACAAATTTTAAAAACAAATTCTAAAACTATCAACATCTCAAATTTAGAAAAAGGAACTTACTTCCTGATTACTGAGGATGAAAATAAATCAATTACTAACTTTAAATTAATTAAAAAATGAAAAAAATTACAATACTATTTTTAGCAACTTTTGCTTTAGTTGCTAACGAGGCAATCTCACAGGTTGCTGATCAAGATAAAAAACCTGCAGTTATATTCGTTGAGGACGGTGATCAAAATCCATTTAACGGAAAAGTTTACAGATCTTCTGTAAGTGGAGCTGCTAGAAGTGGAAACGGAAACTCCAACGATGCTTTTGCAAA
>Ga0209534_10002770_pt1 | contig 17125 bp, 9 predicted proteins | sample COG_07_FD_184751 | JGI IMG/M metagenome (GOLD analysis project Ga0209534, IMG submission 184751) | Pelagic Microbial community sample from North Sea - COGITO 998_met_07 (SPAdes) (version 2) | ecosystem: Environmental > Aquatic > Marine > Neritic zone/Coastal water | place: Helgoland, sampling...
TGGTGTTTGTTCGGGAGTAGGTGTCGGAGTTGGTTGCTCAGGAGTTGGAGTTGGTGTTTGTTCAGGAGTAGGTGTCGGAGTTGGTTGCTCAGGAGTAGGAGTTGGTGTTTGTTCGGGAGTCGGTGTCGGTGTCGGTTGCTCAGGAGTCGGTGTTGGTGTTTGTTCAGGAGTAGGTGTCGGAGTTGGTTGTTCAGGAGTCGGTGTTGGTGTTTGTTCGGGAGTAGGTGTCGGAGTTGGTTGCTCAGGAGTTGGAGTTGGTGTTTGTTCAGGAGTAGGTGTCGGAGTTGGTTGCTCAGGAGTCGGTGTTGGTGTTTGTTCGGGAGTAGGTGTCGGAGTTGGTTGCTCAGGAGTTGGAGTTGGTGTTTGTTTGGGAGTCGGTGTTGGTTGCTCAGGAGTTGGAGTATCAGTTTGAGTTGGAGTTGGAGTTGGTGGAATATAACACGCATCTGTGACATATCCCGAATTCATGTTACTACTTGATATAATTATACCAGGTAAAGTTATTTGTCCAGTACCTTTTGATAATGTAATATGATACATATGACCATCTCGTAAACTATCAAAATCCCAAAATGCACTATCAACTGATCTATCAAAAATTTTTACTTGAGAACCACTTTGAGTATATTCTAGTACCTGTTGTATTTCTGTAATACTGCTTATATTTAATGACTTTTCAAAAACTCGCAAGTTAAATTCGTTTTCATACTCAGTATAGTTGTATCGTACCGATGCTTCAGTTGGTTGATCATGCTCACAAACACCACACCAAACAAGGTATTTAGTAAATGAATTTTGATTTTGTGTGAGTGTTGCCATATCTTAACATTGTACATTTTGTTAATACAAAATCAAGAGGCTTCTAATTTTACATAACTAGTGAAAGACGATGTTGCAACGGATTCAACTTTTACATCCATAAATGTATCAAACGATACTTGAGTTGGATTGTAATAAGAAGTAGCTTCATCTAATCCAGTTTCACCATGCAGTGGTGTTCCCCATGTGTATAACGAACCATCAGTTTTTACTGCAAAGCAACAAGTTGCACTCATACTTACATATTTGACATTTGATATATTTACTTTTGTTGGAATTGTTCTTCCTGTGGATGGATGGTTGTATCCTTGTGTATAAGTTGAAATATCATCTATCGCAAGTATGTCCGTGCCAAGTCCCCATGTAAAAACAGTTCCGTCTGCTTTTAATGCTACAGCTGCATCTTTTCCGTTTGAATAAATTTGTATAATGTCGGTAAACTCAACTAAACCCCAAAAAATAGAAGCATGAGTAATTTTATTTAAATCACTTTTTAGAGTAGATTCAGATAATCCTTGACCACCAACTCCGTCAATACCTATGTCACCTGTTGCGTAAACATTTCCATCGGTTTTTAATATCAAAGTTGTATGTTCAGTTAAACAAATAGAAACTATTTCAGAACTTTTTATAGATAAATTCTGTGGAATTAAATAATTGGTGGTTTCAGTTCCCAACATCAAGTTATTATTTCCATTAAATCCACATCCATATACATCACCGTTAGTTTTTACCATATATAAAGTAGAATTATCTGTTGGTGCGTTACTTGGTCGTAGAAAATGTGACACATCATCAATTAAAAGTTTCTTGGCGATGTGAGTTGAAAAGTTTAATTCGTCATCTGTTCCAAGTTCTCCTGATGTGTTTTTTCCAAGACCCCATACACTTCCATCACTTTTTATGAAAAAAGAGCACGATTTTGTTGCAATCACATCACGTACATTATCTAAATTTTCATCCAAGAATTGCTCAGGATTAGTATACGATGATTCATCTGTTCCAAGTCTTGCACTATCACCCAATTGTCCGTCTTTGGCAAGTCCACCACCCCAAACAGTTCCGTCTGGTAGCAAGTAAATAAAATGATCTTGGTTGGCAGAAAATAAACTATTAATAGAAATATATGAAGGATAGAATCCTGCGGTATCGAACTCACTTGCGAGTTGGCCGTAATTATTGTATCCAGAACTTAAAAATGTTGTACCATATTCATCTGAACTAAAATCTACATTAGGATTCAATCCAGAACCCAACGGAGACGGAGTTTCTTCCATCATATAATAATATCTAGCAGAAGTTGGTGTAACTGCAAGGTCTTGAGCAAAATCTAATACACTTTCAACATCAATTTTTGTGAAAATGGGTCCGTTTGTAAAATCGTCTGGAGTTGCCCATTCAAGATCTCCTTCGTAGCAATCACCATTTGGCATAGAATAAACAAATCTACCCGATGAATTTTCATCGAATCCAGTATAAGTTGCAATTCCGTTTTTCGCACTTATAACTATTTGTGCAATGAAATCTCCTAAACTTGTTTTTGCATAAAACGATAATGAGTTTCCAGGTAATACTTGTTCTTGTGTTTTTAAACCATAACACAATTTACCTCCCTCAAATCCTTGACCAGTTACTTGTAGTGATACTCCGTCTTGATCACCGTTTAACATTATACTCTTCATGTCCGAACAACAATTAAAAGGTGTTGGTGTTGGTTTGGGTGTTGGTGTTAGTTTAGGTGTAGGTGTATCGGTGGGTGTTGGTGTTGGAGTTGGTTCTGGAGTTGGTGTTAAAACCACAGGTGCACATGAAGTTGTAATTTTATTTTTTGATGTACTTTCACTGAATGATACTGCTATATTGGGAATTTCGAGTTGGCCAGAACCTTTTCGTAAAGTAATTTGATATGCATGACCTTCGGTTAAATTGGAAAAATCCCAAAATGCTTCAAAGGTAGTTGTATCATATACATTTACTACCGTTCCTGATGCTGAATACTCAAGTACCTGTAGAATTTTATCAGTTGTAGTTAAATCAAACTCTTCTGAAGAATCATCGGTACATATTCCACACCAAACTAGGTACTTGACAAAGGAATTTTCACTTTGCAGTAATATTGCCATTATGTCACCTCAGTAAACGTTGAATTATATGTATTGTTTAAATATCCTTCGTAGCACTCACCAGATTTCTTACGGTAAATAAATTTAACATTGCTATAGTCTATTGATATGTCTAACTTTACTTGGGTCAACGGGTCTGTGTCTGTCAGTCCTTCAAATGAAATGGTATGTGCATTTAAATTTAATTCGTATCCTCCTGGAGCATTAAAACACACATTACCGTCCATACGACCATCAGGATGTGATGTTACTTGTACTCCATTTAGAAATTCACCAGTTCCACCAATAACATTAATCTTGGTGTCATAGTCAGAACAACAATTATATTCTTCGGAAAACGAAGCATCAGCACATGATGCAGGCAATGTATCTTGTAATACCCAAGTTGCTACATAATCACCATTAACTATGTTTGAAGCACCCACTGTTACTGAATAGCATTTGTTGCCATCTTTGAATGTGAATTTAGTGTTGTTTGGTTTTCCACCACTTAATGCAATAACACCCGCATCGTCATTATTTGAATGCTTAAAGAAAATTGTAGAGGATATAGCAATTGCCAACGATGAATTGTCGTAACCAACTTGTGAACCCTTTGGAAATGCAGCGAACACTTGTCCTGCAACCACAACCATTGAATCACTTGTTATATCCGCACCAAAAAAGTCGTCTGGTACACACGTACAATCAGCAGGTGTTGGTGTTGGATCGTTTGGTTCAGGTTTTGTTGTACCACTTACAACTGCCCAATCTACTGATTTTGAAGTTTCGTTGTTTATTGGATTTCCTTTAACTCGGAAATAATAAGTTGTACCTGAATTCAAATCACCAATTGACTCTTGATTCGCACCATATGTAGGTGTTGAAATAACAATGTTTTGGAAATTACTATCTGTTGCAAGTTCAAGTGTAAATGTTCTTGCTCCGTTGTCGGTAACCCATCCAAAATGTAAACGTGTTTCTGTGGTTGATCCCTCATTAAATTGTAATCCCGTTACATTTGGTGCAGGTACCACAGATGGTTTCTTAACGATCACTGGCCATACACCACTTGCACCCGATGCAAGACTCTCAGTATTGATATCTTCTTTATACATAAACAAATATGAAGGACTTGATTCGTTTGAGTCGTGTGAAAACTCAACTTCATCTTTTAAAGAAATTGAAAGTTGTTTATATTTTCCGATAGTTGCATCAGTTTCTTCTGCTCCTAAACTAATTGTCATTCCATCAAAAGTGATTGCTGGATAAAAATCTAAATAGTTTGAAGAAACTGCAACATCGGGCCAAAATGAATTATTCAACGAATATGCTCCATCATTTCCGGTGTATCCATACACGGTTGACCACGGACCTGTATTTAGATAATTGGAGAAGTTAGAGTGAGTTGGTTTTAATACATTTTTAACTTGTAAAACTTCACGTTCACCAACACCTTGCACACTTATAGTTTTCCAACGAAATAATACTTGTTCTGGTTTTTCAGGTGTTGGAGTTGGTTCTACGGGAGTAGGAGTTGGATCAGGATCAGGTTGTGATGTTCCTGATGTTTTTGTCATCACCACTGGATTTCCAAAATCTTGACCTGCATCTCCGTATTCTGCTACATAACAATCATCACCTATTGTATAATAAAATGTATTTTTAGAATTGTTGTATGGTCGTGTTATATAACCAAGTGCTACGGCCGGAGCAGACGGTAGTGAATAAAATCTAGGTGTTTCTGAGTCATTTACTTGTGCATTTTGTAAATCAGACATATCTATACACAATTTTCCTCCGTTGCCCCATGCCATATATTTTAAAACGGTGATCGATTTACTATCACCCGGTAAAGTTTCTCCATATTCTTCTTCGGTATTTACTCCGTTTGTATTAAACGAAGTTGTTGAAGATGGACAACACTCACCTGGTACCTCAGGAGTTGGAGTTTGTTGTGTTAATGATGTATCTTGTATAACAACCGAAACTTCTGCTTGATTATTATTTAGTTTTAATGTTAAAGTTTCATTACCTTCAGTAAGTTGATCAGCAACAATGTTGATAAATACAGTAGAAACATTATTTACTACTGAAAAGAAACCCGTCAATTGCTCCAAAATATCCGATGACTCGATTCCTGTTATTGTGTATGGAATGATTGTTCCGTTTTCTACATTCTCCGTGTTAAGTATCACACGGAAACGAGTTGCTTCGGTTGGATCAGTAGGATTCACACTCAATGTATAAGTTGCAGGAGCAGGTACTGGAGTTGGTGTTGAAAGTGGATCAGCATCACCACAATTAGAAGACAATGTTTCCGAGACTTGTAATGTAAGTTGCCACGTATCATCACCCGACTCATTGGATGAAGTTGCAGTTGCAGTATAACAAGTAATTCCTCGTTGAACTATAAATTGTGTATTGTTTGGTTTAGCATTTGAGAACACTATTATTCCTGCACTTTGACCATTGGCATATACCAAAGTAACTTCACTTGCAAGTGCCGATGATAAGGTATCTTGTTGATAACTTATTTTTGTTCCTACTTCAAATCCACCAAATGTATGACCACTTGATACAAATGCACTACTTGAAGTAGACTCTAATGTTACAAAATCAGAAGAAGCACAATCACATGGAACTGGAGTTGGAGTTGCCATCGGTGTTGGTGTCGATTGGCACAACGCAGCGATACGACCCGCATCCCCTGTTTCATAACTAGATACAACAAAATTTGGAATTGTAAATGAACCGGTTCCTGGTTTTACATACAAATAGTATAACTTACCACATTCAAGTGTTTTAAATGCACGATTAAGTGCGTCAGATAAATTTGATTTCCAAACTTTTAAAACTCCTGAGTTATCCCATTGGTAAACTGATGTAATGTGTGGTTTGTATGTTGATAAGTTGATGTCTTGACATTCTTCGTCACTACAATCACCGTACCAACCGACTACTGTTTTATATGAATCTGCTTGTTGTATCACCGCCATTTTATTGTATCCTTTTGAATATGTTAACTGCATCACCAGTTGACTCTAAAGTTGCTTCGTAGCACTTTCCATCAGATGATTCGAATCTAAATTTATTATTAGAAGAATCCAACGGACTTTGAACGGTGATCAAAAGACCACCCAAAGAAAAGTCAGCAACTTCAAGTGGGCAACTAAAATCCAAGTTCGTTGCTGATAGTGGTTCTGCTAATGTTTCCCAACATAATTTACCAGAAACTCCATCAGCAAATCCAGCAACATAATTATCATTTTCTTCAATTGACTCATTCACGGTTGCAGATTGTTCAAATCCATCACAACATTCTGCCATCTCGGGAGTTGGTGTTGGTTGGCAATCTCCGGGTAATTCTCTTGCACTCATTGTAACAGTCCAAGTTTCACCACCTCCGTTTGATGAATCTGCTACTCCTTCGTAGCATACTCCGTTGTCTCCGTCCTTTACATAAATTTTAGCACCGTTGGGTTTTAATCCAGAAAATACAACCATTCCCAATTCTTCTCCATTAGGTTTATTGAGATTCACGGTACTTGCAGATGCAGATGTGAACTGACTCAGATCAACTCCTACTTCAGACGAAACTGGTAGAACATAAACATGACCACTAACTGTTTGAGATATAGACTGCATTACGAACTTGTTGTGTGTACTTGGAACACACTCGCAATTAAATGGTGTCTGACTCGGTGTTGGTGTTTGAGTTGGTGTAGGTGTGGGTGTTCTTTCTGGTGTTGGTGTAGGTGTAGGTGCAAGAACTTGGAAGAATCGTGTGTCTTGTGATTCTTGCACGACCACAGGTTTATCACTTGCATCTAATCCAGTTGCAGTTATTGAAAAATCTCCAGGAGCACTTACAAATTGTTTGCTCAAAACGGCGTTTCCATTTTCTGCTAATACAGTGTATGTATTTTGGTCACCTGAAATTTTATATTGCCAAGCTTTTGTTTCAAGTAATCGTATTGTAAATTTAATTAATACCTCACCAAAATTGCCATCGTAGTTATAATCTACTTCAAGTGTTTCTATCTTCAAATAAGGTGGTGCTGGTGTAGGTGTAGGAGTTGCTTCTGGACATCCATCTACAGCCACAAATCCTGTTTGATAACCATCAGATGGTCCATTGTAGTTACCAATTGCAAATCCAGGTAATGTAAGTGGATCAAAATTATCGGTTTTTCTAACCACCAAATAACCCATACCACACTCCATATGCTTGAATTGGGGATTTATATAGTCATCAAACGATTCATTATCCGGAAGATTATTGACCCACGCAAGTGATGATTCATCATATGCAGTAAATTTTTCAAACGAACGGCCGTCTGAAGTAGATACACGAATCACAGACTCGATTTTATCTCTATCGTTAAATTGGTCAAAGTAAAGTGGATCACACTCACTTTCACAGGTGCCGTACCATCCGTATTGATATTTTCTATTAAGTTCGTTTTCTTCCATTTCTATTATAAATATGCGTGGTTTCTAAAAAATTGTCACATAGATGCAATTATCTAAGTTAAAACTAAAACATTATGATCCTGATCAGATGTATCCACTTCACCATCTTCTAATAATTGAGAAATTTGAGAAAGTGAAACAGGATTAAAAGTTTTCATATACGAAGATGAATAATTAAAAGAAGAATCTCTCCACATCATAGCCAACGTGTGATACTTTTCCAAATCTGTGTTCATTCCTATATTCAGTACATATGATCCGTTGGCCAAGTATGCGTTGATTCTACCAGCTGAAATGTAGTTCTTGTTTGGATACTTCCATATGCTACTTGGGAGTTCACCGAGTGTGTCGTGTACAATATGCATCAACGTAAAATCTAAGTTGGGTTCTATTGATTTTTTTAATCCTATTTGGATTTGATCTCTATTGTTCACTTTGGATCGTTTGATTGATTTTAGTTGTACTCTTTCTGGATTTATTTTATCACCTACAGAAGTAACATAATTATATTCATTGGATGACTCCGAGAGATTTCCGAAATTATTGACGGCATCTACTTTTATATAATATCTAGTTCTTGGTTGGAAACCAGATAGTCGTACTGTATATAAAGTGTTGGTGGTTTGACTCCACACTCTATCAGATGGTATGCTTGAAATATCTATTTCAAATCGTTCGGTGTAAGGTTTAGAATCACTGCTTTTAAAATAAACATGAAACTTCTTAAGATTTGCTTCGGTTTTAACATTTACTTTCACATCAAGTATCCACTGAATGTGTTCCAGTGAATTTCCGTTGTTGTCACGTCCATTGATGTATCTGTATTTCTCTACATTAATCGTGGGTCTCGCATTAACTACAGTACTGTCTGTTGTACGTTCCTTTGTTTGTATGGTTCTTGATTTTTGAATGTAATGTCCCGACATATCAAACACCGTAAATTTAAAATCATACTTATATTTTTCTTCAAATCCTGATATTTTTACTAAGTTACCTTGATCTTGTTTTATAATTTTTAAATCAGTTTCTCTGAATTCATCATCGTATACTTTGGAATGAGTCATCCAGTATGATGTTTTTGATCCAGAATTTGTTCCCGTTGCATTGAATTCAATTCGCATAGGAGGATGTCCTATTGAAGATATCCAGTCAATTAGTTCATAATCCTTTCTTACAAAATCTTCTACATCAGGAACATGATGTCGTTGAGGATCTTTTGGATGACCCACCAAGTATTGTTTATCTACAACTTTTGGTAATTTGAGTGCAAGTGTCCATTTTGAGTTGGGTCTTTCGTTGTATATGGAGTTAAGTTCTCCTGCGTAATATACAGCAAACTCTTCTATCAACTCAGGTGGTACATCCGAGGGAACAGATGAATAATACTGCCAAGGTGAACTAACCGTGTTTCCGATTGTATCATTTAATGTTATTCTAAATTTATATCGTGTATTATATGATTCTAAACGAATAATATGCTCTAACTGAGTTTGATCGTTTATAATGATAGATTTAAGATTGTTCTCATTTTCATTTGAGTTAACATATTGTATTTCGTAATTCTTAAAAAATTGTGCATTAGATGCGTTCCATTTAAATACACAAGTCGGTTTCCATATATTCAAGTTATATGATTCTCCTTGTGGATATACAAACTTTGTGTTTTCGTCACTCTTGAATCTGTAATGAATAATTTGACGAATACTAGGTGCAGCTGGTATTTGCATATACGAAGGTGGTGTCTTTAGTGTTACAAAATTAGAAAATTTCCCAAACATTGTTCCCACTTTATTCGGATATGTTGTATCGGAATTTGACAAATTTATACCATCAGTTGCCAAGCAGACACGAAATGTGTAATTAGTGTTTGATTTAAGTGAGTTTACAGAAAACTTACCATTACTAATACCACTACTTATCTTTTCATATCTAGCAAACGGTTCTGTACTATCTTTTATTTCTACAATAATGTACTGACCATTTATACTACTTTTAGAAATTCGCAGGTCTGCACTAAACAACCCATGCTTGTCCCAGCAGTTTGCGTTCTGTTTATATAATGAGTTTGTTTCGCAAATTTCAACTACAGACAATATATCAATATCAGTATCTAGTTCTTCTGTTGGTAACTGAAAATCAACATACGATTCATCTGATGTATTTCCCGATTCATCCATCGATCTTACATAAAATCTAAGTGTTGAATTGAGACGGTTTTCTTCTGAAATTTCTATAAGTTTTCTACCAAGTTTTGATTTTTGTGAGTCGAGTTCTCTCCATCTCTCAATTGAAGTTATTCTACCCGTATTTGATATTAAAGCATAACGATATTCGTATAAACAATCGGTATCACTCTTCCATGTTATATCAAGTGCATCTGAGTTTACTACTCGCACGCCATTTCCTCCGAGAACTGGAAATTGATATATTTTTGAAAATAGATTTTTATCAGACGATTCACGATTAGCAATTTTCAAACCTTTTACAAGACCATGTTGCGTTCCATGCGTATTTTCTTTATTAATAGGTAATCCAAGAAGTTTCCCAAGGAAATATCTTACACCATATTGTATGCTATACGAATTATTATCAACGTCATTGTCAGGTTTCCAATTCAAATTTTTATCAAAATGAATACCATTTGAATTTACAAATAAATCAGTATCTAAATTTTTTAATGAATCATCTATATCAATGTATTCATCTACCATCCCAATTCGTATGTTTGGAAGGTCAAGTTCTTGAAAGTCTTCTTTGCTGAGTCCATACCGAGGTGAAGATGGAATTTCTTTCAATATATTTGATTCTTTTCCAGAATCTATGAAGTTTATTTCAATTTTATCAAATAAATCTTCTATAATTTTCTTGAAACTACGAAATCCACTTTCTATTTCTTTTTTGAATTCAAACTCGGTGGTTGAATTTGTTCTAAGTGGAACAACTGAGGTTGATGGTTGTCTACTACCGTTCTCAAAATTAACAAGAGTACCTTCGTTCATGTATCCGTATGAAATATTAATTACTGCACGATCTTCTAAAATTGAATTAGTTTGGCACAATTCCCATAAGTCAGAAAATAGTCCATCGGGTGAACCACCGAGTGGAGAAATAAATTCTGGTTTTGATGGAGCAATACTATCTATAAATTTATGTTGTTTTCTTATGTCAGATTCATTACCAACTGAATCATATGAATAAATTTCTATGATGTTATCTCCTTCACTCAGCAAAACTTCTAAATCCTGATTTGAGTTAACATCATACTCAGTCCATCCTGAATTGTTGTGTCTGTATCTTGCTCCCGTGGAATCAGAATCTATATTTACACTATAACGAATTTTTATTTGGCCAGACGATGAGTTTGTTATAAGTTCGATCTCATCAAGTTCAGGACTTTGAGGTGGAGAGTAATCAACCAATATTGTCTGCGAACTCATATCCGAGTTGTTATTAAATTCATCATATGAATACAATTCAAATCTATAAAATCCATCAACTCCTGCAAGAGATACACTTCGTCTAATTTTAGAAAGATTAATCCAGTTTCCCACATTCTTGGTATCATTAGAATCTTTCCATGTGGTAACTCTGTATCTAAATCCAGTAACTTCCTCAGATAACCAACTAAAAAATAATCTCGGAGAATTCGTGGGACTTTCTATTTTTACCAAACTCGGTGTATTTGGTGGTTTAAAGTCAGATACAACTATATACTCAGCAATGTCAGACTCATTGCCAACGGAATCGATGGCTTTTATTTCAAATCTGTTTTGACCCTGTATACTTTTTAATGTTACACTTGTTAGTGATTTGTCTATCCGAATCCAAGAACCTCTGTTGATTCTGTATAAAAATTCCTTGAGATCACTTGAATTACAAACCCACGAAAACTTTAATTCAGTTTTATTTGACATTGAGTCCATATCACTTATTATCGGTTTTGAAGGAGGTGTTGTATCTATTATAACAACACTCACCGATTCATCGGATTCATTAGAATGATTATCTACAGACTTTAAATGGAATATATTAGTTCCTTCTTTTCCGGTAATTGTTATGTCCGTCCAAGTTTGTAATAATTTTACCCAACCGGAGCCATTAAATTTATACATATAATGTGAAATATTTCCATTGTAATTCCACTTAAACTGTAAATTTTTGTTTAATGTCGGTGATTTTGGATTGTTAACACTTGGTTTTCTGGGTTTCTCTTTGTCAACTGAAATTACCTCGATGTCAGAAAAATCTCCATCTGTTCCATTGTAAAATACAATCGCATAATGATACACAGCAACATCTTCAATGTTGTTATCAACATATGAAGTGATTTTTTCCGATCCTTTGAATGTTTTTATATCAGTCCAATTCTGTGTATCCTTTGATCGTTTGATGATAACAGAATATTCATACTCTATGTCACTCAGTAAATTCCAAGTAAGTTGTGGGTAATATTCAGAGTTGAGGCTTACATTAAGACCTGCTCTTTTTCCTGAAATTGATGTCATTACATTTCTCACGGAATATGTTCCATTTATATTACCTAGATAGTTTTCGTATCTTATTCTATAGTAATATGAAAATCCGTCTGACAAATTATTAAAATTAAAAAATTGCTGGTTTTTATTAACATCAAATGTAGCTGATTCTGTGAAATTAATTGAATCAGAAATTTGTACTTGATAGTTACTTATATTAACGACACCATCCCACTCGATTGAAAATGAATTAGTATCAATTTCAGTTGTTTTTAAATTCTCAATTTGTGGTAAGTCATCGGTATCATTATTGTCATCATCGTCAGTATCGTCATCACCATCATCAACTTCGGTGGATGGTATGGCAGTTTGGCAATTTTCGGAATTGCAGTTTAACTCTACATACGGACCTACAATTGGACTAATTGAATTGTTTCTTAGAAAATTTAAGTTGCTTATTTCATGAATGATCATCCATCCTGAATCTGATTTTTCTAACATCCAACCATTTTCATTTTTATATGTAGGAAAATTATTCTTGAATTGTGTCGTTATTATATACAACCCATTTCCATCTACGTAACTTGCTTGCAATTCAGTTATATTTATTTCAAGAGGAAAGTTTGGTATTAACCTCGCAGTTGGTGACGATCCCGATTGAGTTATATGGTTTAAGTTTGTATTCTCTTTCAGCTGCATAATAACCGCACCCCCACAATGAATTTTTTTAATTGTGGCAAACGGACTGTCTGCTGAATTTGTTCTTTGTACCGTAAATGCTGATCCAGATGGGGATGTTTGGAATATAATTTCTATTTTAGATTCTAAATCAATCGTATCATATTCATCACAACCACTTGTATCTCCTACCCAACCAATTATCCAAGGACCATTTAAGTTTCCCATTTTTTATGTACCTTCACGGGCATTTTACATTACCCACCAGATGAAACTTGCATCACAACAGGACTTGTCCAGTCTTGTCCTTCGTCTGAGTATTCTGCTTCGTAACACGTACCGTTTGCAGATGTATAGTAGAATTTGTTTTTATTGTTTTTGTATACACGAGTTAATGTACCAATTGCTTCAGCTGAATTGCTACCCGGTAACGAATAATATCGTGCCGTCTCGGAGTCATTAACGTCGGCATTGTTCATATCACTCATATCTACACATAATTCTCCACCAACTTCCCACATCATATATTTTAATGTAGTTACTGCTTTACCTTGACCTTCTAAAACTTCTCCAACTTCAATCAATGATTGCTCACCATCGGTATCAAGTGAACGATGGGTTGATGGGCAACACTCTCCCGTTTGTTGTGGTTTAGGAGTTGGTGTGGGTTGTGGTTTAGGAGTTGGAGTTGGAACTGGATCAGGAATATCCTGGTCATCACCACACCCGTTAGATAAATTTTTAGATACAACAGTGGCAAGTGTCCAATCTCCACTACTTCCTTTGTTGGAATTTGACGCAGTTGCAGTATAGCACATATTTCCGTGCTTTACATAAAACTGAGTATTATTCGGAACTTTGCCATTAATTATTATTAAACCAAGATTTGCTCCGTTTGGAAAGTTTAATTCAACTTGACACGCAATTCCTTCAGATTTGAGTGTAGACGGATTGTAACTAACGGTTGTACCGGTTTGAAATCCTGCGAAATTATTTCCTCCGGAATTCACCATTGATCCTGTTATATCCACGTTAGTGAAACTATCAGGAGCACAATTACACTCAAGTGAAGGTTTCGGTGTTGGTGTAGGTTGTGGTTCTGGATCAGATGCTTCTCCTGATAAAAGTTTTAAATTTACTTCCCAATTACCATCAACGAGTTCATATGGAGCTCCATAACACCCCGTGCCTCTATCAACATAAAACATTCCACCTTCTTCCTTGGGTTTGAGACCGGTCAATATAATCTGAGATGTTACTCCGTTTGGAAATTTTATTCTAACATCAGAAGCAATTGCTGATACCAAGAAAGACCCATCTATACCAATTTGGTCATTTGTTGAAAAGAAAATAAATCTTTGGTTTATTCCGTTTATTGATACAAGTTGATTTGTGGATGTAATTCTTATGTTAGTAAATGAATCTGGAATACATTGTGGAATTGTGGGTGACGGTGTAATATCATACACTCCTGCACAGGTAAACGAAATTTTAGAAGCAAGTTTATTTTCACCTACTTTAATTGTCTCACTTCCTGCAGGAGTAAGTCCAGGAATACTTAAACTTTTTCCAGGTCGCAATGTTATAGAATACATTCCTCCACATTCTAAACTTACAAGATCACCTTCATCTATTTCCGGATTATAATATAACACCGAGTTATTTGCAGAACTCGTAGTAAATGATGATATCATTTCTACCGCATCTTGTAATTGTGCGGGGTTCTCTTTAAATACATAAGGTTTGCATTTTTCTTGCTCACCGCAGGTTCCATACCATGCATATTGAAATCTATTATTAAGTGTTCCCATATCTTTTTCCGATTAAATTTGTTGATTGCCCTAAACTATAAGTATAAAGTATTTTTCTTTAATAAATATATAACTTTATTTAATTCTTCCACACGAAGACATTTTAATGTAATTGTTGCGTTGGAAGAACGAATTGTGATGCCATGCTCTTGGTCAGAATTTACAAAATCGTCTATATAATCAAATGCTCCACGATTTTTTAACCAATAATAATAAATGTCTTTATGCTCAGATTCACATTCCAACAATACATCAAGATCCAAGAAAACCTTAGAATACAAAGTTATATCACGAAAAACAGAAAGTTCGGACGGGGGGTTTGTTAAATCTGCATCTATTATTAAATTCACATCTAAATTTGTTTATTTCAAATATCCCCCTCGGCGTCATCATCTTCAAACTCTAATCCAAGTTTTTCTACCATGTAATTTATTATATAAGTCCAATCTTCTGGATCTTGAGTTTTTTTGAGTATAAACTCTATGAGTGCAACTGACAACTTATCCAATGACGGGTCTTTTCTGCCCGAAGGACCAGGAGTAGGATTTGTAAATCCAGGAATCTTTGTATTATCCTTTTTATTAAGCAGAGATGAAACTTTATTTAATTCTGAAATATCATCAGATGACTCTGCTATCGTTTTGTAGGTTTCCATGAATTCTTCAAGTGACGTGGAGCTAATAATATCAAATTCGATTAATACCCCCATTTGCTGAAGAATGTGACTTTTTAAACTTTTTTTATCCATCTCATAGATAAATATTAGTTTGTATATTTATTTTGTGATTCCAAACAAATTTCCATAAACATTGTGGTAGCAATTGTAACAAACCATTTCTAGATTTTCCAAAATATGATTGGTTCTATCACCATCTTTAAATGCCAATATCAACGGGACTTTATCATCGGTGATTCTTTTTTCTGCATATCCACACACTTCACATTCTTCTATTTTAAGTTTTGCACCTATAATTTTCTTTCTAAGTTTGTGTGGAGGATATGATGGGTGCATTCCCATTAATAATTCTTCAAGTGGATACTTTCCTTTATATGGATTGTGCACTTTGGGCATTCCAGTGGAATCTGTACACTTACATCGTTCCATTATGTCGTACATCTTGGCATATTTTTTGTAGGTATTGTAACTTACATTCAATTTTCTAGCTGCATCGGCTGCTGATATACTTTCATCTTGAGCTGCTTTAATTTCACTTTCCATTAAGGGTCTTGATTTTCCATTTGCACTCATTTTGGTTTGTTCTTTCCTATGTTTCTTTTTAAAATCTGAGTTTGATATGTTTGTATATCTTCATTTTTGTGAGTTTTAAAGAAGTTCATCATAAATTTTAAAATCTCATACATCATTTTAACATCTGCATCGGCACTGTGCCAAGAAGATGAATCAATATTTAAAGCATTCGCAAGTTCACCCAACTTTGAACTAATATGAATAAAGTCTGTTCGTTGACGAAACAAAGAATTGTATATTTCTTTGACATCCGTGTGGGTTGCTAATTTTAAAACTAAAGGTGAGAAAAAATATCTTGATAATTTTAATGTATCTAGTGTATCAGTAACCGGAAACTGCTTTTCATATTTTGATGAACGAACGGTCATAAACTTTACATCAAACTTTGCGTTGTGTGCCACTGTAATTACATTTTCATATTTATTTATTAAATCTATAAACTTTGAAACTCCTTCATATTCTTTGATATTAGTTTCTGCATTTAAATCATAATAGTGAGTCATATCTAAAATTTCAGTTGGACTATCAAATGTATTACCTCTTCTTTTTTTCTGTCTGTCCACCCAATTTATTCGTTCAATACTCGTTGCATCATCAATCAATGTTTGAGCAGATTCGTTTAATTGAATTCCACAATTTAAAGTCTCGATCACTTCCATATTGTTGCCGTCCACTACCCATGCAGATATTTCTGTAATTTGCTCGTATTCAAAATTTGGATTTAATCCAAGTGTTTCTAAATCAAATAATATTAATTTAGCATCTTTGAAATTCAAATACTCATCAAGCAATTTACTTAAACTTACAGTTGGTAAGTCTTTTTGAAATGGAAGTATATCTTTTTTTAAGGTATATGCTTTTCTCACTGAGGATGATCTTTCAAATACTTTTCAAGTTTTGGATAAATCTTGTTGGCATTTACTTTTGGATTTTCCAAATACTCGTCTTTTACAATTGCAAGTAGATCACCGATAATTCTACCAGGTTTCAATTTGAATTTCTTTTTTATATCATCTCCATTGATTGGAAGTTTCAGTTTACCTTGTGGTATTCCCAATGTATCAAGTCGTTTACGAATTGCTTCAATTTGATTAGGCATATCAAATCCTGCTTCGTGGGCAATATTATCTGCGTGTATTAAATTCAAAACATCTTCAAGGTGGTCACCCATATTTACTTTGAATTTACGAAGTGTTTTGTCAGTTGCTCCAAACGAATCAGGTCCTCCGTGTTTTAATTTCATATGACTTGCAACACCCGTTACAACTGCATCTATAATTTTTTTCGGATATTTCAATCTTGTCAAAATATCTTCAGTCATTTCCGCACCAATTTTTTCGTGACCATAAAAATGAATTTCTTTGCCGATAACTTCTTTGGTTGCTTCTTTACCAATATCATGGAACAATGCCATTAAACGAGTTACAAGGTTCTTAGGAGTGCCTTTAACAACACTTAAAGTATGTTCCATTGCATCTTCTTTGTGATACTTGTTTTGTTCAAGTTTTATCAATC
>Ga0209534_10002778_pt1 | contig 17100 bp, 14 predicted proteins | sample COG_07_FD_184751 | JGI IMG/M metagenome (GOLD analysis project Ga0209534, IMG submission 184751) | Pelagic Microbial community sample from North Sea - COGITO 998_met_07 (SPAdes) (version 2) | ecosystem: Environmental > Aquatic > Marine > Neritic zone/Coastal water | place: Helgoland, sampling...
CTAGAAAATTAGTTGCTGCTTCAGTAAAAATGGGTATTATTTTAGAATATGGTTATTTTAGAAAATGGAACGATGGTTTAGAACAATTTTCTTTTTCTTTGATTGAACCTTACAGATTTGATAATGATATTTTCAAAATAAAAAGACAGGGTGACAAACTATATTATTTATTACCTAAATATAAAGGTTATCCTAAATGTATTTTTGAAGAAACTATTAAAGATGAAACAAAAATAAATGAACAAGTTAATATTACTTTAATTAAATTATTTAGTCTTAAAGATAATAAAGATGAAATTTATCAAAAATGCCAAGAATTTAAAACTGTAGAATCTTTTACAGGATTAATAAATCAAAAGAAAAACAATAATAATGGTGTTTTCTATGAAGCCACTGGAAAAATTACTAAATATTAAAAATATAAAAAAAAATTGATTTTTTTACTCTTATTCAATCAACTTAAATAAAGATAAAATAACTTAAATATAATGAGTATGAACGATAACGCAAATACTAATACTATTGACGAAAGTCTTTATTCCAGACAGCTTTATGTCTTGGGTCATGATGCAATGCAAAATATGAACAAGTCTAATATTTTGATTATAGGCATGGGTGGTTTGGGTGTTGAGATCGCTAAAAATATCATTTTAAGTGGAGTTAAATCTGTTACTCTAATTGATAATTCTCCAGTTGAAGTTACAGATATGTCTTCTAACTTTTATTTGGATGATGCTTCTACACAACTTACAAAAGCTGAAGCAGTTAGAAATAAACTTGCAGAATTGAATATGTATGTTGATGTAAATATCTTACCATTTGATGAATTGTCAAAAAAAGTCTTGAATAATTATGATTTAGTTATTCTTACTAATTCTTCTACTGCATATCAATTATTAATTAATCAAGTAACAAGAGAATCTAATACTAAACTTATTTGTACTAGAACTGCAGGTTTGTTTGGCCAGATCTTTTGCGACTTCGGTGAATCATTTGTTATTAATGACACTGATGGTGAACAACCACTAACATCAATAGTTATCAATATCGATCCTACTGGATTGGTAATGGTATCTGATACTACACCTCATGGACTAACAAATTCTGATCAAGTAGAACTTGTAGAAGTTGAGGGAATGAATATTAATGGTATTCCTTCTAAGATTAAGGTTTTGAATCCAACATCATTCCAACTTTTGGATTTTGATGTTGAAGGAACCTATAAATCTGGTGGTATTGTTAAGCAACTCAAGTTTCCTGAAACAATGCATTTCAAAACTTTGGAAGAATCACTAAGGGATCCAGAATTTGTAATCACAGATTTTGAAAACTTTGATAGACCTTCTGAATCACATCTTGCTTTCCAAACGTTGGATCTTTATCAACAAGAATATGGATCTAAACCTAGAGCTTGGAATCAAGTAGATGCTACAAAATTTTTGGAAATTGCACAAAAGATTAATCCTGATATTAATCAGGAAATCATTAAAAAGTTTGCATTTATTTGTCAAGGCGATATTGCTCCTATGCAATCTGTTATTGGATCAATTGTTGCTCAAGAAGCAATCAAAGGATGTTCTCATAAGTTTAGACCTATTAATCAATGGCTTTATTTTGATTCTCTCAAATCATTGCCTACTGTTGATCTAACTCCAGAGGATTGTCTTTCTTCTAACAATAGATATGATAATCAAGTCAAAGTATTTGGCAAAGAATTTCAAGAAAAACTAGCCAATCAAAATTGGTTTGTTGTTGGTTCTGGTGCTATTGGATGTGAACTCTTAAAGAACTTTAGTCTTATTGGATTAGCTACAGGTGAAGGAAAGATTACTATTACAGATATGGATACTATTGAGAGATCTAATTTGAATAGACAATTTTTGTTTAGATCTACAGATATTGGTAAACCCAAATCTGAATCTGCAGCTGCTGCAATTAAGAAAATGAATCCCGATATTAACATTGAAGCTCAACTTAACAAGGTTTGTCCTGAAAATGAAGAATTTTATAGTCCTTCATTTTACCAAAGTTTGGATGGAATTGCTAATGCTTTGGATAATGTACAAGCCAGACTTTATGTTGACAAGCAATGTGTTCTTCATGGGAAACCACTTTTGGAATCTGGTACTTTGGGAACTAAGGGTAATACACAAATTATTATTCCTGGTTTGACTGAATCTTATGGGTCTACTCAAGATCCTCCTGAAAAGTCAATTCCCATTTGTACAATTAAGAATTTTCCTAATGCAATTGAACATACAATTCAATGGGCTAGAGAAGATTTTGAAGGATTGTTCACTAGAGCACCTCAGAATGCAGAAATGTATTTGAAGGATAAAAGCTTTATTAACACTTTGTCTCTAGCCGATAAAAATACTGTAATTCAGGATGTAATGATGGTTCTTGTTAATAACAAACCAAAAACATTTATGGATTGTCTTAAATGGGCTCTTAACTATTGGTATTCCAAGTACAGAAATGATATCATGCAAATGGTTTCCAAGTTTCCTAAGGATTGTTTGACTTCTTCTGGAGTACCATTCTGGTCTGGGGGAAAGAGATGTCCTCATCCTATTACCTTTGATTCAGAAAATAAACATCATATGAATTATTTGATTGCCGCTGCTAACTTGTGGGCAAATGTTCATGGGATTGAAGGTTCAAAAGATATTGATAGATTGAAGGTGATGGTTCAAGAAGTAGTTGTTCATGACTTTTCACCAGATTCTGATTGTCAAATTAGTTTAACTGATGAAGAAGAAAAGAATAAATCTGTGGATGAAATTGATGAAAGTTGTATTCCAGATTTGTCTCATCTTAGTGACTATACATTATATTCGCAAGAATTTGAAAAGGATGATGAAACTAATTTTCATATTGACTTCATTACTGCTTCTTCTAACATGAGAGCTCTTAACTATGATATAGAAACTGCAAGTAAACATAAGACTAAAGGTATTGCCGGGAAGATTATTCCTGCAATTGCTACAACTACTTCTTTAGTAGCTGGTCTGGTAACTTTGGAGCTTTACAAAATTGTTCAAGGTCATAATAATTTGGATCAATTTAGATCTGGATTCATTAACTTAGCTCTTCCATACTTTGGATTTGCTGATCCTATTCAATCTAAGGTTAGTAAGTTTCAAGGTAAAGATTATACCATTTGGGATCATATTGAAATTAGAGAGGAAATGACTTTGGGACAACTAATTGAGTATTTTGAGAAAGAGTATCAAACTGATGTTTGTACTCTGACATATGGTGCTCTAATGTTGCATGCATTTTTCATTCCATCCAATAATATGGATAAAACCATCTCTCAAATCATTCAAGAAAAGACAGGTAAACTATTGAATAGAGAAATGGTTATCTTGACAGTAATTTCTAGTGATGACGATGTAGATGTTCCTCAAGTCAAGTACTTTTTGAATAATTCTACATTAGAAGTAAAAACAACTTCTGTTTAATTATTAATTATTAATTTTCATTTATAAAATTATTTTTATTAAATAATAAATATTTATTATTTAATAATTATTTTAGCTAAGTACAATTTTTATTATCACCTGAACCTGGTAAACCACATTTTTCAACTATCATTTTTTCCCAAGCATCTCTATTATGATTCTCAAATTTAGCAGGACCATTTGCATTCTGTAATCTTTTACCACCATGAGCAATGGATTTAATAGTAACTTGATCACCGTGTTTAACAAAATATTGTTGAGCTTGATCTAATTTACTATATAAATCTGTAATAGCATTCTTCATTTCAATTAAATCATTACCACCTATACAAACTCCATTAAAACAAGCATTACCTTCTACATTAAGATTATTAGCAACATTAAGATCACTAGCAACATTAAGATTATCCCACATACCTATATTTCTACTACCATTACTTTCTCTACCTACTATCATTAGAGTATTATAATTATTAGAATTTACGATTGCAGCATCTCCATTACTTCTATGATACCAATCAGAACCATCATTTTTTAAAGTTATGTTGTTAGCAAAAGTTTGGCCTTGTAAAGCGGTATCACCAGACACATGTAATTTAGTCAAGGGATCACTAATTCCAATACCTACATTACCACCAGTATCTTGAATAATTACTTTACCATCTGAATGTCCTGATCTAACATACCAATCATTTTTTGGCCCATACTTTATGTGTGAATTATTTGGTCCTCCTGCTTTTATTCGAAAACCATTGTCACCATCTTTATTAGTAGTAGATTCAATATGTAATGGAGCTTGAGGCTTTAAATTACCAATACCAATATAACCTTGAGCATCATAAACTATATGATCTACATCTTCACCGGTTTTCTTAATATTTCGACCTATATACAAATGAGTAGCTGCTTCTTTATTAATAATTTCTTTTTTAGCTTTTAAATTTACTGAATTTAATTGATCTTTTCCATTATTAGCAAACATTCTTATTTCTGGTTTTGCATTTGTATCATCTGATTCTAATCTAATTTGTTTTGTAGATACAGGGTTATCAAAATAAAATTTTTTAGTATTAGTTGAAAATTTTACATTTTCTTCATTAAAAGAATTTTGTTGAATATCAACATCATAATATCCCATTCTATTTCTTAATCTTTGAATTTGACTGTCATTATAAGAATCCACTGTTAATTTAGCATAAGGATTAGAGGTACCTAAACCAACTAACCCTCTATTAGAAATTGCTATTGAATTATCAGGTGCATCTTTATTAATTCTAACAGATTTTTTCCATTGAGTGTTTTTATTTAATGTGCCATTATTACCAATTGTTAACCAAAAATCTTCATCAACACCTATTTTATAATTCTGACTTTGCATACCTTGTTTCTTTCCTACAATAATATTACCATCAGAATTTTTAGAACTATCGCCGACTGTTAATGTACCTATTGGATTTTCATTATTAATACCAATATTTTTGTCTTTTTTATAAATATTATTTAATCTATCTAAAGATTTTTCTTCTCTTTCTTTTTGATAATATTGATTATATAAGGGGTCTGAATTTTCATCTATAAATTTTGTATCTCTATAACCAATATCATTTATAGTAAAATGTTCTTTATTTTTATTTTTCTTTTCTAAAGTTCCATTTGCATTATAAAACATTCTAATATAAATTGTTTAGATAAATTTTTTTATATTTATTAATTATAAATGCAACATTATACTATTAATGGGAAATATTTATTAAAAGAAACTTTTGAAGATCAACATGTACAACAAGGAGTGAATCAAGAGCCTTCTTCCGTAGACCAAAGTATTGTAGATATTTTTAATGTATTCAAAGACAAAGTAATTAAAGAAATAGATGATCATCAGAAAGATTTATTAAATAATATTAGTATTGATAATAACAATCTTGGAATAGGAGTTACTAAACCAACACATAAAATTACAGTAAAGTCTGATAGTTATGAAGATAATATTAATATTATAGGAAATTATAAAACAAAAGGACCAGGGATTACTTTAACTAATGATCTTAATAATTCGGGTTATTTAATTTTAGGTGGCTCTGAATCAGATTTAGGTCAGGGTAATCTAGGTTTTGGTTTTAACAATAATGGTAAATATCAGACTAATATGGAATTATCTAATGCAGGAAATTTAGGTGTAGGTACTAAACCATTATATAAATTACATTTATCTAATGGTCAAAATTTAAAAACAGATTTAGGTTTAGGAAGAAGTGCAGAGTATGGAAATCCTAAAATTACTTATAATCCAGGAGACAATGATCAAATTAACATTGGTTATGATTATGGTGTGAATTCTAATGCAAAAAATAATAAACCTGATATTTTAAGTATAAACAGAAGTAATAAAGTTGGAATTAATAATGATAAACCAATGTCTGAATTACATATTAAACAAGGGGGTAATCAAAACGCTATTATTGGAATATCTAGTAATAAAAATGCAGGTATTGTTCTAGATAATACAGGTAATCATAATTTATCTAAAACAGATTCTGGTATTTTAGTTATGGATAAAAAGAATCTTATTTTAAGTAATGGTAGTAGAAATGATGATTTAATTATGATGACCGGAGGACAAGATAGATTTACAATTAATAAATTAGGACAGGTAACTATAAAAAATAAAGTTAATTTTAATTTTAAAGAATATAGATTAAATCCAAATTTTTGGAGAAATGGTGGAGTTTATTCTTGGACTCATGGATTAGGATATATACCTTCATTTGTTAAAGCATTCTTTTATTTTGAAAGAAATATTGGAGGTATTTTTTATAAAGATACAATGTATGAAATTACCAATGCTAACGATAGTTCAGATTGGCCATATCAGAGAGGTGTATTTGTAACATATAATAAAGATAAAGTATTTATAAGAATTGCACCCTATGGTCCAATGCTTTTAAATCTTACAGGTCAAGCTAATAATTATTATGATATTAAACCTGGTGATGGTAGTATTATTATCAAAGTTTATGATATTAATTAGCATAAATTAGTTAATTCATAAAAATCAGAAATATGTACATCTACATATTTTGTTAGATGATCAATCTTATTAACTTTACCAACTAATCTAATTGGAACTAATTTAGTTGTTTTATCTATTTTACAAATCTTAAAACGATCAACATCTAAAGGATAATATGGTTTTTCATTAATCGTTTCTTCATCCTTTTTATAAACATTATTCTTTTTATTTAAAAAAGTGGTACATCCATTACATCTTTTATGTTTGAAACCATCAATTTTAAGGGATCCGTCTCTTTTAACAAATATTCTATCACCAGGTATTACAGATATGTTGTAATCAGATAAACCATTTATCTTTACATCATCTTTATCATAAATATTGTTGGTATCTAAATTTAAAAGAAAAGCACTATTGTCATCACCCATGTAAGCATTAATTTCAAAATTAATAATTTGATCTTCTTTCAAATTAACTAGCTTTGGAGTTTCTAAAGACCCACCATAATTTATTAAATATTTTTTTGTCATATTTATACTTAAATAACAAAAAAATTTTATCCTTTTACATAAAAACTAATACCTGTTAGACTTAACCAATTATGAGTTCTAGATCCAGCAATCCAATATATTATACCATCTACTGTTACATCTAACCTATAGGTTCCAGTATGATTATTTAAATTAAAAATTAATCTCTTATCTGGTCTGTAACCAACTGGTAAAGTAGCTAAATGAGATTTTCCGTCGGTTCCTTTTATTAATCCATCAACATAAACAATGTTACCTATTTTATAATATTCGGCTTGTCCATAATCTCCACCATAATGAGAAATTCCAGATGCTAAAGATAAAGTTCCTCCAAGTTTAAGATTTGTAGAAAAAGCATCAGCTGGAATTACTTGCCAATTTCCTCCAGGTTTTTTCCATTCTAAAATAATTACTGCTCCTCCACCATGTTCATACCATTCTAAAACAAAAGGATATCTTACATTTGCTTTTAAATTTTCATTTTCACTTTGATGATAAGCAGGTCCTTGTAATTTCCATGAATATATTATCTGTCTATTATTAAAAAATAATCTTGCTCCATCATCAGTTTTAACTCTGAATAAAGTTCCACCTGAAACATTAGAAGTAATATGACCTGAAAATTTAATAAATACATTATCATTTATATTACTAGATCCTACTTTTTCAGATCCCCAATTATAATTAATATTACTATTTGTTTTTAATTCATCTTTAATAAAACTTGAAGCATTACCACTACTATTAGAATTGTAATATGACATCCAATAAGATTTTGGTACTATTTTGGCATCATCATCTTCTTCTAGATTAATTACTTTATCATTTACTTTTAAATTACCATTAACATTTAAAGTACCGTTAACATCAACAGTATCCCACATTCCAATTTTTCTAGTACCTTCATGTTCTCTTCCAACCATCATTAATGTATTATAATTATCTGCATTAACTATGGCTGCATCGCCATTTGTTCTGTGCCACCAATCAGTACCATTTTTCTTAAATGTAACATTGTTAGTAAATAAATTTCCATCTGCTGTAAATTCGGCAATATCATTTGCTTTTGTACCATTATGATGTTCCCCTCTAATTAAAAATGATTCTTCTCTTTGTAAATCATCTTGAATACCTAAAACTAGTTTACCTTTATTACTAGGTCCTTCAGCATAAAATCTAGCTCCATCACTAGAATTAGGTTTGTCGTTGGAAGCAAACTGTATATATTCTTTTTTTAATTGTTGTGAACCTTCTCCTGTTGCATTAAACTTTCCTTCTGAACCTTGAATTCTAACTGTACCATTTACTTCTAATTTTTCTTTAGGATTTTTAGTACCAATACCAACATTTCCTGCAAAATAAGCTCTTTGATCAGGTCCTCCCATACTCATAGTAAGTTTTTGAGGTTTATTTAAACCACCTGCAGCAGTATAAAATAAAAATCCACCTTGATATCCACTTGAATTATCAGGATCAATAGATCCTACAATAGAACCAGTAGGCCATTGTTGACCTCCTCCATTTTCACCGTTATTAGTACTAAATTGGATAGAAGAACCACCATAACCAATAGTTGAATCTTTATTTGTTGAATGAAACTGTTTAAGTTCCATAGTTGGATTGTATTTTGCTGGAATAGTATCTGCAACATTACCAGCTCTTTCTTTATTGTGTAAATCATTATTACTATTACTATTAGCAACAGATTGTGTTGCTGTAGCAATAGATTGAATTGCATCTTTTAATGATGTTGATACTTCTACTAAATTATCTTTGGTTGCAAATCCTTGATCAGCTGTTTTTAAAGCACTAATTTGATCTACTAAATTACTCATTTCAGATTTATTAGCAAATTCTTGATCTGCTTGTAACATTTCATCTCTCAAATCTTTATATTCTTGGGGAGTAACTCTATTATCTCCCAATTCTTTTAATTTATTATTTGTATCAGCAATATCAATAATAGTTCCATCAGCTGTCATAAATTTAGCTGCTTTTACTGTACCGGAAATATTAAGACTACCTGTCATATTTAATTCAGTTTCTTGTTCTGTCATTGCTTCAATAATTCTATTAGATTTAGCGGATAAATTATTGTGTTTTACTATATTACCATTAACACTATATGTAATCATATGATTTATTATATATTTAGTAAATAAAATAAATTATAATATTTTAAAAAAAATTGAATTTATCAAAATAAAATATTCTAATCTAGATAAAAGATAAATTATTAAAAATAGAAATGAGTTCATATAAACTTAGCCCTGTTATAGACCAAGAGTTATCTATTTGGTTTAAAAATAAGTTAATTAATCCTAGAACTAATAGGAGGATAAAAGAATTTTCTAAAACTTATAATTATTTAAATGATAATTATAAGTTAATGATTGATAGATCAAAACCTATTTCTTTTAAAGAACTAGTTAAAAAATATCAAGGGCCAGCTCAAGGTGATCATTTGAAAAGCTTTGACAATAAGGATCCAATATCTCAAGAAGATATTTGGGAAAATTCGCTTGAAACTAATGAAAAAATTGTAGCGAATGATATTCCTAGTTTTAAATTATTTTCCTATTCAGATACAGAAGATAAAATTAGATGTTTCAATATTGAATCATTTATGAATTTAGTTGAAAATTATTGTTCTACACATCCAATAACTGGATTACCAATTAATCAAGAAACGATTAATAATGCTAAAAAAATGTTTGAAATCTTAAAAGAAAATAAAATTATTCAAGAAGTAGAAGATCTTAGAACTGAAGAACAGAAATTAAGTGATTATACTTTTTCAGTATTTCAAAAATTTAGTTTAATATCTATTTTCATTGAACACCAATGGTTTTTAAAAATGACTGAAGAAGAAATAGAAAAATTGTATTACGAATCATCTGATTTTTATCATCAAAATGTGGATGCTGCAAATAAAAAATTAATGGTTCCACCTGATGGAAAAGCGTTTTCTACCAAAGTTAATGATTTTAAATCATTTAATTTTGCTAAAAAAAAAATTTATTTGCTTGAAAATATTGACATGGTAATTTCATCTTCAGAAGATGAAGGAATGAGAACTTTAGGTAAATATTTAATGATTGGTGGATTAGGTGTTGTGTGTAAAGAAGTTAGAGAAAAATATCCTGATTTTGCTTATGGATTTTCATTAAGCTAAAAAAAAATAATTTTTCAATAAACTACGTTAATAGTTTATAAAAAGATTGATTTATTATTTATTTTATATATAAAGATTAATAGGTTTATTAAAATAATGGAAGAAGATAATAATTCTCTTATAAATGGTTATCCATTAAATAGCCAGTTTTTAATTATAGATGTAGAAACAAATGGTTTACCAACTAGAAGAAATGCCCATTATTCTGAAATTGATGTTTGGCCAAGGATAGTTCAAATTTCATGGGGTATTTATGATGTTCATGGAAATGAATTAAAATTTAGTGATCATATAATTAATCCAGAAGGGACATTTTTAATTTCAACGGAATCTATAAAAATTCATGGTATTACTAATAAGATTGCAAAGGATAAAGGAATTTCTATTAAAAAGGCATTAAAAGAATTAAGAGCTGATGTGAAAGATAATGATAATTTAGTAGCCTTTATTTCTCACAATATAAATTTTGATTTAAATGTAATTAAATCAGAATTTTCTAGAATAAATAGAAAACTAAAACTGACAGATAAAGAAATTATTTGTACTATGTTAGCTACAACTAATTTTTGTAAACTTAGTAGAAGTGCAAAACCTAAACCAGGAGCAGCTTACAAGTATCCGAAACTTGAGGAACTTTACAATATTCTATTTGAATCATCAATGGAAAAAGCTCATGACTCGAAATATGATGTTATCAATTTAGCCAAGTGTTTTTTTCATTTGTTGAATAATTATAAAAAAAATGGTCAGATGAAATTGACTCAATTTGAAAGAATTTAATTTATTTTAAGATCAATAATATCACCAATTTTATATGTAATATTGGAATTATACAATGTTCTATTTTCGGAATCATATTCTAATCTATCTTTATCTAAATTAGAAATATGAATTCTTCTTTCAGTCAAATAATTGGTTAATTCTACACTAACCCCAAATTTAGTAACATCCATTACTATTACAGGTTCTTTATCTCTTTGACTGTTTTTAATTAGATGCTCTTTTTGCATTTCTAATAATTCCATTTCTGCCTTAAAAGCATTACCTTCTAATTCATTAGATTTACTACAAATATGATCTAATTCTTCATCCGTATAAGTAGCTTCTCCTAATAGAATTCTATGAACTACAATATCAATATATCTTCTAATAGGTGAAGTAAAATGACAGTATTTAGAACTTGTTAAACCAAAATGAGAAATATTATCAGGAGAATAGTATGCATTTTTATAACTCTTTATCTTGATAATTTCTTGATACATTGGATTGTGAGATAATTGTTTCAAGTTTTGATATTTTTTTTCTTGATCTTCAGAAGGTGATGGATGACATCTATAAGGAAATTTAAATCCCTTATTAGCTAAATCTTCAGCCACAATTTCATTTGCTAGAATCATACATTTTTCAATCATAATATGTGACATATCATAATCTTCTAACTCCATAACAATTGGTGTTTTTGAATCATTTAATTTAATATCTAGGATAGGTAAACTAAAATGTTCTAAAGTTTGAGGATATTTTGCTACAATGAAACTGTACAGATTCTTGATATGAATATCCATTTCTTTATTACCTTTGATTTGTTGTCTAACATCGTCATATGTATATCTTCTTTTACTGTTAATTTTACTTCTATAAATTTGATATTCTATTAATTTTCCTCTAATATCAAATTTAGTCATTACTGTAACAGCATTTCTATCTTGATTAGGTACTAAACTACACAAATTATTGGATAAAATAGTAGGTAACATATGTGTAGTATCACCGTTCAAATACACAGTGTTCATTTTCATTTGAGCATGTTTGTCTAATTCTGAATCTTTTTTGAGATAATGAGTAACATCAGCAATATGAATTCCTACTGTATAAACATTTTCTTTAAAATCGATTGAAATTGCATCATCAAAATCTTTTGAACTTGTAGGATCAATTGTAAAAGTATACAATTCTGTATGATCTACCCTATTTGCATTTTCTTCTATAACATCAAAATCAGATACTTGAATTGGTGTCTGATCATCCTTTTCAAATTTCAAAGTATTAATATTATATTTATCTTTAATGTATTTAATTTTATTTAGAAATGAATCTTTACTACCATAATTTACTACAATATGATCATTATGAATTTTTAAAAAATCATTTACATTAAGATCATGCGTATCAATTTTGAAATAGTATTGTTTTCTATCAGTTTTAACTACATAAGATTCATGATATATATGACTTACAAAACCATAATCGGGAACCTTTTCTAGAATATTTGAAATAGATGCAACATTGGTTTCTTCATTATCAATCTGATATTCTACAATATCACCATTCATTGCCCCATTTAATTTATTTCTAGGAAGGAAGATACTTCTATCTTCTGTATTAATAAAGCCGCAGCCTAAATTATTTACTATAAGTTTTGACATTTTTTATTTATAATCTTTTCAAAACTGTAACCCTAGAATTGAAATTATTTCAATTTTTATTATTTCTAATAAAAAACCTTATATTTTTTATCACTCCCACCAACTAATATCTGTGAATTATCGGGTAATTCTAATTCTAAATCTGATGTTGGATATGGGTAAAATTTAAGAATAAATCCCATCTTATTGATTATTTCTATGAATCTATTAATATCTATTTTAGCTTCTATTTCTTTTCTGGGTCCACCATCATATTTAATATAACCTAATAACATTCTTAATTCTTGAATGTATTCTTGTAAATGAAAATCAATTACACTTTTTCTTGATGCATCATTTCTTAATCTTTCATTTTGATAATTCTTATTTATAATTTGTGAATGACAATAAATTAAATATATTCCCTCTTTTGAAAATACTAAATGAGGTATGCATTTATTCGCATTAACACTATTATTAAAAAGTGTTGCAATATCTATTTCAGAAGGTGGAGATACGTATCTATCTCTACTAGAGGGGTGTGTATGATACATTAATCTTTTTTCTGGATCAATATTCATATCTAAATAATGTTCATCTCCTTCTTGTTTTGTATAACTTGTTATTGTATTATTATTATCAAAATAAAAATCACCACCCCATTCATGAACATTTTCTCTTAAAACTTTCAATTCATTGACAATTTTAATAGGTATAGTTATTTTTGATGTAGGTAAAATAATAGAAGGAATCGATTCTAATAAACCTTCATTAAAAAATTCAGACCATTTTTTAATATAAATATCACCTGGTCTAAAGTTAGTTTTTTCTGATCTAAAGTTAGTTTTTTCTGGTCTAAAGTTAGTTTTTTCTGGTCTAAAGTTAGTTTTTTCTGGTCTAAAGTTAGTTTTTTCTGGTCTAGAGTTAGTTTTATCTGATCTAGAGTTAGTTTTATCTGTTGCATCTTCAGATCCAAATAAATTCTTAGGTTTAAAATCATCTTTAGAAGGAGATTCTGTAGCAAATAATTGTCTACTTACGTTAGGAGATTTTTTTTGAATACTTGACATATTTTTAATATATATCAAGAAAACTTTTTTAAATTAAATTAATTAAAAAAACTAATACCATATGTAGTAATCATTACTACATACAGAAAATATAATCATAATTTTCATTGCTTCTAAAAATTTTAACTATTTGGGTAAGAATTTAAAAACAATTCCATTACCGCTACAACATATATGTGAAAAACCAATTTTATAATCATTATATGTGACTTTATCATAAATATCTTTTATCTTATAATCATTTTTATCTTTAGAATCTATATGAAATGTTAAATTTTCATTAAATACTTTATTTTTTGATATATAATATGACAATTTATATTCATAACAATTATGATTAGAACACCAAATTTTATTATTGTATTTTATTAGTTTTGAACAACTATTTATTTTAAAAAAATTATTAATATTTTTAGATACTAATCTTAAATTAGGATCTTGATCTTTAATACACGAATTAGATTGTATTAAAAAAGAAAAAATCAAATAAAGAACATCATGATTCATTTTATTTAATAAAATAATTTTTTATTTAAATACATTAATTAGAAGGACATTCCATTAATTTGAAATCTAAATCAAAACATCCTATAGTACAATCATCTTGATTACACTTATCTAGTAAATTTAAGTTTTGACTAAAAAGATTAATTGTAATATTAAAATAGGTTGATTCATCAAAATTATTTTGTTCTTCTGTACATGTACCATGTTTTAACCATTCATGTTTCCATAAATCTGAATTATCACAACTTGACCAATATTTTTCCATTTCATTTTTTAATTCACCTTCAGGTTCAACATAATAAGCATCAATACAGTAACTCGGATAAGTATCATAACCATATTGAGGCCATAAACCATGAATTTGATATTCAGAAGTACACCATTTTTGAGCTGTTAAAAGATAGTATTTATAACTACTTGAAAGAGAAAAGGTGAAAAAAGTTGTCAAATAAAATAATAAATATTTAATCATTTATATTCTAATTATCATATTCTTTTAAATAAAAAAATATTATACAACTAAAGCCTTATTGTCACTATCTATCACCTTTCTATTATTATATAAAATTAATTTAATTTCTTCCTTTATTCCATTTTTTATTTCATCCTTTTCTTTTTTATCTAAAAATCTTTGGAATTTTTTCATAATAATAGGGTTTAATTTAAAACCAATTTCAATCCATTCTTCTATTTTATCAATTAATATATTAGATTTATCTTCGTACATTTCGTCTAATACAGAACTTCTATTATGTAAATTCCAATTGTTACCATCCCACGCCATTACATAATTGTTTTTAATATTCGGTATATATATATTATGATTTTCAGGCTTTTTAGGATTAAAATGAATAGCTTCTAATAATTTAGGAATACAATTTGACCCCCTATTCAAAATTTTTACATAGTCTTTATCAGTTAAATGTGATATATCTGTATTGTTATATGCTAAAATTTTTATATTATTTTGAGTATTATTTATATTTTGTAAAGTTCCAATATTAACCCCTGTTTTTTTCATCAAAATTTCAATATGTTTTTTATGTTCTTTTTTTTGTTGTTTTAATTCTTCTTTTTGTTGTTTTAATTGGTTATTTAATAATCCAACTAATTCTTTCAAATCATTGTATTCTGTTAATTCCCTATTTTTTTTGCATCTTTTTTTAACGTGCCTATGCAATGACTGACGATGTGCAAAATTTTTCCCGCAAAATTCACACTCAAATTCACTATCTCCTTCAGATTCGGTCTTGGGCTCCTGGTGGCTGACTTTTGGTTTATTTTGGCTTACAAACGGTTCATTTTGGTTACTTTTTTTTTGCATTTTTTTCCCGTCTTTAATTTCATTTGGATAGTAATGATTATACACTGATTCTACACTAATATTATTTAAATCCGCACTGCACATAAACTTCCGTCTTAAATGTCTTTTCAATCCTGTTTTTAATTCAGTTTCGTACCCGCATCTCAAACATTTATATTTTACCATCTATATAAAATTCCTATATATTTTTTTTTTGCATATTTTCTGCATGAATTTTGCATATAATTTGCATGGAAATTACATAATATATTCATCTCTTTTAAAATATTATTTTGCATGAAAATTGCATAAAAATTGCATAATTACCTAACGGCTTTAATTTACAGGAAAAAAAATTGCATAAAAAATTTAATTATCCCAGGGGGGGGGAGAGGATATCCTAAAAAAATTGGTTCTGAAAATATTAAAATTCTGATATGGTTTAAATTTTATTATTTTTTATAAAAAAAACGATTTTTTGATAAGTAATTATTTCAGGAGGAAATGTATGACAACCGGAATGGTATATAATTTCAGAATTTATATATTGTGATGCTAACTTTTCAGATCTTTCTTTAATTGGATCTTCAGTACCTATTATATTAAGACATGGTATTTCTATTATCGTATTATATTTTGGATAATTAACTCCACAAACATTAATAACAAATTTTGGTTTTAAAATTGTAGATATAATTTGAGCCATACAAGCTCCTTGAGAAAATCCGATTATTCCATCAATTGGTCCTAATTTTTTTAAGAACTCAACTGATTCTTCTAATCCATAATATCCGTTATTTTTATCATACCAATGATAAAATGGAGGTTTAAAAATTCTCTCAACTATTGGTGATATATTTTCTTTAGACTCATGTGGAGCATCTGGTATAATCCATTCAATATTAGGATGTTCTTTAGCTAAAAGTCTTCTTAAATAATTAGATTGTAAAGTAAAAATTTTAGAACTAGTTTGGAAACCATGTAATCCTAATATTCTCATTTTATAAATTTTATATAGATATTATTTAAGTATTTAAAGAGCAAAATATTATTTTAATTAATGTCAAATTATGTTATTACAAACATAAGTCATGATTTAATAGAAAATAACGCAGATGATAAATTGATAAAACCATGTAAATGTGAGGGAACTAATTATAGTGTTCATAGAAAATGTTTGTCTAAATGGATCAGTACAAGTAAGAAAGATTACTGTCAGGTTTGTAATTATCAATATAAATACTTCTTTATAAATTCTCAAGATTATCATTTAAGAAAGCTTCAAACAAAACAAAACCTTCTTTAGGTTTGTATGCTGGAACTTCATGCCCGGCATCATGTACTGTGGCAAATGTTAATCTGGATTTATTAGAATTAGGAGTTTTGAATTTAGTAATATATCCGGATGTCATACCGTCAACTATCCAATCTTTCCAGAAATTTTTTTTTTCATAATTGAAACCAAGGTCAAAAATCCAATTTTGGGTATAAACAGTTCCACATACTCCATCTACATCTCCGGAATAAACCATCATTTTAAAATTAGGTACTGATTTATCTTCCAATATTTCTTTATAATAATGAATAGTAGATCTAAGTTTATCTAACATATGATATTTGGTAGTTCTAGAAC
>Ga0209534_10002783_pt1 | contig 17082 bp, 16 predicted proteins | sample COG_07_FD_184751 | JGI IMG/M metagenome (GOLD analysis project Ga0209534, IMG submission 184751) | Pelagic Microbial community sample from North Sea - COGITO 998_met_07 (SPAdes) (version 2) | ecosystem: Environmental > Aquatic > Marine > Neritic zone/Coastal water | place: Helgoland, sampling...
AGGGGGGCTACCCACAGGGGGGCGGGGGAGGCTGCTGAGGTCTTGTGATTGTTACTGTATCTGGGGAGATACTTTAGAAGTGGGTTTTGGGTTTTCTGAAGGTCGCCATTGGGGTGTCCGTGTGTATATAGGTGTGGTCGGACTTTTTGGGGTGTGAGAGCTTTGCAAACTAGATGAGCTAGCCCTGATTTGACTGGATGGGGCCCGTACGCAATAAAAAAGGGGGCCGAAACCCCCCTAAATATAAAAACGATAAATTCTTATTCTTTTATCCAAACTAAAGCTAATTGAAATACCAATATAAATAATACAAATACTGATTGAACTGGCCCGCCTATTATCATAGGGGAAGAAAGATATGCAGACATTCTATCAGCAGAAGCGGCTCCTACATCAACTAATGATGCAACACTAGAGGCTAATATAGATCCGCCAATTGCATTTGTTTGAGTCATAAACAGAGCAACAAACAAGCAAAATACAGATGTAAAAACCTTACCAGCCATATTTGTTTTTGGATTACTTCTAACGTTATTACACATTCTAAAAGCTAACCATGTCATTAAAACCATTCCAACGAAGTACATTGCATTTTGTATAAAGCCAACATGCATTAAGTTAAGTATTTGATATTCGGTCATATTAATTCCCCTAAAAAATTATTAAGAGTTCAGAGAATACATGGTCAGATAGATTCTGACAACAATCTGCATAGGTGACGCGATCTAGCCCTGATTTGACTGGATGGGATATTCGCTTATGATTAGGTGATCAACTAATAACAAGTTAATTTACTTACTGCACTAAAATCAGTCTTTAGTTAATTCTAAAGACAAACTAAAAACTAAGAGGGTAGCAATCATGAGTCCAATAAAAATTTGCAAGTTATCGATCTATCTAATTTCTGCACTGATGCTTGCGTCCTGTGATGATGGTGACAAAGGTGATACAGGTCCTCAGGGTGTAGCTGGACCTGCAGGTCCTCAAGGTGAGATGGGTGCAGTTGGTGCAGTTGGTGCAACAGGTGACAAGGGTGATTCAGGCTCTAATTCTATCTTTTTCACACCATCGCAATTTACTCAAAATTCTGTAATCACGAATAACAACGGTTATCTGCAGAATATATTAGTGATTCCTCCCGCGGTGGTTAGTTACGGTTCCGTAAACTTTCCTAGTCCCGACGGATGGGAAAGTGCCCTGTCTTTTGATGCTACTATTTATTGGTCTGCAACTACAGACTTAACGAATACTTGGGTATTGGAATTTGGCGTTGATAGTTTTACAACATCCCAACCTGTTGCGCCAAACGTGAGTACTGAATACACAATTACTCCAGATGGAACGAGTAACTTACAGGTAGTAGAACTAGAAAATTTGACTCCCTTTAAGGGTTCTTTGGCCGAAGCGGAAATGTTTGGTCTAATCGTTGGAAGATGGGTCGGTAATGACAACATCAACGCAGGCGACATTATCATCTACGGAGTGCGTCTTACACCAAATTATTAATGTAAATTAGAGAGAAAGTCCGCCTTTAAAACGGGTGGGCTTTATTCTCAATGATGCTGAGCTTTTTTTTGAGCTAGTAAACCTCTGTTGACTCTGCACAGTAACATCGCAATTGTTCCCACTCAATAGTAGTCGCAAAATAACCCTCGTAAGAACAATGGTTTGCGAGTGCCAAAATAGAGTTTACAAGTAGTTTACAAGTTTTTGGTTTTATTTTGTTTTCCACGAATCTTAAAAAACCTCTATTTAACTAGATCAGTGATTTTATAATTCAAAGAAAAATGGAACACATTCATTATTCATGCGCAATTCATATCTATCACCACTAAGTTTTTCTAAATTTAGCTTGTAAATTCTCTGGTGATCACTTTTCCAAGAGTGTCTTTTTATTTCTTCGTTTATCTCATAGCCAAATTTATCCCCAAAGAATGCAGCATTTCCAAAATTGTGTATGTAACCATGAATATCTTTACCATCAACGCTGGCACTAATTGCTGCCCAATCAATATCTTTTTCATAAGGCTTTGAATATTCGCCCCTATTCTGTTCGTATGTATCGGATTTCTTCCCTCGATACTTGACCATTACAGGGGTTTCCAGCGCAGCCATAATTTTGTCGCTATGGTTTTCTAATAGTTGCTCACGGATTAAGTCACCCTCGCCATGATAACTTCGACTAGTTGTTGAATTTATTTCGATAGGGCGTGAATAAATCAACATTGGCAAGTCTTTTTCAAAACCGTATCTTGGGTGCGTACTACTAGTAAATATGACGCATCTATCACCGCTATGAAACCCCGTAATATTGCTAAAATACTGGGATGAACCAAAATCGCTAATCACATCGAAATTTATTATATTTCGCGCAAGAGCAAAAATGGATGTTAAAATAAAAACAACGATGAGGAGGATTGCTAAGGTAGTTTGCTGTTTATTTTCCCTATATTCTTTTTCTGTATAACCAGAGTAAGAGCCATCATAATTTTTTTTAATTCTCCACGCCATCTTTTTATCCTCATTGGTTTTTAGCTCAATAGCTTATAGTCATAAGAGCTGATATCACAATAACTAATTACTCCCACTCAATAAAAGCATTGGTGTAAAACATTGATTTATATTGAATTTATTTTCACTTTCTAACGAGTTCCTAACTTATTCGCTCATTAGCAAGTGCGAAGGGAACTATTGAAACTCAATAGTATCAATGCGTTAGTGAAAAGGCGATTGAAAGGTTTCTTTTCTAAAAAACATTTATTAGGCTATACATAAACGGACTTAAATATGAACTTCTCGCATCTATTTGCTCAATCATCTCCCATACCAACTCATGCTATAGCAGCAATGTTAGCTATCATTTTGGGAGCTTGGCAGCTTCTTTCGAAGAAAGGAAACGCGACACATAGATACATTGGCTACACGTGGGTTCTACTGATGCTCTATGTGAGCATAAGCAGCTTTTGGATACATTCTATAAAGGTTGTCGGATTGTTCAGCCCCATACATCTGCTATCTATATTCACCATTTGGACACTTTATAAATCTGTACAAGCAGTAAAACAAAAGAATATAGCAAAGCACAAAAGAATGATGAAGCTACTGTACGTTTTGGGATTAGTAATAACTGGATTATTTACATTGCTCCCAAATAGGACAATGTACGAAGTTTTTTTCATTTAAATCACACATCGCATAGTCAGTCTATCTATCTTTAAATCAACCACCCAAACACTACCAAACCGTGCTCTTTTGACTCGTTTTGCCGCCGTATATGTCTATCCGTTCAGTGCTCAAAATCTACGCTTTGTAATAGTTGATGTAGTTTCTAACTTTCTTTCTAACACTAAAGAAAAAAGCCAACAGAATCAACCATTGGCTTTCGTAGTTTCTAGCAAGTTACTAACTATAAATATCAATAAAAGCAATAACTTAGCCTTTCTGGACTACTCCCTTAGAGTGGCAAATCCACCTTCACCTTAGCCTTCACGCCATCCAAATGAGCCTGCCAAGTCTCTAGCATAACGTCTTTAGCCCAGTGCTTATGTTGCTGCTGAACAGCTATTCCTTAATCGTCTTACAATAGGGAAGTTGGCTGTGCTGTTTCTCTATAAGGTCTGCAGTGTCAGACCTATCAATTCACCATCTATACTCAACCTGTTTCACTCAACAGAGGGACTCCAGACCTGCTAGCGAAATAACCATTAACAATGTTTAGCCCTGCCAGCTAAGACGTCGCCAGCACTTCACCAAGGCAGGGGGCTATTCCTAAGAGGACGGGGGAGGCTGCTGAGGTCTTGTGATTGTTACTGTATCTGGGGAGATACTTTAGAAGTGGGTTTTTAAATACGCTAGTCATTTGGTTCAAGCTCTAAACTTTTGCAGAAACTTGCCTCTGAGGTATCATTTATGACGTAAGTTTGGCAAGAAGTGTAAGGTAATTACTAATGAGCCTAGGAAGAATAATATATCGATGCTTTATCACCGGTCTTTTAGTCATAGCTGCCGGATGCACACCTGCGCAATATATGCCTCAATTTGATCAGGCGACCCTTCAAATCAAGCGAAATGAAATAGCAAATCAAGTAGAGAGAAAACCTCATGATATCAAGGAGGACCCTAATATAGTTCTATCGAGAGTGTATGAAAGATTACTGCCTCATGCCAAAGTTGCCTGTCTTGAGAATGGAGAAAAATGGCTAGACTCCTCCTGCAGTAATTGGTCTCTGAATGTGGTTGACGATGAGAATTTCAACGCATATATCACACCAGCTGGTGATATTACGTTTCATAGCGAGGTTTTTAAATACACTAAATCTGATGATGAAATAGCCTTTATTTTAGCGCATGAAATGAGTCACCATATTCTTAATCATGGAATGGAAGACATTGTTAATAGCGAGATTATGGGCGCTACAACTGGGTTATTATCTGGAATCTTAGTGGGGGCAATAGCAGCAGGGCTTGGTGCTAGTGACGACATCATAGACGACGTTATCGAAGATGCCATCGAGGATGGTTACGCATCTGGTCGTGAGGCTGGAAGATTATCCTATTCAGTAGATCAGGAATCAGAGGCAGATAGATTGGGGCTCAAGCTCGTTCAGTTGGCTGATTATGACCGGTTTGCTGCTAGACAAGTTGTTATGTTTATAGGTAAGGATTCAACTGAACTTAGATCAGACCGAAGTTCCAGTCATCCAAGTGGGCCTGAAAGACTCGCTGCATTTGATTCTTATTCAAGCGCTTCTTCTCGAGAGTTAAACTCTTTAGTAGGTTGCATAACGGGGAACTGTGTCAATGGTAATGGGATATATGTATGGGCTGATGGAAGAAAATATGAGGGAAGTTGGGCAGATGATAAGGTTGATGGCAATGGCGCATATTTTTTCCCAGATGGTAGAAAATTTGTAGGCCAATTTCAGGCAGGTAAGATAAATGGTCAAGGGGTGTTCGAATCGCCTAATGGACACAAGTATGATGGTGAATATCAAGATAATAAGAGACACGGCTGGGGAACCTACAGATGGCCGCAAGGACATAAATATGTTGGCGAATTTAAAGATGATGAAGAGCATGGTGAGGGAACATTGACTTATCCCGATGGAAGAGTTGTTCGGGGTCAATGGGATAACGGCAAACTTATTGCTAATTGAGAGATTGATTTAGCTCAAGGCAAATCAACCTTCACCTTAGTCCCCACACCGCCCAAATGCTCTTGCCAAGTCTCAAGCATCATTTCTTTAGCCCAGTCCTTGTGTTGCTGCTGAACAGCTATTGCATCGTGCACTGGCAAGCAGACTATATCTTTCTTGATCCCCTCTAGCATGACGTCTTTGAGAATCTGGCCTTCTAAGTTCTGTGCAAAGATACCCCAGCCGTTGAACAGCTGTAACTTTGGGTAGCGGTTTTGAACACCTGAATGGATGCGATTAAATATGTCACCATTAAAACGTTCTCTGGCCAAGGAGTTTCTAGCAGCCATCTCAGTGCTAGCACCCATTGCCACTGTAATGAACTTCTTAACCATATCTCTGCTTGCCACACCAGCTTCTACACAGATGTCTTCGTAAGGGGCCTCACCCGCATACTCCTTGGCAAACAGTGCTAGATTAAGTCTCAGATGATTGGCGTTGTAGTCAACTTCACAGATTGGCTGACCATCTATCTGAGTATTAATACGTATCCTTGCTCGCCTGTCTGGGAGGCTCTGGAAAGGCGTTATTAGGCGTCCGCCTTGGAATGACGTGTGCTTATACACAAGCCTCACAGGAGCCTTACATGCCCATCTGTGTGACTTCAGAAACTCATTAATAGCGATCATATCGTCCATATCAGGATGGCTCTCGTCAGCCTTAACCTTGAACATGGTTTCTTCCCAGATTTCATCAGTCTCATTGATGGTGAGATATGGTCCTTCTATGGGCTGTTCTTGGTCTAGAACATACTCCCAAATTTGATTGCTGAGAGTCTCGCTAGGGAACAACCTAGTTCGTGAGGGCTGGTCTTTGTATTTCTTGCCTTTCAAAACTTTGACTAATCCCTGCGCCTCAAGGTAATCAACTATTGGCTTCACGCAGGCATATTTGATGTCATAGCGGTGCAGCCAGATGTCCTCTGCGTATGTGTTCTTTTTAAGACTAACTAATAGCCAACTATTGGTAAGCAATGATCTCGACAGTCCAAGTAGCACCCATTGCCAGTGGTATCTAAATACCTCTAGCTGTTTAGCACCTCTCTGGCCTTTGGTGTCTTGAACATATTTATCTATCAGTGCTGATAACTTGATGTGTAGCGTAGAATGTTTGTGCAGTTGCAGAGGGGATAGAAATAGATGATGTTGATAGTCATCCTGTGGAGTGCCAAGGCTAAGTAGTTGTTGTTTAAGAATGGTATCCATAGGGCTCTACCGCCTCCTGCGTTCTCTCTATAGCCTGCTTTAAAGCCCTGTGATGTTATATTTAATACCAACCACCATACATCTCTCTACCTTCTTTATAGCTTTAATGATCTGATGTTTCATTTAAGCACAGAGTATTAAAGTGTTACATATAGGATGAAAAAGAGATTGTTAATAGCTACCTTTATCAGGTATTAGATGTCTGATGCCGCCTCTAGGTTCTTTAACATCACCTTTGCGTCTGGGTATTAAATGTATGTGACAGTGGAAGATTGTCTGGCCAGCATCTTCGCCACAGTTGATGCCTATGTTGAACCCAGTGACTGTGGAGTCTTCTGCTTCTATCAAGGCTTTGTGTTTTGTCAGTAGTTGGTTAACAGCGTTGAACTCAGGTTGATAAAGGTCAAAGTACTCAGCAACATGCCTTTTAGGAATAATCAGCCTATGCTCTTCAGTAACAGGAAAAGCATCTTTGATAACATAGGCAAGCTCATTCTCGTCAATGATTCTAGTAGGCTCTATATTGCAGAATAGACAGTTATCGTCTCTGTCTTTGTAAGAGTTTGCTACGCCTCTGAGATCAGCATCATCTCTATCTCGCTTGGTAGCGTTGCACGAATAGCAGAGGGCTTGGAAGTTAGTTATGTCGTCACTACCGCCATTACTTCTTGGAACGATATGATCAACTTCTAGTGCTTTAACGTCTGCTGAGATTCCGCACAACTCACATTTATATCTAGCACTCTTTAGCACTTCATAGCGGACTGTGCCACTTACATAACCTTTAGACTTTCTACGATGCTCCCAGACAGCTTGACCTCTCGCTTCATTAAACTCATCAATCTTGCTAACACAAAGTTTCTTTAAAATTTCTACATTGTCGGTAGTAAGCGAGTCAAAACCACTGAGTATGTAGTCTTTCTTGTCTTTCTCGACAATTGACCTGCCTCTTAGGACTTTTCCAACCATGTTATTGGTAATGTTGGTGTAATAATCTATCTGGCTAGGGTCGTGAGCTAGGATAGCTTTGGCGATTTCCTGCTGATGGCATTTACCTGCATTGTTTAAAAGGGTCAGCAACATTACAGGTTGATAGATATGCGACATGCGCATCTTAGTGGTGATGAATTCTTCTAAATCGTTGAAATTCACAGTGATTTAACGTCCTACTCTATAACTTTTGTGAGTAGAGTAAACCACGTTTACTGGAGGGTTAAAAGGCCAAACACAGCATCGCTTAGAGCGCAATACATAGCCTCTCAGAGGCATCCTAAGTATACCCACCAAACACCGTAAACCCAACAATATCAGGCTTCTCAGGGCATTCTGATGCGTCCTGCGGGGTGCTGTGGAGCAGGGTTGGCTGGGCAGGCTGTGGAGTGGGAAATAGTACCTAATTGTACATTCACCCTTGCAGATTTCTCAGCTTCTCTCCCAGCTTTTCTGCCTTTAAGTGTGTATATCTATTAAGCATCTTTAGGTCTTTGTGTCCTGTGATTGCTCCGACTTCTATTACATTTAGCCCAAGTTCGAAGAATCGTGTGGTCGCTTCGTGTCTTAAGTCGTGAAATCTTAGATTATCTATTTTTGCGATTGCACAAGATCGTTTAAATGCCTGAGATACAGAGTCGGCTTTGATACTGAAGACTAATCCTAAGTCTTTGACCTCAAGTTGTTTAAGCGAGGTAATTGCTGTAGCCGTTAATGGCACTTTTCGTGGTTGCCCAGTCTTAGTCTCTGGTATAAGCAGAGTATTCTTAGTCCAGTCTATGTGTTGCCACTGTATGTTTAGAATCTCACCTCTACGCATCGCAGTATGGATTGCAAGATCGATAATGATACGGATTTCTGGGTTGGATATGTTTTCCTTAATCGTATTAATCTCTGTGCTTGATGCTCTTTTATGTCGTGCGTTAGAGACAGTTGGATATTTAACTTGAGGGAAGGAGGGCAAGTAGACGCCCATATCACTTACTGCAAACTTTAAAGCACGAATAATAATACCCAGTTCCAACTTGGTCGTTGCTGGACTGACGCGTGTCAGCCTCTGATTTCTATAGCTAGCAAGGCGCTGTGAATCCAAATCTATAAGTCTTGACTGTGCTAATGAGTCTTTGATTATGTTGGAGTGAGCTTTGATAAAGCGCAGAGCTTTGAGGTTTCTGGCTACACAGCTGGCATAGTACTTATCCAGTACGGTGCTAAATAATATAGTCTTTGCCTTAGAAGTATCCTCAAAGAGACCTCTTTCCATCTCTGACTCGACTTTCCGCGCCCAGATGATTCCATCAGACTTCTTTAGAAAGGTTTTACAGTGCGTTGGGTAGCCCTGTTTGCGAACAATTACTTTAGTTTTGTTGTTTGTGGAGACAAATGTAGCCATCAACTGTTACCTCTACTGTACCTGATACGTGAAAGTGATATCAGGGGAGAGGAGATATAGCTTTAAGACTATGATTTATATAGAAAAAATGGTGGGCCCAGTAGGACTTGAACCTACGACCAATCGATTATGAGTCGACTGCTCTAACCAACTGAGCTATGGGCCCTTTAACCTGTCTTTTTGTCATCCAGAGCGTAGTCGAGGGATATATCCGCTCACTGCACTCGATTACGATGGCATGATGTGCATCCAAGCGATGTAATAATTTCTCGTCTCGGAGTTACATTAATCGTCAATAAAGCTGCGCAGATGATCCGAGCGAGTCGGATGACGCAGTTTGCGCAGTGCCTTGGCTTCAATCTGACGAATACGTTCGCGTGTTACATCGAACTGTTTGCCGACCTCTTCCAGTGTATGGTCCGTATTCATGTCGATACCGAAGCGCATTCGCAGTACTTTCGCTTCGCGGGCTGTGAGGCTGCTTAGAACGCCGCGAGTGGACTCGGTAAGGTTGTTCTTGGTGGCTTCGTCGAGCGGCAGTGCGATAGTGGTATCTTCGATTAGATCACCGATGCTGGCATCTTCGTCTTCACCAATGGGCGTCTCCATCGAGATTGGCTCTTTGGCTATTTTGAGTACCTTACGAATTTTGTCTTCCGGCATTTCCATGCGTTCGGCCAGTTCTTCAGGGGAGGGTTCACGACCCATTTCCTGAAGCATCTGACGTGAGACTCGGTTGAGTTTGTTAATGGTTTCAATCATATGCACCGGAATTCGAATGGTGCGTGCCTGGTCGGCAATGGAGCGGGTGATTGCTTGACGAATCCACCAGGTGGCATAGGTTGAAAACTTATAACCGCGGCGATACTCAAATTTATCCACTGCTTTCATGAGGCCGATATTACCTTCCTGGATCAAGTCGAGGAACTGGAGGCCACGATTGGTGTATTTTTTCGCGATTGAAATCACCAGTCGCAGGTTAGCTTCAACCATTTCTTTCTTGGCGCGTCGGGCCATCGCTTCGCCCATCGTCATGCGGCGATTGATATCTTTGATTTGAGCGATATTCATGCCGGCGCTCTCTTCAACTTGCGCCAGTTTGCGCTGCGAACGCAGAATTTCAATTTCCTGGTCAGCGACTCGTGCTGCCCAGCTTTCTTTTGACTTGGTCAGGCCGGTAACCCATTTCAGATTTGACTCGTTGCCAGGGAACAGCTTAATAAAGTCCTTGCGTGGCATTTTTCCGTAACGGATACAGAGTCTCATAATGTTGCGTTCTTCAGCGCGAACACGCTCGACTGCCTGTCGTACCCCTGCAATCAGCGGGTCAAATTGGCGCGGGGTCAGCTTGAGGAATTTAAACAGCTCGGCCAGCTCTTCGAGATTTTTCTGTGATGCGTCACCGTCACGGCCATAGCGGGCAATACAGGTTTCAGTTTTCTTTAACTGCTTGCGAATCTCGTCAAAGCGCTGAAAGGCTTCTTCGGGATCGAGCCCGCCTTCATGTTGCTCTTCTTCTTCCTCGTCCTCGTCCTCGTCGTCATCACCATTTTCAAGCTTGAGTGCTTCTGCGGCTTGCTGTTGGGCCAGTGCAGACGGGACGTGCTCCATCGGATTGAGGTAACCACTTATGATATCGGTCAGCTTGCGCTCGCCGGCTTCAACTTTTTCGTATTCGGCGATGACGGCGGCAACGGTTGAAGGCCAATCGGCAACGGCGGCCATCAGCTCACGAGTGCCTTCTTCGATTCGTTTGGCAATTTCGATTTCGCCTTCGCGGGTCAATAGTTCAACTGACCCCATCTCACGCATATACATGCGCACCGGATCGGTGGTGCGATGCTGTTCAGATTCAACAGAGGCGAGCGCGGCAGCGGCTTCGGCAGCGGCGACCTCGTCTGGCGTATTGTCGCCCGAGAGCATCAACAGGGTTTCGGCATCTGGAGCTGTTTCAAAAACAGTGATGCCCATGTCGTTGATCATCTGAATAATATCTTCGACCTGTTCCGGATCGGCAATATCTTCCGGGAGGTGGTCGTTGACTTCAGCGTAGGTGAGATAGCCTTGCTCACGTCCTTTTGCAATAAGATCTTTGATACCAGACTGTTGTTTTTTGTTGGTTTCGCTCATAGGACTCAGACACTGTTTGTAGGCAAAAAATAGCGCGCAATTATAGCCGAAAATATCCCTGCTGTCCGCAGGAATTTAGGCTTTATTTATAGCTGATGAAAATCTCTATTCTAGACCACAAGCCGCTGTTTTATCTTATTTTTTAGTTCGCGATACTGTTCGTCGTCACCCAACTGCATATGAATTTTAAGCAGCTGCTTAATCTGTCGCTCATTGAGTGTTTCTTGATCGAGCAGATAAGTTGCTTTGCGCTCACCCGGGAGTGCTTCAAACGCGTCCCGAATTACATGTGCCAGGGTATCGGCAAACTCTTGGTCGTCATCGCGGCCGGTACCCTTTGGGGGGTGATGAAGCTCGCTTCCCGCCAGGGACTTCAATTGCTGCAGTTCCTGCTGATCCGGGTAGGTTGCCTGCCAGCGAGCAAAAATATGCGAGGTTTTAGTGCAGGCGGAGTCGTTATTTATGAGTGCCAGTAGCTTCAGAAACAGTGCCATATCAGGGTCGGCTGAGACGCGAAGAAGCTCGGCATCCTCGACATACTCGGCCATCGCGGGGTGGTTGATTAACAGGGCTGTGAGAAATTTTACCGGTGACAGGCGCATTTTTTTAGTTCGTGCTGCGACGCTGTCGGGGTAGGGTTGGTAGTCCACGCCGCCATAGATCTCTGCCGCTTCAGGCTCGTTGTAGACGGGCGGTGTGGGCGTGGCCTGGGTGTCGCTGGCGTACTGCTGGGGCGGTTTGTGAGTTGCAACATAGTCACGTAGATTGTCCGCGGAGATGCCGGTACGGCGGGATAACTCCTCGAGCATCAGCTGGCGGAATACACCCTGAGGGATGCGGTTGATCTGTGGCGCACAGATTTTGCTCAGGCGTGCTTTGCCATCCGCGGTGCTTGCGTCGACACCGTCGCTCATCTGTTCGAACAGAAATTCCGAGAGTGGTTGAGCCTTCGCTACCTGCTCAAGAAATGCCTGCTTGCCGAGCTTGCGTACCATCGTGTCAGGATCTTCGCCGTCGGGCAAAAACAGAAACTTTGCCGAGACGCCGTCACGCATTTCCGGGAGTGCGGTGTCCAGTGCTCGCGCAGCGGCCTTGCGGCCGGCATTGTCGCCGTCAAAGCAGAAAACAATTTCTGAGGTGTAGCGGAAGATTTTTTGTAGATGACTTTCAGTCAAGGCGGTACCGAGCGTGGCCACGGCGTTATTAATATTAAACTGTGCAAGGGCGATCACATCCATATAGCCCTCTACCATAATCAGGCAGGGAATTTCCTTGAGCTTCTGACGTGCTTCATAGAGCCCGTAAAGTTCTCGGCCCTTGGAAAAAACGGGTGTCTCTGGAGAGTTGAGATATTTCGGTGTGCTGTCGTCGAGAACACGTCCGCCAAAGCCGACAGTGCGGCCGCGCTGGTCTCGGATCGGGAAGGTGATGCGATGACGGAAGCGATCGTACTGTTTTTTCTCTTCTGGTTTGCTGACCAACATGCCCGACTCGTCGAGCAAGCCGATGCGCTGTTGGTCAGTACCGACGGCTTTTAATAAATTATCCCAGCCCGGCGGTGCATAGCCGACACCGTACTGCGCTGCGACCTGTCCGCTGAGTCCGCGCCCTTTGAGGTAGTCGACGGCGCTGGCGGCGGCCTGATGCTGGCGCAGTTGCTGGCGAAAATAGCGATCGGATTCCGACAAGACCGAGTACAGGCTGTCTTTCTGTTTGCTGATCTGAGCGTCTTGAACGGCTTCGCGGGGAATTTCGAGGCCGGCATTGCGTGCCAGCAGCTCGACCGCTGGCAGAAAATCAAGGCGGTCGAATTCCATCACAAAGCCGAGGGCATTGCCGCCGGCGCCACAGCCAAAGCAGTAGTAAAATTGTTTATCTTGGGCGACGGTAAAAGAGGGACTTTTCTCTTCGTGAAACGGGCAGCAGGCTTTGTAGTTTTTACCCGCTTTTTTTAGCTGCACACGACCGTTGATTACATCGACAATGTCGACGCGATCAAGCAGATCATCAATAAAGGTTTGTGGTATTCGTCCGGCCATTGGCGTTACACGTTTCTCTCATCCAAGCGCACTAGTGTAACGCCTTCAGCCGGGAAATAAACGTGATTAACTGTTGAGAGCGGCTTTAACCAGACCGCTTACGGCGCCTGTGTCTGCACGACCCTGGAGCTGTGGTCGCAGAATACCCATCACCTTGCCCATGTCGGCCATCGAGGATGCGCCGGTTTCGCTGATAGCGGTCTGCACCAGCTGATTGATTTCTTTTTCAGTGAGAGCGGTGGGCAGGAAATCTTGAATCACATTGATCTCGGCGATTTCGATATCGGCGAGTTCTTGACGTCCCGCGGATTCATACTGGGTAATAGAGTCGCGGCGCTGTTTGACCATTTTGTCGAGAACGGTGAGAACCCGTGCATCATCGATTTCGATTCGCTCATCCACTTCGATGCGCTTGATTTCGGCGAGGATCAGGCGAATGGCACCCAGGCGCTCTTTATTTTTGGCCCGCATGGCCTCTTTCATAGCATCGGTAAGCTGTGACTTCATCGACATATCAATACTCCTTGGATTAGTTTTTTGAATTCCAGAAACACAAAAAGCGCCATTCAGGCGCTCTTTGCTACAACTCTTTGGGTCTGACCTTTAAGGTCGGAATCAATAGAGTCGAGTAAACTTGCGAGATTCGCGAGAGACTTTCTTCTGGTTGCGCTTAACAGCGGCAGCCGCTTTACGCTTGCGTTCCCACGTGGGCTTCTCATAGAACTCGCAGCTGCGAACTTTAGCCAGGATACCGGCTTTTTCGCAAGAACGTTTGAAACGACGTAGTGCTACGTCAAAGGGCTCGTTTTCTTTAAGTCGAACGCTTGGCATCTATAAATAATCCTGTGTAAACACGTCTGTACTGTGAATTATCGCTAACACTTCAGTTAGCTGTCTCTTTAAGGGCGCGTAGTCTATACATTTCCCTGTTTTGATGCAAAGTTTTTTCGGCGACATTTCGGGCGCTTTACAGGCCCTTCAAACTACCGGTTCACAGAGCGCGGCAGAGGGGGTACAGTTACGGCTTTATGTCAGTGGCACAGAGCTCTCTGGCGCGTCCAATAAAATAGTGCTGTAAGGCCTTATTCAAATGCTTGTGCTTGGTGTTGAAACGTCCTGCGATGAGACCGGGGTGGCTGTCTATGACAGCGATCGTGGCTTGCTGGCGCACAATCTCTATTCGCAGGTAAAGCTGCACGCCGAGTATGGTGGTGTGGTGCCTGAGCTGGCATCACGAGATCATGTGCGCAAAATTCTGCCGATGCTGGAAAAAGTCCTCGCCGATGCTGAGGTGGAGAGAGGCGATCTCGATGCCATCGCCTATACCTCTGGCCCTGGTTTGATGGGTGCGCTGATGGTGGGTGGTGGTGCAGCCACCGCAATGGGCTATGCGCTGAACATTCCGGTGTTGGGCGTACATCATATGGAAGGCCATCTATTGGCGCCGATGCTGGAAGACAATCCACCAGCATTTCCCTTTGTGGCACTGCTGGTTTCTGGCGGCCACACTCAACTGGTTGCGGTAACGGCGATCGGCGAATATGCATTACTCGGCGAGTCAATTGATGATGCCGCCGGTGAGGCGTTTGATAAAACCGCAAAGCTACTTGATCTTGACTATCCTGGTGGGCCGCGACTGGCAGCCATGGCCGAACACGGCTGTATTGAACGGTTTGAGTTCCCGCGGCCAATGACAGATCGGCCAGGGCTTGACTTCAGCTTTTCCGGGCTCAAGACCTTCACGCGCAATTTGATTGAAAAACACCGTGGTGATGATGTCCTTCCCGACGAGCAAACCACACTGGATATCTGTGCCGGTTTTCAGGAAGCGGTGGTCGATACATTGGTGATCAAGTGTCGCCGTGCACTCCAGCAGACTGCTATGCAACGTCTGGTGATTGCCGGCGGTGTGTCAGCTAACACCCGGTTGCGGCACAAGCTGGAGCAAGCGCTAGCCAAAGAGGGCGCCGAGGTCTTTTATGCGCGCCATGAGTTTTGTACTGACAATGGTGCGATGATTGCCTATGCCGGCTGTCAGAGATTGCTGGCAGGTGAGAAAAATAATCTGGAGATTTCGGCGACGCCACGTTGGCCGCTGGATCAACTGAAACCGTTACAGGAAATTGTTTGATGGATATTGTGTACATAAGAGACCTTCGCATCGAGACTATTATCGGCATCTACGATTGGGAGCGCGAGGTCAAGCAAACAGTGAGCCTGGATCTCGAGATGGCTCATGATATTCGCCAAGCGGCAGAGACCGACGATATTCAGTACGCCCTGAATTATAAATCGATTGCCAAGCGACTGATTCGGTTTATCGAAGAGAGCGAGTTTCTGTTGGTTGAGCGCATGGCGGAAGAGGTTGCCAATATTGTTCGCAATGAGTTCTCGGTACCCTGGTTGCGGTTGCGGGTAAGCAAACCCGGTGCATTGCGTGGTTCCCAGGATGTCGGCATTCTGATTGAGCGTGGAGAAAAACCCTGATGGCACTTATTTACCTCAGTCTCGGTAGCAATATTGATCGCAAGTACCATATCGGCACGGCGTTGGATGCTTTGAATGAAGCGTTTGGTGAACTGATTATTTCGTCTGTCTACGAGAGTGAGGCGGTCGGCTTTGAGGGAGACAGTTTCTACAATCTGGTGGTCGGTGTTCGCTCGTCGCTGGCGGTCGGTGAATTGTCAAAAATGCTCAAGGGCATAGAAGATCAGCATGGTCGTGATCGCACAGCACCAAAATATGGCTCACGAAGCCTTGATATTGACATTTTGACTGTTGATAGCAACGTAGGGGTAATGGATGGTATTCAGATACCGCGGGATGAGATCTTGAAAAATGCCTTTGTGCTGTTGCCGCTTGCCGAGATTGCTCCTGCCGCGTGCCATCCGCAAACCGGGCTCAGCTATCAGCAGCACTGGGATGCCTTCGACAAGGTCAAACAGAAACTCTGGCCGATCGAGTTTATCTGGCGCGGCAGTAATATCACTCGCGGAGACTGAGACTCAGCTCTCTGATTAGAGATTCGTTAAACCGCTTGTAGTTTCAGACACTATACTGACTCCGGCGACCCCTGTTGGGTGGCTATTTGAGGCAATGATGCCCAACGGTATTGATAATGTTAAAGGAGTAACCATGAACAGATTCTCTATCAGTCTTTTTTTAATCACGGTAATAGTCACACTTTCCTCTTGCACAACCTTTGATCCCTACACCGGTGAGCAGAAGGCATCCAAAACCGCAGTCGGTGCCAGCATTGGTGCGGGTGTTGGTGCAGTGCTGGCCTATCTCGACAACAAAGATGAAGACAGCCGCAAACGCAATCAGCGTATTTTGGCCGCGGCCGGCGGTGGTGCGGCGGTTGGAGGTGGGATCGGTTATTACATGGATGCCCAGGAGGCCAAGCTGCGCAAACAGCTGCGCGGCTCCGGTGTCAGCGTCGAGCGAGTCGGTGACAATATCAATTTGATAATGCCCGGCAATATTACCTTCGCGACCAACAGTGCCGATATTAGCGCCAGCTTCTATCCAGTGCTTGATTCTGTCGGATTGGTGTTGGAGGAATATAACAAGACAGTGGTAGTGGTCGCTGGACATACCGACAGCGATGGTGACGATGATTTTAACCAGTTGTTATCGCAGCGTCGTGCGCAGTCAGTGTCCGATTACCTGATCTCGCGCTCAATACTCGCTGATCGGCTGGAGACAATCGGCTTTGGCGAACGTCAACCGATCGCGGCTAATACCACGGCGCAGGGCAAGCAGCTCAATCGCCGGGTGGAAATTACTCTGTTGCCGGTGCACAGTTAAGATTGGTTGATAGCCCTGAACTAGAGACAGTTTGAACTGCCGCCATCTACGGCAACAGTCTGGCCGGTCATATAGCTGGCATGAACCGCAAGAAAAAAGGCTGTCGCGGCAATATCCATTTCATTGCCGAGGCGGCCCATCGGTACCTTGCCGAGAACCGAATTCTGTTTCGCAATATCATCTTCTTCATGTTCGGGCCATAGAATGGCGCCGGGCGCCACACTGTTGACCCGCACATGGGGGGCCAATTCCAGCGCCAGTGACTTGGTCATGGCGATATTGCCGGCTTTGGCAATGGAATAAATCGGATGGTTTCGGAG
>Ga0209534_10002784_pt1 | contig 17082 bp, 15 predicted proteins | sample COG_07_FD_184751 | JGI IMG/M metagenome (GOLD analysis project Ga0209534, IMG submission 184751) | Pelagic Microbial community sample from North Sea - COGITO 998_met_07 (SPAdes) (version 2) | ecosystem: Environmental > Aquatic > Marine > Neritic zone/Coastal water | place: Helgoland, sampling...
AAATTGCATGTTCATTGGCAGCAAAACCGTAACCCATTCGATAAATGGCGCCACCGCGGTATCTATGACCATCCGTTGAAACGAATTTGTGTGGTACAAAAATATCCTCTAGAACGTAGTCGGCGCTACCGCTACCGTTAATACCCAGCGCATGCCAATTATCCTGAACAATCGCCTGTGCGCGAGGTATAACGGCGGTGATCAATCTGCTTTTGTCTGCCAAAAACACTGGTACAACGACATAGTCCGCGTGTTGTACACCGCTGCCCCATGCCCATTGTCCGGATACGCGGTAACCTCCATCTACCGGTGTCGCGCTAATTCAAGGCCAAGTCCCATCCTAGAAATGTCACTTCTCTGCATTGATAGAATTCGTTTGGATTGGAAGTGGAACTCACGCGGAGTTATTGAAGTGAGGGCTGCTACTGAAATGAGTTGAGTTGTTAAGGTGGTTGAATTGCCGATTTTACAAGATTAACTGTGCGTGGTCTGACGCGTGGGTAGTAATGTAAAAGCTAGCGTTCTATCTCAAAAGCAGGTAAAAAATAGTGGCGAAGACGCTAAAAAAAAATGCACCTCAGGAAAAGGCTCGCATCTGTTGATGTTAAGTAACATACAAGCCATTTGTTAGAGGTGAATAATAATAACGAGGGAAGGTTTATATCATGGCTACATCTAAACAAAATCGAACGAAAATTCAAAAAAACCGTAGAGCGATATTTGAAGTAGAAGCAGCAGTAACTTCAAATCGAGCTAAAGCCTACGCTTCTAGATCAATCGTAGAGGAAAATAGAGCTGGCATTTTAAAGAATTACACTGCTGCCTTTATGGGTAATAGGCAGCTGGCAAATCAAAATACTGATGACGTTTTTAGAAACAGAAAAGCGATTCTAGCTACGCTAGAGACTGATAACGATGTAGAAACCAACTACAGAGAGTCTTTAATCAACGAGGCGAACTTAGACTTCTTGGAGCACCGCTCTAATTTGAACAGCGCAGTGCTTTCAGTTAATGAAAAGATGGTGGCTGTTAACGAACTGTTGATCGAAATTAACAGCACTATCATGAAAGCCAATGAGAGCATTGTTAAGTTTAACGATGGGCAAATTGCCCAGAACAACAAAATTCTAGACGGTGGCCTCGCCAGCAAAAAAGCTACTCCTGCGAAAAATGCCGAGAGGATTAAAAAGAATGCCTCCCGCGCAAAGTCGATCAAGAGCAATGCTATCGCTAACTCCAAAAAGATGGATGCGATGACCAAATCAATGCACGCGAATCGAACTAAGATTGATAAAAATTCAGCCGATATCATGAAGCGACGGGAAAGCATTCTCAAAAACGCTGCAAATATTGCTAAAAATCAGGCTAGAGTAGCGAAGAAAATTTCTCCCTAACAGTCAATCAGTGGAAAAGTTGCAGGTAGCGTTGTTCCACGTTACTTGCGCTTCTTTAAGCACGGAAGTCGGTAATAACCGCCATTTATTATCGGTCAATTAAGGCATAAGCGGTTTTAGGTATGTTTTAGCGGGTCTCGCAAGCAGGCATCTCTCCCATGGCGAATATAACGTTAGCTGTATTTTCGATCATTTCTTGTTTTGTCGCTTCGAACACAGACGCGCTTTCAAACTTTTCAGCACTTGCGTGCAGCAAAATTGACACGAAGAATGAAAAACTGTTATACCGTAACAAATTTCGCAACGGGCCTGAGTCATCAAAAGCAGAACAACTTTTTCAGTTCTTAAACATGCAAGAAAGCGCTGTGCATCGGCAATTGGGCTGATTTACCTGACTGCGTTACTGATGACTTTGGTGCCTGCCTGGCAGGCTTACGCTGTTTCTAGATCCGTCGGATCCTCTGCTTCCAAAAATTGATTGCGAGACTAATAGTGGTATTTGAGGTGCTCGCTACGCGCTTTTTATGCGAGCGTACAGCCCTACCGAAAAACACCATAAAGTAATCCAAGCCAGATAAATCGCGATGTCACCAATCGGATTCAGCACAAGCGTTAAAAAAATGGCGCGAGCTGTAATCCAAGACAACCAAAACGCGATGAGCCTGGATAACTGATGCAGTCCCAAAAAATGCCAGGCTAGCGTTCCGGTGATAACAAAAGTCATCAACTGCGCCAGAGGTACGGTAAAGACGAAAAAGAGATCGCCGGTCAGGTCCCAAGTGACTGGCGCATACTCAACCAATACTCTGATGAACATTAGGTCCTCAAGCACGCCGTGGGCAAGGCCAAGTAGGATAATTCCGACCCAACCAAGAATAACTCTGGAAGTTTTCATGTTCAGATTCTCGCTAATTTCGACATCAAAAAATGCCCTATGGTTCAGCTACAATTGCCCGAACCTCGCGCAAAACCTTTTTCCAATCAGCCCTAGAGCGATAGCCTTTTTCAGCCCACTTAGCGAGTATTTCGCCTTTTGGAGACATCAACACAACGCCCGGGTAAGGGATACGATAACCAAACGTGCCTGGTCCGTATTCCTGGTTGCGAATTCCCCACGCGTCCACATGCTGACCATCAACATCTTTTAAAACAGGAAATTTGATATCCCACTTGTCATCAAACTCTTTGATGAGCTCTGGCGAATCGTAGGTCATACCGGCAACTCCAACACCAAGGGCATCAAACTGCGTTGTTAAATCATTCAGTTTCACGAACTGACGGATACAGAATGGTCACCAATCAACGGATCGATTGAAAACGAACAGCAGACCCTTATTGCTGCTTAGGCTTTGTATGTTTTGTAGGTTCCCATCTTGGTCAACTGCCGACAACACGGGTGCCGTAGTGCCGATACTTGGTCCCCAATTTGACGCGTATCCCGAGTCTGCGTGAGCAAATTGGCTTAACGCTGCTAACACGGCGGCAAATATGACGAGATGCATCTTTTTTATCGAGCAAGTTCTTGTTGGTTGCACAGTAGTCTCCGTAAAGGTTCTGCTTCAATAGTAAATAATCCCCTTTCGATAACCCATCGTGAAGATGTCGTCAAGTGGCCCGCTCTGAGCGATGAGCCGGCACTATCGGTGAGGGTCGCTGTTGCTCGGGGGCTGGTTTGCCGCATGCTGCCCATCACCGGTTTTGCGTTTGAATTGATAGCTCGTCGCATTACTGCTCTTCCGACGGGTCAAATATAGCGCGTCTTTTGTTCTACTAATGCGCAAGCGGGGATTACTTAACAGCCTCTTTATCGATTTCGTTTGCATCTTCGTCGTTGTTGCCTAGCAAACCAAGGCTGAATAGAAACCTGAGGTAGTCTTGATCCGCAATAAGTCCCCATTAATAAATCCAGTAGTATGGTCGCTGGCATTCTAAATAGTTAGAATCTTGCACCAGGTGTACCTGCAGTAACGCCTTTTTATGATAGCCTCACAAGGCGAGGTCGGAAAATCTATATCGCCTTTTGCCAACTTATGGGGAAAAAAAGTGCTTAACACAATTCGCTGTGCCACCGGTCTGCTTGCCATCTTGATTGGTTCGTTTTATCCGCTCGCAATCTATGCTTCCGACCAAGCACTCGCTCCTATAGTCCCAGGTAGTGGCACCTACAGTCGCAAGATTTCTACTGATAATCCCCGAGCACAGGTGTTTTTTGATCAAGGCCTACGGCTCGCTTGGGGCTTTTACTTCCCTGAATCTATTGCCTCTTATCAGGAGGCTGCGCGCTTAGATCCCTCGCACCCAATGCCTTACTGGGGCATGGCCCACGCTATGGGACCTAATCCTAATTCGCGTTATGCGCGTATGCCCGACGACCCAAGAGGCGAAGGGCTAAAAGCTATTAACAATGCGTTAGCTCGAATTGATCGCGCTAGCCCTGTTGAGGCGAAACTGATTCGAGCCATGCACGTTCTGTATAACAAGGAAGCTATCCCGGACCCGGGCGCTCGAGATAATGCTTACCTCGATGCCATGCGTAGGCTAAACGCAGAATTTCCTGACGATTCTGACATTGCTGCGCTTTATGCGGGCAGTTACATGTCTATTGGTCGTTGGGATTACTGGGACAGTGAAGGCAATCCCAAGGGCGAAACTCTGCCTGTGGCTTTAGCTCTTGAGCGCATTATGGCTGAGGACATGACGAATCCTGGCGTATTACACCTACACATTCATCTTATTGAGGCTTCTTTGGAGCCCGAGCGCGCGCTTGGGTCTGCTGATGCCTTAGAGGGCACTGTGCCCATCGCGGGTCATGTTGTGCACATGCCCGCACACATTTATGTGCGTGTAGGTCAATATGCCAAGGCCGTTGAAAGTAATGTTCGCTCACAGGCGGTTGATCGTGAGTTTGCAAAAATCTGGGGCGACTATCCGCTACCCAATCTCGGCACTTACCCGTTGTCCCACAAAATTCATGCGGGCCATGCTCTAGACTTCGTTCGTTACGCCGCCTCGGTACAGGGTAATTACACAACCGCCATAGAGGCCGCGTGGGCTATGGCGAATAGTTACAAAGACCGCGCTGCAGCCGTTCGCGGCGGTCAAAAACGCGTGTCAGCGCCGTGGTTGGTGATGAAAATTTTCGGCCGATGGGACGATTTGCTGGCGCTGGAGCCTGCTTATCAGGGCACGCCTTATCTGGATGGTATTTGGTCTTATGCCATCGGCAGCGCGCATATCGCGAAAGGCGATTTGGCAGCAGCCGAAATGACCCTTCAGCAGCTCGAAGGTATTGCGAATGCTCCAAATGCCGATGAATACAGAGTCGGTGCAACCCCTGCTTCAGCAGTTATTAAGCTCGCCGCTTTGGGGCTAAAAGGCGAAGTACTTATGGCTCAAGGTGACCTTGACGGTGCTATTGATGCGTTTCGCGCCGGTATAGTCATTGAAGACCAAAACAACTACACCGAGCCACCAGATTGGGCGCAACCCATGCGGCACTATTTGGGTGCTGTGTTATTGCAAGCCGAGCGAGCCGCCGATGCTGAGGCGGTTTATCGGCGCGATCTGCGCTGGAATCAGAATAATGGTTGGTCTTTGTACGGTTTGCATTTGGCTCTAATTGCCCAGCAAAAGACTGTCGAAGCGGATGCTGTTTACGCGCAATGGCAAAAAGCTTGGGCTATGGCAGATGTCACTATTACGGCATCGCACTTGTAGCAGTAATAATTGGAAATTTTACGTCCCATAGAAGTTTACGGCAGATGATTTCCAGCCGTTTGAATTCTAAAAAATTGGATGGCGTATAAGTATTTAATAGGCATACATGTTAACGCTGAAAAATGACACGGAATTTCGCAAGAGTGTGGGCTTGATAGATAAGCACAAAGATTATGAATAGTATTTTTGATCATTGCGGTAAATGGCGCGCTGGTCCCTCGACGGGTATGCCTAATTATTTTCGGCGAGGAGACTATTAGGCAGTGTGCAAAACTTGCTGAAGTGGCCAAATCCTATTCAGACATCGCTTATAATACGTTAGTGGGGATCGGTCACGTATTGCCATAGTGCACTCGGTTTGCAATTCTGACGCTGTACAGCTCCGTTTGAGAGTGGTGTTTGCATTGGCGTAGAGTAAATTGAGGGCAGTGTTCAATGGCTCTGGGCGAACAAAAACAAAAGTTGAGCAGTGTCGCTTTGATGCTTTGATCACACAATACCAAGGTTCAAGATTCGACATTTTTGGGTTGGGAGTAAAAATAGATGAAGAGGCGGGTGAAATGAAATTTGGGCTAGCTTTCGCAAGCAGTATAAGTATTGATGGACCTGCAACCGCAGAAATTTGCGAGAGGGCTGAAGCCGCGGGTTTTGAATCTGTTTGGGGAGGCGAGCATGTGGTTCGACCAGACAGTATTGAATCTGCATATCCGTATACTAAGGACGGTAAAATTCCAATGGAGCCCGATACGCCGGTTCCTGATCCGCTTATTTGGTTAAGCTATGCAGCGGCAGTTGCGCCAACTTTGAAGCTGGGAACCTGCATTTTGATTGTGCCGCAAAGAAATCCACTTATTTTGGCCAAAGAATTGGCCACATTAGACCAGCTTTCCGGAGGTAGGGTAGAGCTAGGGCTAGGTGTGGGCTGGATGAAAGAAGAATTTGAGGCCTTAGGTGTGCCTTGGTCAAAGCGCGGAGCCAGGAATGACGAGTACATAGAAGTCATGCGTGCGTTATGGGCGGGTCCCCACGCAGAATTTCATGGGGAATTTATAGATTTTGAAAAACTTACCTGTAGCCCGCGGCCGGTATCTGGAAACATCCCCATATTAGTCGGTGGAGATACTGACGCAGCTATTCTGCGTGCGGTACGTTTAGCAGATGGTTACTTTCCTGGTGAGGGCGACACGCAAAAGTTGGCAGCATTACTCGGCCGGGTAAAAGAGGCTTGCAATCAGGCGGGCCGCGACTATAAATCTCTTGAGGTGAACGCTATGTTTGGCTCGCAGATGGCAGACCCTGAAAGAGGCATTGAAGACCTCCGAGATTTGGGTGTCGGCAGAATCATGCTGCCGGCATTTTTCTTTGCTGGCCCTCATGGTCTAGATCGCTTGAGTGCGTTTGGAGAAAAGTACATTAAGAGAGGAGGCTAGCTGCTCAAATTATGTGTTGGGATTTTAGCCACAGTTGGTGGGCATTTGTTAGGAGCAACTCGCTGTGGGTTAGTACTATGACGATCACATGATAAATGCGGTGGATGCTATAGCTGCGCATTTACCAGCTAAGCACCCATAGTGAGCTAAACCCACTGAGCAACTGCAGTTTCAAATCGAGCTGAGGATACGTTCGTAATGGCTCTCAAAATAAACGAATTGGTCCACGTCACCAATATTTAAAAGCTAGTTATCTGGATTTGCGATAATCGATCCATTCTTTCGATATTTTGCTTTGCGTTCTTCACTCCACTGATCTATCTCTCCCTCAGGCGCCCCATAGGCCAGACCGCGACCTACCCCTGGCCTCTCTCGCACGTTTTCGATCCATGACATGACGAGAGGGTACGGGGTGATATCCACTTTGCTCCATTTCCACGCGCGAAGCCAAGGATAAAGAGCAATATCCGCAATGGTAAATGTATTGCCAGCAAGCCAAGGTCGCTCCTTTAACTGGTCGTTTAAAATAGTTACTAAGCGGATCGCTTCCTTGCCGAACCTCTCTAAAGGGTGAGCTTTTTGTTCCGGCGAGATGGCATCCATATATCTTGTATAGCTTAGCTTATTTCCAAATGCTGGGCCTACATTGGCTGCCTGCCAATATACCCAAGGTATGACTTCCCATTTAGGTTTACCTATTGGAAGTAATTCTGTCGGGTACTTCTCGCCCAGGTAATGCAATATTGCGCAGCTTTCCATGACGCTGATTTCGTTATCTATTAGGACAGGAATCTTTTGATTTGGGTTACGCGCTGAGAACTCTTTGCTGAATTGTTCCCCTTTCGCAAGGTTGATATGACGCACTTTGACGTGGCTCATATCTATTCCGGCTTCAATAAGTTCTTCAATCATTATGCTGACTTTCCATCCATTGGGGGTGGCAGATGTCCAAAGTTCCATTGATCTCTCCTTTTTCGCGCAGTTAACCTTTTTGCTGACCCGTCTTGCAAAATGGACGATGTATCCAGCCTTGCAGCCGAGTAGTATCAGGAGACACCGACGTTTCTAATGCGACGCTGAATTCATCTCTCCAGTTGCCAAAACATACATAAGAGTCCAGCAAAGAGCCATTGAATCGATAACGGCAAATGTAAATCCATCTCTAACGTATACCACTGGTAACTACTATTATTAGTGTGGGGTGTTAGAAGCCGTCGGTGGTGATTTAGAAGATCCGCTTTTGTTAGTTAAGGCACCTACATGCTGTCAGCAGTGGGGTAGAGTTAGCATGGGGTGTGCGCGGTTATGTCGAAAGAAGTTTCAAGTGGTGCATCTGCTGGCACATAAAGTAGCGTATAAATAGCTTCATAGAATGGCTTTACCTTAATGCTGATTCAGATTTTGTTTCTATCTCATTAGACTCAGAAGACGATTCCCTGGCTGTCGGGTTAACCGGGTATATCTCCGGCCTTGATGAAGGTCGACTAAGAGATCGCGTCTCGGCTGTCGGTGAGATGAATACTAGTTTACTTGACGCTGTTTTCGATGAGGATATTGAAAAGAGTGACTTTCTTCGCAGCGATGTAAATCAATCTCCTGCTCTGGCAAGGTCCAGAAAGGTAGTGCTCTTAGATGGGGCGGCACAAATCCGTGTACCTAAATCCTGGAAGAGAAAAGACAAAACGCTCGGGAGTGATCGCTCCTTGATACTTGAATATGCTCCCCTGGGTGGGGTCTTCCCACTGGTGAAAATTATCGCTGAGCCGGAACTGGGTAACATTACGCTAGACTCTCTCCCAAATGTATTAGACGCAACCTGGAAACAGACCAACCCAGAAGAGGCTGATATAAAACTGTGTTAGCCAGCGGCACTCATATTGTGGCAGGAAGAGAACTCTACTGGGAGCGAGTAGACGTTAAGGCAAAAGGGTTCGATTTCATAGCGGACTACAGCGTTTACGCGGGTCCACAGGGCTTGGTGCAATTTATTGTTTTGGACCTGCCTGGTGGCGAATCTGCGATTGAGCAGCTAGAAATAGTTTTAGGTCAATTTAAAATCAACCGGTAGAGAAGGACGCTAATGAAAATATTGAAGTTTCTAAACTTTATCGGGCGTTGAGACGGTTGAGGGGTTGAGAGAGTGTGAAATACAGCTAACTACTGTTTTAACAACCCTTCACCCCACACTATGGGGGTGGGTTAGTTAATTGATATCGAGTCTAGATCGCCTCAAAATCGCGTCCTCGGGGAACTTATGCCCGAAGCAGACTGCAACGGTCAGGTCGCAGTGTCCGTGAACACCGTTCGACAGCGATAGCCCGATAAGATCGAGTTAATTGGCTGCAGGCTGCTTAGGCAACCCAGCCGGTTACCTGGCACAGACGCTATTGCGCTTGCCAGGTGAGTTCTAAGCCCACCACTCTTGGTTGCAGGTAGACAAACGCCACTGTGCCAAAACGCGGAAAAGCATTGGTTACAGAGTCTTCGTTCGTAACGTTGTTGGCAAATATGGCCGCTGACCAGCGGCCGTCTGACGGGTCTGTCAACGTGAAGCGCAGGTTCGTCAGATCGTATTCTTCGATCCGCGTGGTGTTGGAGATATCGGCGAATTGCTCATCTACTCGTTGATGGTCTAAACGTAGCCGTCCGTCGAACGCGCCGATATCGAAGCTCCAATCCATACTCGCGGAGAGGCTGTGTTCAGGCGCGTAGATCAGACTGTTGCCCTCCGGCACACCGCTGGCCAGGTTGTCATCGTCTGTCTCGGCTTCATTGAAGTCTGCGCCTAACGAAAAACTCAAGCGATCCATAGGGAACCACGTTAACTCTAGTTCCACACCCTGCGAGTGTGCCGAACCAACATTCTGATTAAAGGTGTTGTTAGCACTGGGGATCGTGGCGTCAGTAACCAGCACGATTGTATCCTCCCAATCGATGTAGTACGCGGATGAGGTGACTGCCAGGCGCCCATCGGCAAGCGTCAGCTTCGTACCAAGCTCGTAGTTTGTGACCTCATCGCCCTCGAATGTGACACGCGAGTTAGCGAGGTCGATGTCCGCCTGCGGCAAACCAGCCGCCGTAAACTGACGAGCGTTTAATTCCATGCCGTTGTTCACGTTGCCGGGACGAAAGCCTGTGCCGTAGGTGAAGTAGTAGAGCTGATTGTCCCCAGGATGCCACGAAAAAGTCAGCTTGGGCGAGATCGGTTGGTCGTCCGTGGTTGTGGCTGTGTTCTCGAACTCCTGCTCAAGATCGGAGAACCGTGCACCCACCGTGATATCGAATTGATCATTGACTTGATACGTGACTTCACCGAATACCGAAATCTCGTCCAACTCATCGGTGTGATTGTTGGCTGGGTCCGAGAAGATTGGGGCATAGGATGGCGATAAGGCCTCCCGTCCAGGGCCCATAATATAGGGTTGGAAGTCGAGGCGAAAATCTTCGCTGGTCTTGTAAAACGCACCGGCGGTCCATTGCCAAGCTCCATCTCCCGAAGACACGAGGCGGAACTCTTGTACGAACCGTTTCGATTCCGACGTGCTGTCGTTGTTGAAAGCGGTCAAATTCAAACCGTCGCCATAAGGGCAGGCAAAGAAGTTGGAAAGAAGAGGATCTTGCACGCCCGGGTTGCAGGGGATAATCGGCGCGCCACCGGTTTGAAACGATGGCAGGTTGGCGAGGAAACCGCCGTACGCATCGAAAAGAAATGCTAAGGATGCAGGACTTTCTATCAGGCTGTATGTATCTCTCTCGAAGTAGGATGTGGTGGATGTGAACGTCGCAAAGTCGAAATTGTAGTCGAACCTCAGGTTGTACAGCGTAAACTCATCTTCCGACACGGCAGGGAATCCTGGAATACGCACGTTTTCCCCTTCGTCGTGAGGCACCTGTCCAAACGGCGAACCGTCGGTTTCAGTGTCAACATAGAAGACCGAACCACGAATGGATAGTCGATCCGTAGGCCACCACTTGGCAGACAGTCTGCCGCCTGTGGATTCGAGGGTGTTTATGTCTTCCTCGATGGGTGTGATATTAACCTTGTCCATCCATCCGGCTTTCTCTTCACTGAACGCGGACGCGCGCACGGCAAAGTTGTCTGCCATAGGCAGGTTGATCATGCCGTCCACCCGATACCCTGTATCGTCGGATTCGTTTTGCGTGTTGAATCCGGCCTTGATTTTGTAATCCACGCGTTCCGGGTCGGGTTCATTGTAGATGTAGCGGATAGTGCCACCTTGTGAACCCTCACCGTAAAGAGTACCTTGCGGGCCTTTGAGCACTTCTACACGTTCGATATCGAACAGCGATCCACCCAGCTGTCGAGCCGGGCCATTAGCCGACGTCATTGGCGTGTCGTCGATGTATGTCGCTACCGTCGAAAAGGTCTGTTGAAACGACTGAGTACCCGTCTGTGACGAGACGCCGCGCACCACCATTCGATTGGAACCGGAGAGGCCTCCAGCAACGTTCAGCCCCGGCAAGGAACGAAATAGCCCATCCAGTGAGGTCGCGCCCAGTTGCTCAATCGCATCTGCATCCGCTGCACTGACCGACAATGGTGTGTCCATCAAGCTGGTTGCACGATAGGTCGCAGTAACGATCACCTCTTCGATGTACTGTTCACCCTCTTCGGCTACTGCCCAACCGCTTGTGGCTAATACCACTGCGATAGCTAAAAACTTGGTCCAATTCATTTTCATAACCTCTTCCCTTGACGCAATAGAAATACGCTATCATTAAAAATGTTAGTTGGCTATCATTAAAACTATTAAAAAAATCCTGTATGGGTTATAGTACTGCGCAAGCAATTAGTAGGACTTCTAACCAAAACATGGCAGTACAAACAAAAAATTTACGGCGTCAGGGCTACTTTGAACGGAAAGAACGCCTGCTCGATGTCGCCTACAGGCAGTTTCAACATTATGGCTTTGAGGACACTACGCTGGAGAGCATTGCCGAAGAAGCTGGGCTGCATGTACAAACCCTTTACCGCCACTTCCCTAAAAAGAACGATCTGATAGGCGCGCTGCTTGAGAAGCACGTGGTCGAGTTCAAGTCATTCATGGCTGCGCGAGAAGAGGACGCGCTTACTTCCTGGCGCGGCTGGGTGGAATTGAACGCTAAGCGCACCGCACAGAGTGCTGATCGGACACCACCGCCAATCCCTGAAATCGACAGCTTCGTGCACAGTTATCAAGCTGCCTTTGCCAATGAAATAGCAAAGGATATGGGGGTGGATCCGCAAGTTGATCTCAAACCCACCCTGATGGCTTGCATGTTGGTTGGCGCGAACAAACAGAGGGCTCATGACTTATCAGCGACGGGGCGCACGCAAAATTGGGTGGAGGATCTATTGAAGATAGTCGACGAATCCATCGCCTCCTTCGGTGAAGCGTGGCAGGTTAACACTGCGACGAGAGAGAACAACGTTACTGAGTTGAATCGATGATGTCGGTATTTTTGCTCAGCAGCCAAGCGCAGTAGAGAAAGATGGATCAGAAATTAACGCTCCCCGGTCGACTAGGCGACCCTGACCTGCTCTTGACTGCCGATCTTCGGCTGGATCCGAGAATTCGACAAGCACTTTTAGCAACCCCTGATATCCCTGAAGGACAACAATTTCCAGGCATCGATGCTAACTCTTCGTATGAGGACTGCTTGACCCATTGTGCCAGGATGGAAGCTCTTCAAATGCAGATGTTCCCTGATGAAGTAGCTGTACCTGCCGGGATCATGAGGTCCGCTGAATCAATTAGAGGGGTCGACGGGAACGAAATACTGTTGCACGTTCATCGGCCCATCGGCACATCAAACGACTTACCTTGCCTCGTCGATTTCCATGGCGGAGGTATGGTGATGCTGAGCACAACCTTTCCACCGTTTGTGCGTTGGCGGGACAGTCTGGCAGCCGCGGGCACAGTCGTCATAGGGGTGGAATTTCGCAACGCCGGAGGCTTACTGGGCAATCACGCGTTTCCAGCAGGTCTTAACGACTGCTGCGCCGCTGCCCGGTGGGTACATACCCAAAAACAGTTCCTGGGCATTTCTACCCTCGTGCTTTCGGGCGCATCCGGTGGTAGCAATCTTGCACTTGCGACCACTTTGCGAGCCAAGCAAGAAGGGTGGCTGAATGAAATAGATGGCGTCTACGCCATGTGTCCTTATATATCCGGCGCCTATGCGAGCAAACCGGCGCAGCTACTCTCTCTTCACGAAAACAATGGTTACGTGATCAATCTAGATGAGAGTGCTGGCTTGGCAAAGCTTTACACGCCAGATGAAAGTGATGCCATGAACCCACTGGCTTGGCCTTACTATGCAAAGTCCAGCGCTCTTGAAGGATTGCCGCCTCATTTTATCTCCGTCAATGAGCTAGACCCATTGCGGGACGAAGGTATTGCCTACTATCGCAATCTGCTCTCCGCTGGGGTGCCTGCCATTTGCCGGACCATTCCTGGCAGCACGCATGGCTCGGACGTTATGTTTCGCGACCTGGCACCTGACACATACATGGAATCAGAACGATCGGTGGTTGGATTTGTGAAATCTCTGTCCGCCAATGATTAGTCCCCAAACGATTCAGATTAATAAAAGAGGAGAAGAAAACCTTGGAAATGTTTGACCAGAACGCTTATCCGGAAGTCGATAGCATCATGCGGGACGTTGATAAATACGATCTATACAAGCATCTCGTTGATTTGCAGGCATATGGCTTGACAGTTGTCCCACCAGAAAAAATGCAGTTTGGAGGCACTTTCGTACAACGTTTGCGAGATGCGCTTGTCAGGGCTTGCGAGAAACGTAACGGAATACGAATTGACGACTATCGTACTTCCACTGCCACGTGGGGCCAGACGATGACACAGAGCTGGGATCTGTTCGAAGAAGATGATGTATTCGCTGAGGCTGCAGTCAACCCGGTGAGCTTGACCCTGGTGCGATGGTTATTGGGTCAAAGCGCCACACTCGGGGGCCAGACTTGGATTATTAAGGGGCAAAATGACATAGGCGTAGAGCGGTTACACAGCGATGCTCATGGAGTTCCGTCAGGAGGTGGTCTTATTCAACATCAATGTAATGCGTCGATTTTAGCTACGGATTACAACGGTCCCGAAGACGGGCCAACTATCTTTGTTCCGGGAAGTCATCACTACGGTAGAGGGACGCATCCGCATGAAGAAAATCCTGAGACGACGCCATATAAAGTTGTGCCAGTAATAGGTAAGGCAGGCTCTTTAGCAATTTGGGGTGGGGGAACTTGGCATGCGGCCGCGAAGCGAACTGCACCGGGGCTGCGTCTCACTTTGGTGCAGCATTACTTTCGAACTTACATGCGGCCTCAAATGGATTATGAAAAAGCTACGCCAGCACATTTGTATGAGCAGTTTCCGGATCTTGAACGTGTTATTGGAAAACCACTGCACCCATTCCAAGATACGCGTCAAGCCGACCTGGAACGTGCAAAGCTTACGGCTAAGGTGGGCACAGACCCTTTCGCTTAGTGGAGCAGTAAGGTTAGCAAGTTAATGTCAGAGCGATTAGTCACGGCCAACGGGCTGAGCATCTGGGCGGAGTCATTTGGCAACCCGAATGACCTGCCTATGTTGGTGATCGCCAGCGGCCGATCTATCTGGGTATGTTGCTGGTTCCGAGCGTTGAAGTTGCCACTCTAGCCTTAGGCGTTGCAGTGCTTATATTTAATTTAACCGGTGGATTTGTATCGTCGAGTTTGCAAAGCGGTTTACCCACCCCGATTCACGGTAATAAATAACATGTCTGAGTCATGTCAGAAGCCTTAGCTGGTGTACTAGTCGTGGATATGGGCGGCTCAGTGGCCACCACGTATTGCGCAAAGTTGTTTGCCGACTATGGCGCTACGGTAATTAATCTTGAAACCCCACAGGGTTTTCCTACTCGACAACTGCGGCCGTTCACTAAGGGCGCATCATGCGATAGTGCTATGCATGGCTACCTCAATGCAGATAAGAAAAGCGTTAGGTTGGATCTTTTGTCCGACTCGGCCGTGGCGAAAATTCTGAGCCGTGCTGATTTAGTGTTGAGCGATGGTCGCGCCGATTTGTCTGAGGAAATAAGGTTGCGCATGGATATTTCATGGTATGGAGAGAGCGGCCCCTATGCAGATTTTATTGGTACCGACGCACAGTGCTTTGCGCTGAATGGGATGTTGCGGACCATCGGCCACCTAGAGGGCCCGCCACTGATCCCCACAGGTTATCAAGCGCAGATTGTTGGCGGTATGACGGCCTTTGTAGGTGCTATGGGTCAGGTGCTGGCGCAAGAGTTAAACCCCTCAGCGCCGTCTTTGCGGATGCATACCAGTATTTTTGAAGCCATGCTGTGTTTCACTGAGGTAGGCGCGATAACTGCTTACAACACTGGTCTGGAAAGCGAGCGACTTGGGATTAATCGTTTTCCTCCAACCTACCCCTTAGGGGTGTTTCCTTGTAAAGACGGCTGGATTGGATTGACCGTTCTAACTCCCGGCCAATGGCATACGTTCTGTGAACTATTAGAGCTGAACGAATTCACTGACATCTACCTGTTTCAAAGTGCGGTGGGTCGGCTTGAAGCCGTTGATTTATTAGAGCCATTGATCTGCGAAAAGTTACTGCACCTGTCAGCTGAAGAATTGTTCTACCGGGCTCAGAACGCTGGGGTGCCGTTGGCACGAGTACCGACTATGGAAGAGCTTTTTCAAGTTGATCAATTTGTCCATCGAAATGCGTTTGCCAAGATTGAATTTTCTGACGGAATAGCCCTGCAGGCGCCAACCATTCCGTTTCGGCTGTTTCAGACGCCACCAAGTTTCGGTGGCGCGGTTGCATCGATTGGAGCGCATACCCATGAATTTTTCGACCATGATTGAGCAATCGCTGCGGGGCATTCGTATTATAGATCTCAGTATGGGTTGGGCGGGCCCCTTGGCGTGCCGACAACTGGCCGATATGGGCGCAGACGTGATCAAGATCGAAAGCTGTGAGCGCTTTGATTGGTGGCGCAGTTGGGAAGCAACACCCGAATGGATTGAGGATGATGGGGCGGAGAAGTCTTCAGCCTTTAATATGGTGAACCGCAACAAGCGGGCAATAACGCTGGATTTGGAAGACCCGAGTGGGCGTGAAATTTTGTTGCGTCTGGTGGAGTCTGCGCACGCTGTGGTAGAGAATTTTTCCGGTGCGGTGTTACCCAAACTCAATCTGAGCTATGAGGTCTTTAAGTCGGTAAACGACAAAATTATTTTAATGTCGATGCCGGCCTTCGGCTCCACCGGGCCTTGGGCTAATTTTCGCGCCTATGGTTCTACCGTAGAACAAGCGTCGGGATTGCCGCATCTAAACGGCCTCGAGCAAGATCCGCCGACAATGCAACACGTGGCCTTTGGTGATGCTGTGGGTGGTCTTAATGGCGCGGCTGCGCTGTTGGTTGCGTTGCGCTATCAAGCGCGAAGCGGCGAGGGCCAGTTCGTTGATGTGTCGCAGGTTGAAGGCTTATTCCCGCTGGGCGCGCATGGCATTATGGCCTACTCGGCGACCCAATCACTTCCATCGAGAACCGGCAATCGACGTGACGGAGCCAGCCCGCACGGTGTTTATCAGTGTGCTGGAGCAGATGATTGGCTGGTTATTCAGATCTTTAATGATGCCCAGTGGCAGGCTTTGTGTACTGTCGTGGGCCCTAACTTGGATGGATTTGACGATCGTTTTGCGGACCCTGAAGAATTGGACCACTGTATTGCTTCATGGACCGCGCATCAGAACGCGCAAGAGCTCATGTATAGGTTGCAGAGTTTGCGTATTCCGGCTGCGGCCACTAACAAGGCGAGTACGTTGCTTAATGATCCTCACCTGCAGGTGCAGAACCACTGGCAGTGGATGGACCGTGCGGTGGTTGGAAATCAGCCGAACCCCTCACCGCCGTTTCGTGCCAATGGCCGCACTGTGCAGATTAGGTCTCCGGCGCCGACCCTCGGTCAACACAATCATGAGGTGCTGGTGGGGGAGGTGGGTATTTCTCAGCAACAATATGAGGAACTTATCGAGCGCGGTACAATCGGTGATCGACCACGGATCCGGAGAAAATAGTGCGGTCATCAAGAGCCTTAATGCTTTAAAGAACGAAGACTACAATAATTGGTGTAGTGCTGTAGAGGCTCCCGGGGGGTGCTTTAGATGGGCCGGCGTGTCTCTATCCTTATGCGCCTCTGTGTGCGTTTAAATGGGAGTTTTGATATGTTCTGGTAGACTGTAACTTGAGGCATCACAGATAAACAAAAAGAAGATGCACAATATATCCGCACATGGTGGTAAGCGAGAGGGCGCTGGTCGTCCAGTTGGCATGCCTAACAAAGCAACGATAGAGCAGGGTGCAAGACTTGCTGAACTTGCTAAGTCTTATTCAGACATAGCGTTCAATACCTTAGTAGATGTTGCTATCAACGGGACAAGCGATTCAGCGCGAATAGCTGCCGCTAATTCGATTCTAGACCGTGGTTACGGTAAGCCTAAGAGTGATGGGGT
>Ga0209534_10002803_pt1 | contig 16995 bp, 26 predicted proteins | sample COG_07_FD_184751 | JGI IMG/M metagenome (GOLD analysis project Ga0209534, IMG submission 184751) | Pelagic Microbial community sample from North Sea - COGITO 998_met_07 (SPAdes) (version 2) | ecosystem: Environmental > Aquatic > Marine > Neritic zone/Coastal water | place: Helgoland, sampling...
AACTTTTACATTTGAGAATATATTAGTCAACAAATTGTTTACTAAAAATCTTTAATTTCTCAAACATAATTCTCAAACACAAAAACACTTAAAAAATATTCGGTTACAATATTAAAAATATTTTTTTTTATTTTTCATTTTCTATTTCAACAATGAACATTTTTTTTAAACTTTTACATTTGAGAATATATTAGTCAACAAATTGTTTACTAAAAATCTTTAATTTCTCAAACATAATTCTCAAACACAAAAACACTTAAAAAATATTCGGTTACAATATTAAAAATATTTTTTTTTATTTTTCATTTTCTATTTCAACAATGAACATTTTTTTTAAACTTTTACATTTGAGAAATATTATTATTTTAATTAATATATATAATTTAAAATAAATTATAATAATGTTGTATTATAAAAAAGAGTGTATAATTTATGTATTATATATAAGTTTAGAAAGTTTAAATTTATTATCAATTAAATAAACATAAATACAATCTTAATTAAGTTATTGTTTAATAATATATAATTACATATAAATGCTGTTATTTATTTACACCAATACAAATCCTTATATAATATATTATCAGTTGTACAATATAAAATATACCCTCTCCCCGCTTAACTTAATTGAGATTTTTGGTGAAAAATTTACATATTATATCGTTTCTTGTATAATTTATTGGTGTTTGTATGTATTTTAAAAAAATTCATTTCTCTTAACTTCTTTAAATATTGTTTGAAAAATACCAAGACTAACCCTTTCTCTTCATTATTTGAAACACAAAAATCAAAAAATTTCGTAATAATATTGAAATAATTTTACAAACAATTTGTCTATAAAAATTTTAAAATTATAAGTGAAAAATCTCTATTTATATTCTATAACTATGACTGATGATTTCACCGATATTAACAAGAGAGCGAAAAAAGTATATAAGTCATTAAAAGAAGATGGTTACATTATAAATGAAATTGATAATGTCAAGGAAGGAAAAAAAATATACAATTCATTAACTGAGGAAGAACAAGAAGACTACGATAAAGTATATAAACAAACAAAACAAGAAGCGGTTGATCTTTTCGTTGATTATCATAATATGGCTAACAACGAAAACGTTTCTTTGGTGGTTGAATCCAATATAAAGTTGCAAATCGAAAAACTTTTCTTGTACATTGAAAAAATTTCTTGTGAGGAATCGGCGATAGGAATATATAATGAGGCTTGTGAACAAATAGACTCAGAAATTTTACCAATATCGTCATTAATGAGATTGAAGTTATACCCAGATTTCTTACCAGAATTTAATTTTCAATATCCAATTGAACAACTAAAGTCTTACGAATCTAGATCAAGAATTAAAAATATCGCAAAATTATTTAAAGGGATAGAAAAATTAACCATATTGAATGATTTGAACACCGAATATACAGAATTATACTTGACTGAAATCTCCAATAAAATTAGGTCGTTTGTGATACTTAAAAAAATAAATTATGATCCTTTTCATAGACATAAAGACCCCTATATTATCAAATACATGTATACATTTCCACCATTTAGAAGAAAAGGTTATGCAAAAAATCTTATAAATTATCTTCAAGTGACATATAAAGAAATGACAGGTTTTTCTAATAGTGATGAAAGTAATGTATTCTTATTAGAAAATGGTTTTAATTTGATGAATGATGATATAGAAAAAGCCATATTCACTTATCCATAAATATCTTATTCAAAAATGTTAAATATCTAGTCTCATCAACAGAATAATATTTCTTCTGTTTGAGAGAATCTATTAATGTCTTATGATTTAAATATTTCAATTTTTCTTTATGTTGTTCAATATTTTTTTCATTTTTGTATATTTTTAACAAAACATTTTTATTTTTTTTATAATTATCTAGTATTTTTTGGTATCTATCTGGAGCATGTTTGAAGTCCATATTAATTCTACCTAAATCTTTAAATCCGGCCTTCATAACGATTTCTTCATCTTCATTTTCACTATCTGACGATTCGTCTGAATCCTTTTCAATATCATCTTCGTCTACTTCCATGTCTATCGCATCTTCAAAATCATCCATAATTTATATATTAAAAATGAAATGTTTAAATGAAAAAAAAATAAATAAATGTGAAGAGTTTTGTGACACATCTACCGGCCAATGTTACAAATCCACATCTAAGGGAGCTCCCTGGGGGTTTGATAAGAAAAACACGCACAATGATTTGATTTATAATGAAGAATATAGATTATTTGGAAAAAAACACGATGTCGATATACACATCAATGAAATAAATTCTGCGTTATTGAATGCATCTTTGGTAAAAAAAAATGTATTTAAATTAGATGTTCAGAATGATATAAGCATAGATAGATTCGTATCTAAAGATTTACATAAATTATATATTTTCTTGAATAATCTGAAATTATAATAAAGAAAATTTTTTTATTTATATAGTAATGTAGTTTAATATAATACCAAATGGAAAGTTTAGATATGGTTGATGATATTTTTAAAAATTCTGTATGTACAATTTTATATTATATCGACAAACAACAAACAATACGAGATATGAGTCAACTTAATTATGAAATAGGATTTACTTATTGGAAAGTTAAAAATATAAAACAACATTTTATATTTTATTTTATTGAAAACGAAAAATATATAGTTTTATTTGCAGACAAATTGGGTGTTCAAATATTAAAAGGAATAGCAAATGAATCCAAAAAATTGAATACAACAAATATTATTGTAATGTATCTAAAATGTACTCCAGAATGCCTAAAAATAAAATCATATGAAAATATAAACTTAACCTTATACTGTTATTCTGATTTACAATGTAATATTTTAGAATTAAATTCTAATCCAACATTTGAATTGCTCACCGATCAACAAAAAAAAGACCTGCCGTATGATCCAAAAAAATTACCAAAAATTCTACTTCAGGATATTATATGTAAATGTTTAAATGTTAAATTGGGAGATGTAATAAAATCTATTAGAAATAAAAATCAAAAAGACGGAGTATATTATAGATATGTATCTATTAAATAATTTAATATATAAAAGATATGAGTCCCAAAAAAGTTCTTACGGCCAAAGAAAATAAAAACACAAATATTCTCATGTTTTATACAGATTTGCCAAAATTAATCAAACAACAATTTTCTCAAAATTTGTTAAACATAAATCTATGAATATGCCATTTACCTATATATATACGTCAAATATTGTAATAAAATTACAATAAGTTTATTCTGTTGACTATATTTGGGATATTATTTTTTTGTTTAGAATGATGTTTTATAATCTCTTAACCAAGGTTTATCTCTGGCAATAAATGTCCCAAAATCAAATTCATTTAGTCTTAGATCATTATCTTCATCATATATATTTGTTTCCATTATTTGTCTAGAATTTCTTTGACCAAAGTTAATATTTCTAACGGGGTTTGCGTCGGGTCTTTTGTAAGCATTATTCATATAAGATTCATTGTTTCCCATATTGGCTGCCATAGGAACAGTTAAATTTCTATCCATAGGATTTATCCCTCCATAATTCATAGAATAGTTATTAAACGATTTTGTTGGATTTTGGGTATAAGACACCCCCGAGTCCAAAGACTTGGAAGGATTCAATTTTGTTATAATCCTATTAACATGTCCGTCCAAATCGCTAGCAGAATTTATTTTTGAACTATTGAATGCACTCGTTGCAATTCCTTTTCTAAATAAAATTAGAAAAGGAGTAACTATATTTGTTATGTTGGTGGCTTTAAATTTTTCTATAATGGGCTCTCCGGGTTTAATACTAATAACTCCAAATGTTACTGTCGAATTTGTAGATGCTACTTCATAAAATATATTATCAAAAATTTTACATGCGGTGCACCTAGTCTGTTTAAAATAGACTAACATAAATTCATTAAAATTATTAGTATTTGTATTTATCATAAGAACTTTTTGGATATCACCATTTTTTCTTTTTACGTTTTGAACTGAAAAATTCGAATCATTTAATGACAACGTAACCATTTTTAATAAAAAAATTCTTAATTAATCTTATTTCTTGAATTTATATTATAATTTCATTTAAATATTGTAATATTCCAATAATAATTTTCGTTGGTTAAAATTTAAAAAAAAATATAGTTTTGATTATCAAAACTATGAACGGGGCGTCAAAAAAAACCTGTGATAATTCCTGTGATAAGTTAACTAATCTTAAAAAGCATTTGCCCCCAGAAATTGTTGTGGGTATATATAGAAAATTAGATGTAAACACCGCTTTTAAATTAAACTTGTCTAATAAAGAATCTTGGTCATATCTCAATAAAGGAGATGTATATAATTCAAATAAAAATTATAAACAAACTTTAGATAGTAAATTTTTAAAATGTCATGAAAAAATTCCGGACGACTTATAAAGTTATCGGAGCAATAGCACCATAATTTTGTGAACTAACCCTCGTAATTCATTTAACTCTTTTTTGATCGATGTCATCTCTGCTGAAAGTTTATCTGTTTTCTCTTGTAAATGTAATATGGAAACAGCATTAAAATTATTTTTTGGATTTAAAAATCCCTCTGCTTCTTTTAATCTAATATCTTTTCCATAAAGCATCGAATCATCAGTTTGATATGTATTGTTTAGTTTAGATTTTTCAAACTGATCAAAAAGTACATCAAAATCGTGTATTGTATTCTTAAAATCCTCCATTTATTTAGTTAAATAAATATAAGAAAATTTTAATTTTTAATAAACTATTATGAAATAAATATAACAAAATGTCTACTTTGGAAATGACAAATACTCTTTTAAACAATGATTGTTTATGTGGTAATATAATATTTACAGATGAATCGGAAGATACTGGGGACAAAATAGTTATCCCATGTCCAAAAATTTCTACTGTTGGGTATAATAGGATATCTTTAACAAATTTTGTTGATATTTGTAAAATCTTAGAACGAGATTCAAGTCATATACTTAATTATATTTCATCTGAGCTTGCCGTTTACTGTTATGAGGACTTCAACAAAAATCTTATAATCAAAGGATACTTTAATCAAAAAAATATAGAAAATGTTTTACGGGATTATATTAAAAGCTATGTTATGTGTCATATGTGTTATTCCGGACGCACAATATTAGGTATACGAAAGAAAAAATTATCTGTGAATTGTTCAGATTGTAATTCACAGAGAAGTGTTTAAAATGGTAGGCGAAAATCGTAATTTTTTCATGTATCAGATTTGGTTTTGGGTCTTTAAATTATCGATAAATTTTTTTTTTAAAAATAAAATGCGTTTGGTTGATATGTCTTTAAATGAAATGAAACGTTTGGATAGATATAAAGAAATACCACGCCACTATAAAAAATCTTCTTTAAATAAACACCAATTAATTAAATTAATGCAATTTCTTGGTCCAAAAATTCCCGGAACCGGGTTGGGAAGATTCATGGAGGAAGAGGATAAAAAAGCAGGAGTACGATACACAGATCTTACATCTAGTAAACGAAATATAGTATTACGGAAAGCCATACAAGCTGATGGTGTTCAGAATGTTTTTGGGCGATTATTTGAATTGTGTAAAATTTATAGTGCGAATCCCAATAAAGAACACTATAAGAATTTATTTTTGAGAGATTACTTATATGTCAAACTTATCACTTCGTCGTAAATAATTATTAAAAAAATTTTTAATTTTAACAATTTATAAAATTGTTAAATATGTCAAATGTGGATTTAATTAAAACTTTTTGTATGCACAATAATATGAATTATACACACATCATTGATAAAACTTCCAAATTTCCCCTTTTTGTTTGTGAAAGTTCTGTAGGTTCGCATACTATAATCAGCAATAGTTTTGACACAATAAATAAAGCAGAAGAAAATGCTGCATTAAAATTAATAATTAAAATAAGAAATTTTGGAAAAAAACAACATATTTAAAAAAATTTATATATTTTATCAAATTTGGTTTCTTCAACAATGTCTAACATAGAGTTACTGAAAGTTTATTGTAAAAACAATAACTTAGAGTATAAAATAAAAATAAAACAATTCGTTTCGCCCAATAACTCTGAATTTATTATAACATGTAATACTGAAGTAGGAAAATATCGTGGATGTAGTACAGGAATATATTATAATAAAAAAAAAGCAGAAGAGAATTCTGCACACAATTTAAGATCTCAGATTAGATATACAAATAGAGCCAATAATAAAATATTGGGAGAATTTTAAATAACAAATATATAAATTTTATAAAATTTATAAAATTTATATATTTAAAATGTCAAAATCTGATGCCGAATTGTCGGAAAATGAACTATTTGTTATGACAATGCCCCAAATAAAACAACTTTCGATTTATAAAAATTGCACTAGAGAGGGAAAACAAAAGTTAAAAAAGGCCGAGTTGATAAAGTTATTGGTTGGATGGAAAGAATGGAGAAAAAAAGTTCTACAACATAGAGTAATTAAAAATGATATTCGGAGTGTCCCAAAAATTACAGTAAGTACAGAAATATCTGAGTCTGTAAAGAGTAAAATTGTTTTAGAATTACAAAAAATAAGTACAATATATATGTTATTGAGAGACAACAGAGAATATGCGTATCAAAGTGCTGCCGATAGTATTAAAAAAAATACAATATTTCTTGATAAATTGACAGAACTACCGAGAATAGGTAAAGCAATAAAACGAGATATAGAAGAAATCATATCATATAACCATTCAAATCGGTTTAATGAATTAACCAAGAATGAAGATTTTAAACTTATTATCCAAAGGATAAAATATTTATTTTAAACATATTGAAGTTTTATAATTTTTTGCGCTTACTTCTCCTACATTTGAAGAATTAACAATTAAACTGATAGATTTGGTTGAGTTGTTTCGGGAGATTTTGATAAATTAGAAATCACAGATAAATTATTCATTGTATATATTGGGGGTTAATGTTATTTTATAAAAAAATTATTATTGGACAATTAAACTCTATATTTTAATTTACATATTAAAATGAATGACTCAATTGTCAAAAGTTTTATAAATTATAGTACTACCGAGGAACGTGCTGAGTTAAAAATGACAGAAATAGTATGTAATATATGTAATGATGCAAATAAAACCAATACAACCATCACAGAATACATAAATAAAAAAAATATTTTAACAAAGTTTTTATATTATTATCTAAATAATACTTCATCAGAATATATAATTTCAGATAGATTGTATTCATTTATTCCTATTCCATCTTTTGTTAATTTTTGTATTATGTTTAATGTAGATAAAAATAAACCATATAATAAACAAATACCAAAAAAAATATTAAAACAACTTATGGATGATTATGAGGATACAGAAAAGAAATATAAAAAAGCTTATGACGAAAAATATAGTGAATATGCAACTTTTAAAAAACTTTATTGTCTTTTTTAATTTTCATTGATATTATTTAAATTAAATAATATTGTGAATTTCAAATAAAAAATCTAATAATTGAATTATTTAATTTTTTGAAAAAAATCTTCGAAATCATAACCCGGATAAAAGTATGAGGGATTAGATGAAATTCTATTACCTTCTATATTTGGAAACATTGAAAAAATATATGTATATTGAGATCAAAGTTATCACGGTGTTTTACCCGGTCTTTTTCCCTATGAATAAATATTGTATGTGTCAAAAATCTATTTTTATTTGGATATATCGTTAATCCATCTAAATTATGCATTACTTCGATATGTGTGGCGTTAAATAATGTATTAATATGTTCGTCTATACTGTCTCTTGTTTTGCATATAGCATCAAATTTACTTAAATATGTTTTTATTATTTCTTTGGTTATTATACGCATAAAATTTATATTACCATTTACACCGTTATAAATTTCTCTACATTTTTCTAAAAATTCATATTGATCAATTTTTTCGGATACATCAAGTGATTTAAACAACTCAATTGAAATACGTTTTGCAGATTGTGTCTGCAAATCATAAACATTCATTGAGGAATTTTAAGTGAATTTATACACACCAACTTGAATCTTTTAATTAAATTTTATTGTCTTTTTTAATTTTATTATAGAAAATATGTCTGTCGTATTGCCCCATATAAGTAAGATTAATCGATCATTAGAGGGCGTTTATATGTTTTATGATTCTAAACACAACATAAATGTCGTTAAAAATTGTAATAGGAGAATATTGAAATATAATATAAATACAATACACGATTTTTATATTTTAGAAGAGGACAAAAAAAGCATATCATTAATGCCAATACTTTTATCCAAAAACACCCAAGATATTGTCGATACACTTCTTAAAATATTACCGTTGGTGGAGAATAAATCAATTTATGTTTTATTTTCCAAAGAAGATTTTATTGGTAAACTCAAAGAAAAAATTAAAAATAAAAAAATAAAAGAGTGTATAAAAGATAAGAAAAAATATACAATTATTTATTAAAAAATGATATTAACCCCATTACAAAAACAAATAATAGAATTTGTAAAAGAAAGTGAAGAGATAGAAAAAAACGAAAATTCAAATAATAAGCGGCAATATTGTAAAAATTGTGGCTTTGAACTGAAAACTGTAGTTAGACAAACTCGAAAAGGCGACGAGGGAATGACTGTATTTACTATATGTAATACGTGTTTTAAAACATATAAAACATAATTTATTGTTATTGTATATAATATACAATAAAATAGTTGAGTTATTAATTTGATATTAATCCATTATTGCCTCCATTGCCTCCATTATTGGCACCATTGTTGATTGGGGTATTATTGTTGTTATATAAAACACCATTTGTTTTATTGTTTGGTGATTGATTATTTTCCTTACCCCACAACATCCATCCAATTAACAGACCCAATCCGAGACCCAAGAAAAAGAACAGGAATTTTATACCAATGTCATTTTCTAATATATTTTGCATTTTATTATATATATAAATTGTATTGATAAAAAAATTTTAAATTATACAGATTTTTTTTTTCTCTTACAATATGTTTCTGGGACATTATTCAGTGATACGTATATTCCTTTCTTTTTTGCCTGGTCTAACAACATTGATAAATTGCTATGAAATAACTCATCATGCGGTTTCCCCCCATATCCAGAAATTGTCTCTGTTATAACATGTGTCATCTCATGTATAAGAACATATATAAGTGTTGGTAGTGCGTACATTTTCTTATTTTCATCATATAGACACAGTTTAATGTGTTTTTTGTGTAGTGTTTCAGACTTAATTCCAGCAGATATTATAATTTCCTTTTCGATATCTGGACGTAAATATTTAGCTATATATGTTAATAATGTTATCATATCTTCTTCATTTAATTGATCTTCTTCATTATAACTAAAGTATTCTCGCTTTCTTTTGATGAAACATAACAATGAAATCAAAACAACCAAAAGTATAAAAAGGAGTATAAATAATTTCATTTTATTAAATATATTTTACAATTTACATAGTATGTGAATACTTTTTTAATTATATCAATATTATTATTATTGTTGTTTGTTAAAAGGAAATTAATCTTCTCTAAAGATATTAATTGTGGTAATTTAAAATTATATGGATCTAAATGTGTAAAATTTTTAAGTTTATTTTTATAATTAAAAGTTTTAGAAAAATTTATTTCTCTACAATATGGACAACTATTACATTTTTCAAAACACACTTTGCATATTTCATTGCCACAACAACCCGTCCGATAACATTTAGATTTTATGGTGCAAATAAAACAATTATCTATTTTTTGGACAACTTTTACAGACTTTATGTTTTTGTTTATAAAATTATTTAAATGTATTGCGGTTGGTGATATAAAAACATTAAAACAGTTTTTTTTTATAAAATTGTAAAATGAAATAGTTCTTATATTTTTATAATTCTCAAATTTTGTTATTTTATCACAAAGATTAATAACATCACAAATTATAAAATCACAATATTCATATGATATAGAGTTTATATCAAATATTTTACAGTTATTATTTTTTAAATTGTGTTTCCAAGTTTGTACTAAATTTGGGTGTGTTATAATACTAAATTTTTTCTTTTTATATTTATTTGATAGAGTTTTAATTACTTTATACTTATCACAAATACTTATGTCTATTGATATGAAACTTTTAACAAAAGATTCAAATAATTTATCATAATATTTATAAGATATCCAATAATTTAACGAATCTACTAATGTATTAAAATAAATGTTTTTGTGTTGATATGTATTCTCCAATTCTGGTTTTATTTTTAAAAAGTATTTCGGCATTTTATAATAATTAAATTCGTAGAAAATTTTTAAATATTTTTAATGCATTGATTACAAAGTAATATTTAAGATATTAAAAATTATTTTTTATATTGTTTTTTCAAATATTTAATCATGACTGAGACTATTCATATAGATAAATTTCTAGATAAAGATAAAGATAAAAATGTATATATTTTTCACGATTGTGAAGGGCAAAACAATGTTAATACTTTGTGCAAACATGTTGTACTCGCAGACTCTGAATTTAATGCTAGAATAAAATTATTATGTTCACCAGAGCATGATGTAAATTTTTTTTATGAAGAAGTAGATTTTTGTTTTGAAGATTTGCAGGATGTCTTAGATGTTTTTTGTTTAGTACAAAATGCGACAGACGAAGATTCTTTAGAAAAGTTAATAGAGGATAGTTTAAAACTTGTCAATAAATTAATGGAGTTAGAAAACGAAGAAGAAAGCCAAAAAGATGATTATTATTATAAATTAGTTGACCAAATTAAAAAATATTGGTCTAAGTATAAAGAAACGGGACAACAATCTCCCGAGGGCCCCCTTTGTATGGGCGATGAGACATATGATGATTTTTGGGGAAACCACTATTCGACATATGACAATTATGAGCCGAAAGTAACATATAGAGAGTTATTTTCTACAGACAAAATGAAATCTTTTATTGAGAATATTATGTGGAATGAACAATACTCCCTTTTTAATGTTTATATGAACGAGGCACTTTTGATTAGTTAATACAAACAAATTACTTTACAAAGTAAAGTAAATGTAATTGTTAAATAGAAATTTCTTTTAATTTAACACAAAAATCATCAATGATTGTTTTTTTCTTATTGATATATTTATCTAATAAAATTGTATCTACAGAATCATTTATATATATTTTATAAACAACTACATTTCTCTCATTTTCTGGTAAATGAATATGAGATTTGAATCTTACAGCTCTAGATATAGCCTGATGGGTCGAAGCTTCATTCCAATTAGGCTCTAATAAATAAATATATCTAACTCCTTTGAGATTTAACCCCTCTTTTCCGGCCGATGTTATAATTATTATCTTAAAATCATCATTTTCGTTAAATTCATCTATGATATCCTGGGTATTTTTAGTTTGACCAGATATAACATATATATTAGGAGTTATCTTTTGCAATACTTCAATTAAAACTTTAACTCCGGTTTTAATCCATGTTGTATGAATTAATGTTTTTTTTTTACTTTGTTTTATTTTTTCATAAATAAAATCTATTTTGGGAGAATAATACCCTCTAAATCCCGCATCGCCGGCCCTTCTCATGTAATTGTATAAAATCATCACTCCTGTGACAGTGCTAAAAAGCCAATCTTTGTCTTGTATTGGGTCGTAATCTTCTTCATCAAAACCTTTTAACAAATTATTATATCTTTTTCTTTCTCCATCGTTTAATTTTATAAATTTATTAATATGTTTGACTTCAGGAAAATATTTATTTTTGTTATAATCAACTGTATAATATGAAACCATCAGATTGTCTAGATTTATCGATTTTGCGGTTGTGTTAAGATTTAATTTATTTAAAATTATATATATATTTTTTATATCATAAAATTGGTTGATTATAGGGGTTGCAGTCAATAATAGTACTTTCCAAGATTTCAGTGCACATTTTATATTATGTAGTACTCTACTTGATTTATATGTATATTTATATTCGTCTGGTACTTCATCCAACAATTCTTTTTCGGAATGTGTTTTTAGATAAGTTTTTTTTGTTATTCCATATTTATATTTTATATAAGAACCTATTCCATTGGAATTGATCTTTCTATTTCCCCTAAGACTTACATATTTTTTTAATAAATGTATTTCATCAATTATTAATATGGATTCTGTACATTTTTCCAATAATTTAGGATTGTTGGAGATTGCTTGATAAGTCAAAAAATAAAAATTATTTGGTAAATATCCCCAATATTTCTCGTATTCGTTTTTCCAATTGGGTAAAGTGTTTTTTGTTGTTATTATTATAACATTTGTTGTTTTTTGTTTTAACAACTCATTCGTTGTAGCTAATGCTGTTAGTGTTTTTCCGGAACCCGTACTGTGGACGACTAATAATGAAGTATTTTCTTTTTTTTTCATAAAATCGACCACTTTTTGTTGGTGGGGTTGTAATATTAAAGGTTCTAATTTAAGATTTTTTTTTGGGAATGCCGATAAGTCTATAGATGTATTCTCAGAACATATTTTTTTATATTTAGCAAAAATTCCATTTTTGGCTTCGGGATTTATTTTTCTGTTGGTTATGGGGTTTATATTATTATTTTTTTTAAGCGAATCGCATATAACATCAATTTTCATTTATTTATATAATTTTGTTTATATTTTAAGGTTATTTTTATTGTTATTGATCAATTTCCATATTCAGATAGTTAGAAATTTTAAAATTTTTATTTATAATAAATGGTTAAAAAGATATCTAACGATACACTAATTGATAGATCTATGGTCAAACTTCCTATTTTTGACGAAAAAAGTTTATCCAAACAAGGCGAGTTATTTTATGACTTAAAAACAGACTCTTTGGTTATAAGAATTGGAGAGGGGTGGAAATTTTTCCCAACCACCACAGAAGTTAAACTAGCTGAATCTGCGGAAGATTCATTATTCTCTCCGCTTATTTCAGGAAAAATCGGAAATTTTTCGCCAACAGCGCCAGGAAAAATCGGAGATTTTTCGCCACTCTCTTCCGCCCCCCCTTCATATGAATCTTCAAGTACGTTATATCCAAACTTATCTGAAGATACAACACAAGCAACAACAGTTCATAAACACGAACATATAATTCGATTTAGTTCACTTTTGACAGCTGAACCAAATTTCAGAGATATAGAAAATAAAATAATAGAATTAAATAATAAACTTTCAGAACACCCTAACATAAAAAAGATTAAATTAAAAAACGATTTTTCTTTTTTTGAATTTTTAAAAAACCGTTTCAAAAATGTTAAAATCAGTCCATCGGGAGACATTAAATTTGATATTGTAAAAAATAAATATTTAGACTAAAAATTGTATATGGAATAATTTATTCCATATTTATTCCATATTTATTAATATGTTTTACTTACAAATTGTATTAATCGCTAAAGTCGGATTGTCTATATTTTGAATAAATATTTGTATTATTTCTGATGGCGTCCACACTTTATTTGGTATATTTTTGTTCGATGTATATTTTGTATCGTAAAAATATTCATACATACATTTTATTATTTCAGATGTAGCTTCTTTTAACTCTATCTTAATATCTATTCTTCCTGGGCGTAATAACGCTTCATCTATTTTCTCTGGATAATTGGTTGTAATAATTAACATACGACCATCTATTTCTAAAATCCCATCTAAAACATTCAATATATCTGATAATGTTAAATTCTCTGAGAGATCATTTAAAATTTTTGTTAGTAATAAATTTTTATCATTGGTTACTGTTTGACCGGGAAAAATCGAAGATTTTTCGCCATATAACATTTCTTTTGTCAAAAAATCTGAATTCTTTACGGTAAATTGTTCATCTGTCGATCTAGTTTTAATTAATTCTTTAAATTTGGTACAATCTATATCTTCTATAATAAATAATCTTTTATTAATTGGAACTCTTTTACAATTAATATCAATATTATAGAAGATATCAACCAATTCGTTGAAATTTTTAATTTTGTCTAATTTTACTGCAAATATATGTCTATGTGTATAATTTGAGATTGCTTTAATAATAGATGTTTTTCCGCATCCAGGTTTTCCGTGAAACATCATCCCCAATGTATATGGTATACCTTTAGTTTTATACCACTGTTCATTATTTTCAAAATAATCGATTTTATTTATTAAATCTTTTTTACCTTCAAAAAATACATTTTTAAAATTTTTGTTGGAGGTAAAATTATATTCGTGATAGTTGTTATAAGTCTCTTCTTTATTGTTTTTATGTATAAAATATTTTAAATTATCATTATCTAAATTATTTTCTAATCTATAATCCTTCAACCATGTGTTCATTGTTTGTTTTAAATCATTCATTGATAAAACTTTAGAATATACTTCTATTTTTATTTCTTCTAAAACTTTATCTTTTAAAATTTCATTTGAAGTGTATATTTTGATATATACATTTTTTTCCACTTTGAATGAGTCTTTTTGTTCTACAAAAAAATCTTCCTTTTTTGACTTAGTGTCTGTTTCTTTTAACCTGTATATTCCCGCTTCATTACAATTCAACTTATTTATTTTATTAAGTATACTATTGAATTTTTCAGAAAATGAACAATAAATATATTCTGTTTTAACAATATATCCAATTATCAATATAGAATTATTTTGATAGAATAATTTTTTAAATACTTCAATGATGTATATTTTTAGATATGTGAAATTTGTTGCTAAATATGAAATTGATATTATAATTATACTATTGATGATTGTATCTAAAATTACATTATTTGTTTTAAATTGGAATATCATAGATGATGTCATAATTTCAGAAAATGAATTGGCCATGTTTAAACCAAAATATACCAACTGTTATTTAATTTTTTTGTAAAATACATTTTATTATTTTAGATGTAGCTTCTTTTAACTCTATCTTAATATCTATTCTTCCTGGGCGTAATAACGCTTCATCTATTTTCTCTGGATAATTGGTTGTAATAATTAACATACGACCATCTATTTCTAAAATCCCATCTAAAACATTCAATATATCTGATAATGTTAAATTCTATGAGAGATCATTTAAAATATTTGTTAGTAATAAATTTTTATCATTGGTTACGTTTGACCATTGGTTACGTTTGACCATTGGTTACTGTTTGACCATTGGTTACTGTTTGACCATTGGTTACTGTTTGACCATTGGTTACTGTTTGACCATTGGTTACTGTTTGACCAGGAAAAATCGAAGATTTTTCGCCAGGAAAAATCGAAGATTTTTCGCCAGGAAAAATCGAAGATTTTTCGCCAGGAAAAATCGAAGATTTTTCGCCAGGAAAAATCGAAGATTTTTCGCCATCTAACATTTCTTTTGGTAAAAAATCTGAATTCTTTCCGGGAAATTGTTCATCTGTCGATCTAGTTTTAATTGATTCTTTAAATTTGGTACAATCTATATCTTCTATAATAAATAATTTTTTTTTATTTGGAATTCTTTTACAATTCACAGAATTTTTAAGAAAAGAATCAATCATGTTTAAACTAAAATATACTAACTGTTATTTAATTTTTTTTGTAAAATACTTTAAAATAAATTTATTTTTTTCAAAGAAAGATATCATTTTAACTATAATGGCGTCAAATAGTGAGACCGAAAAATCAGATATTGTTTCAGAAACAAACGAAGATTTTACACCAACTTACTGTTTAGACACAGAATTAATGAGAGATTTAGAGGATATTTTGAAATGCCCAATTTGCTTGAATATTAATGCTGTAAATGTATTTTGTTGTCTCAATGGACACAATATATGTTTTGGGTGTTATGAAAGAGTGATTGGTGGAGACAGAGATATCCCAGAATGTCCAATATGTATGTTTACTATGATTTCAGCACCAATGACCAACCTTAGTATAAATCAGATTATAGGTGTTTTATCATTTAAAATTATTTGTATAAATACATCGAATGGGTGTAAATTTAAAGATATTAAAGATAAAATTGATGTACATGAAAAAAATGAATGTAAGTTTATGAAGTGTAAAAATGCCGAATGTGATTTTATTTCAGATAAAGAACAACAAAATATTCATGAAGTAAAATGTGATTATAGACTTATCCAATGTTTTGGTTGTAACCAAAATGTTAAAATTAAATCTTTTACAAATCATTTATTGGATGAGCCAGAGTTTGATTTAAATTTGGTTTCTACCAAATATAAAGACTCAGCATATATAACAACATTATCTACAGCCATAGATTTTGATGGTGGGTCTCCAAACCAAGAATGGGATGTTTCTACTCATATTTGGAATAATAACAAATTTTATATAATATTGGAATTCAAAGAAAACAAGTTTAGGACATGTATATATGCAATTAATGGAGAAAAAAATACAACCGAGTTTGATATCAAAATATCTATTGAACAAGATAGTATGACATTATTATCAAAAAAAAATATAGAGTTTGCGAATATTGGCGAAAGAAAATCAGATGTATTTAATAATGTAAAAAAAAGCTTTCTAATTTATAAAAATCAAATAAATTTAGTAAATCATACAATGAACTTTAACATAATTTATAAAATTAAAAAAAAGAAACATATCTGTAATTTGGATACTGTAGAATATTTTGTGTGTCCTTTATACAATAAGGATGTTTATACCTATAAATGTTCGGTTTGTAATGATACAATAGAAACTCGTTTAGGAGATTTAAATATAGAAAAGGATGACATAAAGGAATGTAAATGTCAAATTTGTAGTGAAATATCTTAGATTTTTCCTAATTAAATTTACAAATAATTTATTTTTGTAGAGCATTATCGTATAATATATACGATGGAAACAACGACTAATTCAAAAAAACATTGTATGTATACGTGGAGTTTAGATGAAAAAAAAATAACAAACACTTACATATCGTCTGAACCATTTTACGATTACAACAAAAATAAGTGGC
>Ga0209534_10002805_pt1 | contig 16987 bp, 16 predicted proteins | sample COG_07_FD_184751 | JGI IMG/M metagenome (GOLD analysis project Ga0209534, IMG submission 184751) | Pelagic Microbial community sample from North Sea - COGITO 998_met_07 (SPAdes) (version 2) | ecosystem: Environmental > Aquatic > Marine > Neritic zone/Coastal water | place: Helgoland, sampling...
CTACAGAAGGGATCTTGCCGTCAAAAAGTGGTGTGAGGGCTCAGGAATTAAATGGGTCGAGAAAAATCCAAGTTCCGTAATGCGAGGTGGAGATGCCGACCGACGTAGAATTAAATTAAGACAGACTGATTATCGGAAGTTGAGCCCTCTCGAGATTCCTGAGATGGGTAGCCAAAAATCTGCTGCTGTATCGATCACTCATCCACCTCTACCATGGGAAAAACTTATATCTGAATTTCCTAAATTTTCGAAAGCTAGCGTCAACAATTCTTTAGTCAAGGTTGATGAGCAATCAGCGTGGAAGACTCTACATTCCTTCCTGCAAGATCGTGGGGTGGGATATGCGGGAGGCATTTCATCTCCCAATCATGCTTTCACTAATGGGTCCCGATTATCTTCCCACCTCGCTTGGGGAACGATAAGTCTACGTTCCGTTTTCGACCAGCTCGATAAAAGAAGGGTGGAGTTGGCATTACAGAAAAAAACTGGGCAGTGGAATCGAAGTCTTAGGGCTTTTGAATCACGCCTGTTTTGGAGAGATCATTTTATTCAGAGATTAGAAGCATTCCCGGAGATGGAAAAAAAGGCTTTAAATTCAGCTTATGCAAATCTGGTTTACGAAGATGATCCTTCTATGTTGGCTCTCTGGGTTTCGGGAAGAACTGGATACCCGATGGTGGATGCTTGTATGAGATGTCTTCGCGAATGCGGTTTTCTTAATTTTCGAATGCGTGCAATGGTTGTAAGTTTTGCATGCTATGGTTTACATCTGTCTTGGCGTACTATCCACGAACCGCTGGCACGATTATTCCATGATTACGAACCAGGAATTCATTTATCACAGTTACAAATGCAAGCTGGAGTAATCGGATTTAATGCAATCCGCGTATATAGTCCAAGTAAACAATTTTTGGATCACGACCCTGATGGAGTTTTTGTTCGGAAATGGATACCAGAATTAAAGGAAAGAACAACGGCCGAAATAGCACATGCCCATGAGTCTTTTGTTGAAGGTTACACTCCTGCTGTAATCGACTTAAAAGCTCGGGCAAAGGAAATGAAATCTAGAGTTTTTGAGATCCGAAAAAGTGTTTACGGGAAAAAAATAACTGCATCGGTTCTTTCGAGTCATGGGTCAAGGAAAACTATGAATACGCGAAAGAAAAAAGAGAAAAAAAGTGGTCAAATGACTCTTTTCAAAACTTTATGATTAGGCATTAACTGAATATCGCATCTAAGTTTCTCCATCATTTTCAATTTCTTGAGCCATATTTCAGGTACCCCCGTCTGCATGGCCACGATCGCCCCAACCACAACTCCACGATGGCAGTTATCTCCTCCTGCTTTTGCGTTAGCTAAAACTGCCATGGTGAAATCGTCATGATATTTCCATGCGAAATAAAGAGATGCGACAAAAGATTCGGGTAGATAGCAGGCAGTGCTAAGAATATTACCGACGACATCCCTGTCGTCCATATTTTCCCATTTTTCTAATAGGCGGATAGAGACTCCGGGGATTGGCATAGTTTTGAGAGTGTGGCGAATCGAATCTCCGTTTATTAATCTGTGGAGTATACGAGTCAAATCAGTTGCTGACCGCAGAGTGTTTTCGTGATTGTGAGTCAGGCTTACAAGACTCAAAACATTTGCAAGTTGTTCCGATGGTTCGATTTGATCGATAGCTTCCATAGCAGCAAGCAGAGCAGGGATGCAACTAAGTCCGCCTATATGGTAATCGGGAATACCGCATGATTGAAGAGGTTTACCCTTGGCATAATTTGTAAAAAAAGCGCGATGATACTCCTCGGCGTAAGTATCGAGATGCCAATCAGGCGTGAGCATGACATGTGCGTATCTTTTTAACCAAGTTTCTGGATCAAATCCACCATTGATAATTGAATCACGGTAGAGTTCTGATGCGAGTTGTAAGTTTAAAGTGTTATCACCAGATTCAAGAAATTGATGATAGTGAACACCCTTTTGCCCCCAATATTTTGCCTGTCTTCCAAGAATATCAGCTTTTGAATTTAAAGGACTGTATGAACTTCGCCATAAAATACTGTCTGGATGGTGAGCCTTTGGTTTGCAGTAGGTTTGAAAATCTCCGTAATCTGCATCAAGGGATTGCCTGTTGTAGTACCAATGCACAGGCATAGAAATTGAATCAGCGACCAAAGAACCGAGAAATGCATTTTGTAAACTCATAGTGTACTTTATAATGGGTATTTCATCCTTAACAAATAATCCCATTTTTTATGTCCCTTTCTAAATTAACCTTATTTTACGATGAAATCTATTCATCTGGTCTAGATCGTACTGCAAGGTTTCCCGTGGATAGATACCAACTGCTAGCTCGGAAGCTCTTGGATAATGATTATAATAATTCCATTTGTTGGGGTTGTCCAAGATTAGCAACCAAAGAGGAAATCTTACTTGTGCATGAAAAATCTTATATCGAGAGGTTTTTAAATCATCAACTTAAGGAAGATGAAATACGCCGTATTGGACTGCGTCCCTGGAAGGACGCAATTGTTGAACGAACTTTACGTTTAATTGGTGGTGCATTGGATGCATTAGATTGTGTTTTAATAGATGGACACACCATGTCAGGTAACATGGCTGGTGGTACTCATCATGCTTTTTTTAAAGAGGGAGCTGGATATTGTATCTTTAATGATTTGGCCATATGTGCGGAGAAAGCACTTCAGTCCAAAGATATCAATCGGGTACTGATTCTAGATTTAGATGTTCATCAAGGTGATGGTACTGCTAAAATTTTTGAAGATGATAGTCGAGTCTACACGGTTTCCTTGCATGGAAAGAATAATTTTCCATTTCGTAAACAAACAAGCGATTGGGATGTTGAGTTTGAAAATGATACAGAAGATGAGGAGTACCTAAGAGTTTTGGATGTCGTTTTGGCAAAATTGTTTTGCATAGATTTTGATATTCTTTTCTTTCAAGCTGGCGTGGATGCACTTGATTCAGATGCTCTTGGTTTGCTCAAATTATCTAGGGAAGGATTAAAAAGTAGAAACGAGAAAGTATATGCTTGGCGTGAATCGATGGGGATTCCGATGATTCTTTTTATGGGTGGCGGATATGCCAAACCAATTGAAGATACAGTGGATGCTTTTAGTGATCTTTTTTTAGAAGCTGCCAATAATCTTCAAAGTTAGAAACAGCTAATTTTCTTCTTAGCGAATAGTTTCCATTCTTTCAGAAAATAATTTCCTCTGCTTGAGAAGTTGTTTGCGGTGCTTTGGGTCTTTGGCTTGATTAGTGAATTGCTGCGGGTCAGCTTTCATATTGTAAAGTTCCTCAGTTCCATCTCTGTACTTCATATAAGACCAATCTGATGTTCTAAGGGAAGTTCCTTTTGGAACAAAAGAGAGAGCTGTTCTTTTGATTTGAGCTTGTGGGTTTTTGAGAATGGGAAGGAGGCTTTCTCCTTGATTACTTCTGGGGATTGATAATCCCGCTAGATCGCAGGCTGTCGGAAACAAATCCACCAACTCGACGATTGAGGAACTTTTTCCCGGTTTTTGACCGGGAGCCTTAATGATGAGTGGTACACGGGTCACTTCTTCCCTAAGGTTGCCTTTTTGCCAAAAGTGGTGTTCTCCAAGCAGGTAGCCATGGTCACTAGTAAAGAAAATGGCGGTGTCATCGTCCAATCCAAGTGCTTTGAGTGCCCCGAGAATACGACCGACCTGTTGGTCCATAAAGGTAACGGTCGCCAAATACCCTGACCACATCCTCCTTTGGTTGTCGGGAAACTTGTCGATCCCGAAGTGCTGCGAGTTGGAATTGGAAATACCCACTTTGGGCATGTCGTTCCAGTCGTTTTTAGGGACAAAAGGTAGCTTGATTTGCTTGTAAGGATAGGTCGCAAAATATTGCTCTGGAGCAACACTGGGATAGTGAGGGCGGACAAGCCCGACCGCGAGGAAGAAGGGCTTTTCATCTTCCCTGAAGCTTTGGAGCAGTTCGATTGATTTGGTGGCGGCTTTCCAGTCAGGCTGGTCGGAGCCGTCTCCTTTATAATCAACAGTAACGAACATCCGGAAGGGCATCTTAGTGGACTGCCGTCCCTCGGATTCAGTCGTGAATTTGTTGAGGTTTAGACATGCGTAGTTTCCTGGTGTGTGGGCCTCTTTCCCTTGCATGTTGTACTTGGCAGACCAGCATGCGGGTATATCTGCTCCATCCGTGCCGGCAATGATGTCACCCGGCACGCGCATGTGAAAGATCTTGCCAACCCGGGTACTGGAGTAACCATTTTTTTGAAAATGCTCTCCCCATGTGATTTCCTGACCGCCGTGATAGCGTCCACGCATGAAGCTTGCCCGGGAAGGGTAGCAGGCAGTCCCTTGGCAATAGGCGTTTTGGAAGAGTGTTCCTTCCTTGGCCAATTGATCTACATAGGGAGTCACCGCAACCTTGTTTTCATAGCAGGCGAGAGCGTCCGCCTTGAGGTCATCGGAAACGATAAGAAGAATATTTTTGAACTTAGCCTGAACAGATAGAGTTGTAAGGAAAATAAAAAAAAGAACTGTTTTACTCATCATCCATTCAGATGTTTGAGGCTTTTACGAATACTATCCAGCGGTGCAGGGGAGTGATCCTGCTCGACATGACAGTGCTTTACTCCGGCCTTTCTGGCAGCCTGCATTATCGGTTTCATCGGAATCATGCCGTCTCCAATTTCATCAAATACATCAGGCTGAAGTTTGCCGTAATTCGGGCAAGGAGTGCCTTTTTTCAGGTCCTTTAGGTGGAGTTGAGAGATACGCCGCCCAAGCTTTCTTAACATGGTAATGGGATCCACCCCTCCAACTTTTAACCAGAAGACATCTACCTCGAAAAACATGTCCTTAGAGAAATCTTCCACGAACACATCATACCCTGTTTTACCTTTGCTCAAGGGTTGGAATTCGAAGGCGTGATTGTGATAAGCAAGGCGGATGTCCGCTTGCTTAGCTTGGGATGCACCCTTGTTAAGCAAATCGGCCGTTCTCTTATAAGCGGACAAGTCAGCACGGTCAACTTCGTGAAGATAGGGGACGACGAGGTCAGTCAATTTCAACCTGTTGGCAGTTTCGAGAATCTGCTCAAAGGGTTCTCCCCCTCTTTTCTCAGGTGCGAGGAGTGAATTCCAATCGAAATGAGAAGAATTCACTTTCATACCAAGATCACGGGATTGTTTGATTAATTCGAGTGCTTGGGGTGAGGGGAATCCGTAGGGCTCAACCTGCTTGTAGCCAATCTGAGCCACCTCAGTGAGGGTCTTGGACAAGTCTTTCTTGATCGGGTTACGAAGGGTGTAAAGCTGGAGCCCGATCTTGTCCAAATAGGGAGTACTGGATGTGTGTGCGAATGATGGAAGGCAAACGGTTAGTCCGCTTGTGAAGTGTATGAAGGATCGACGATTCATAGATAGTTGGTATACATCCACGGGCAACAGGTTTGCAAGATATCAATTCGGGTCTTTTGGTTTTTGATGAGGGAGAGGAGATGATTCATCTTTTTGGGAAAAGAATGCGATTTTAAATTTCCTAAAGAATGAAAGAAAGAAGAGGCAAAAATGAAAGCAGGAGGGAAGGGCGGCTGATACCCCCATGATCAGCCCGAAGTAGATGTTCTTTACATTCTCTCGGCCAGTCGGGTCCTGCAATGCTTGAACGGCCCGAGTGGTGTATTTCGTACTTCTATCCACCAATTCTTCAGGTGCATTTTCCCATATACTGATGATCCAACCTCCAAATGTAAAAACAAACAAAACCCAAAAGGTTGCGAGAATGGCGATGATCAAATCGAGAGATAAATGAAAAATGTAATCTGAAGTTTTTTGTGCAGCCAAAGCTCTTCTTATTATCCAAATCGTTATGAAAAAAGATAGGCTGTCAAACAAAGCACCAAAAAAGCCAACAGGTATTTGCAACTTAATATAATGTGATGCCTCGTGAGTTTGCATATAAAAAGGGAAAGCTGTGTAAATAGCCCACCAGTAACATCCAATATTTAAGAAAATAAAAAATATGAACAGGAGAGGGAAAAAAAAGACAATCCTTCCCCTCCTTCGTTCATACAGGTCGAGTATCGTATGAAGCGAATCTCTCCAAATCGAAATAATTTCGCTCATGACTCTTTTAAATATTTATGGATCTAGCTTTACATGCCTGTTTTCAGAAACTGAGGTTTCGCATGCTTCAATCATTTTCATACAAGTTATGGCATCGTCGAGAGTTGATAAGGGTTGTTCTCCAAGCCCGATTACTTTTTCGAGAAAGTGTTTGCCCGTTTCACGGATAGTGTAAGGGTAAGCGGAATAGGTTTGGGAGTGTACGACAGCAGGAGTATTTTCTACCCAGTCGCGATAGCTGTATCGAGTGGCTCCTTTAGTACCGATAATTTTGATCATAAAAGTCCATGGGTCACCCGCATGGTCATCAGATGCGAAACTGGCGCAAAGGTGAGACATTGCGTGGTTTTTCATTTTCATAGTTACCATGGCAATATTTTCCTGTGGTACGGAGCCATCATTGACCGTGGATTTCATGCATGAAACTAGTTCCGGTTCGCCAACTAGATAAAGTGAGCAGTAAGCATGGTGAGTAAGGATCTGACGGATTACACCTGGGTACCTTCCCGCTACTTCTTCGGGGTGATGAATATTGTAAAGTACATAGAGTGAGACAATATCGCCCAATTTCCCTGAATTTATCATTTCCTTTGCTCTGAGGATTGATGGCTCATAGATGTAATTATGTACAGGAGCCACTTGTACCGAGTTTTTTCTAGCAGCTTCTCTTAAATCTTGAATTTCGGATACGGTAACAGCTGTAGGTTTTTCAACTAAGACATGTTTGCCCGCCTCAATTGCCTGCTTTGCATAAGCGTGATGGGTCTCCATGTTCGTAAGAATATAGACAACATCAACTGCTTGGATCAGTTTTTCTGGAGATTCAAAAACTCTACAATTGAAGAGGGCTGCTTTTTCCTCAGCTTTGGCTGGTGTACGATTCCATATCCCAGTCAGTTCTGCTCCCGCTGCTTGGATAACTCCCTCTCCGTGTAAATAGGCGATATCGCCTGCTCCTATAAAACCAACTTTTATCATTTCTCTTTTATCTCGTTCAACCAACTTTTTTTCAAGGGAAAGTGAATAATTGGTTTTTTGGGCTTTTCAGTTCGTTGAATCTCGCCATGGTTCAGATAAGTTTATGATAAAAAAGAAAATCATCCCAAGGCTTAGTTTAAAGCATATTTTTACGGGTGTTTTTTGTGGTGTAATTCTTTTATTCGCCTTGTTGTGGTTGAGTGCTCCTATCATCTTTGATTGGGGTATTAGATATTTATCCAGTGCAGTCGATCCCGAAGAATTTGATGTCCAAGTTGAACAATTGGATCCTTGGGAAACAAGAATTAATCAGGTGGTTTTTAACACAGAAGAAGCGAATTTAACGATTGGAAGTGTACATCTCCAATATGATCCGGTTGGCTTGGCTCTTGGGGACTTAAATTCTTTTACCGTGCGTAATTTGGATTTAACCCTTGATGGTAAGCATCTTCTTGATGAAGCCTTATCTGAAAAAGAAGTTAAGGAAGAGGCAGATATTGAATGGCTCGGAGAAATTGGTGAGTTTTTATCTGATCCTCGCCTTAAACATCTCCGAGTTTTGAATTCCGATATTTCCCTAGTGTGGACGGGTCTGATATTACCATTGAAATTTGAATTAAAGGGTGACTACAACGAAGGCTTGGCCAGGTCTACATTTGATGGAGATTTTGCGGAGTTTCCCTTTCTCTCTGAACTGCGTTTTTGGCGGGAAGAGAAAGATACTTATGCGGATATTCAAGTGGAATTTACGGATCTTAATAAGAGTAAGAAGTTGAAATCCATATTTGAGAAATTTTCAGGAGTAACCATTGGGGATGATTTATCTTTCAATTCTGGAGACTTGGTAATGGAAGGCGTTGGTCGAATAGACGGCAATATGTTTCAAGATCTTTTTCTAGAGTTTAACGGCACCAATATTTTTGGTGAATTGAATGGTTTTCCTTTTTCTATTCATAAATTCATTTCCTTTATTACTCCTAAAGAGGGAGGAGATTTAGATTCGCGAACTTATGCAAATCTAGAAATCCCAAGCTATGCAAGATTCCGAGGAATAGCTTTGGGTGCAGATTTGGATGGAGAAATAATGACAATTAGACCATCAGTTCAAAATATAGATACATCTGAAACCTTTGGTCAAATGAGCCTTAGGGGGTTGAGCTTACCAGTTGTTGATCTTAATTTTTCCAATGTAAGAGAATTTCCTTTGGACCAGCCGTTAGATATTTTCTTTGATTCCTGGAGTGTTGCTAATGGAGCATTTAGTCTGATGGATGGTAGATTAAACTTTATCTGGAATGAGGATATCGAAATTCTTGGGTTACAAGTTTTACCGCTTAATGCTATACTAGCTGATCTAAATATTCGATTATTGGGTCTTTCATTTAATGGTCTGTTAAATCCCGTAAAGCCATTATATCCTAAGTTTAATCAGATTCTTTCCTGTGAAAAAGCAGTACTAGGGGAAGATTCTCTGATTGAAAATCTTTCTTTAAGTTTTCGCACTGCTGGTGAGTCTGTATTACAAGTTAATTCGGTAACTGCGAGGGTGGCGGGAATATTAGCTGATTTTTCACCTGCGAATGTAACCGTAATTTTATCAGAGGAAAACCCGGGGGAATATAAAGTTGATTTTAATGGTTCTGATATTCGATTGGGTGGTGAAAAATTTATGATCGATGGATTAAGTGGATCTATTACGATTCAGTCTTTTGATCCTTTACTTACAAGTGAATCTAATCAATTAACTTTCAAAAAGTTAACTGCTGGGGATTTGGTAATGGAAGATGGTAATTTCAGTTTTGCGGTAAATGAGGGTGGAGAGTTTATCATTTCAAATTTTTCTGTTCGGGGTTTTGGTGGAAGTATCGAGGTTGAATCTGCGAAGTGGAAGATGTATACGGATTTTTTTAAATTTGAGACAAAACTGTCGAATGTGAATGGTCAGCAAATAGCTGATTTTTTTGATGAATTGGGGGTCAATATCGATGGTAACTTTTCTGGTCTTGTTTCTTTTTCTAATTATGATGGGGTGTGGGATTTTGGAACAGGCTTTCTTCAACTCGATCCGTCTGAAAACGCACACATCAAATTTAAAAAAGGTGATATGATTTATGGAGGTATTGATCCGAATGATCCCCAAAATGAAAATTTAAAACTTACGGCGTGGGCTCTTCAAGATCTTGCAGTCGATGGAATGAGGATTAATTTTAAAGTTTTGGAAAATGAGCGTCAGATAATTATGAGTATTAATGGAGTTAGGGAAACGGATGATCGAAAAGTAGACTTGGATTATAAACCACGGTTTCTGGGTGGTTTGCAGGATTTGTTAAATTGGAAAGCAAATATGGTAAGACCTTAGGCTTTTAATATTGGTAATTTCACTAAATAGCTGAAAACCAGTTTGCAGAATTCTTCGATATAGCATTACATTGAAAAAATGTATAAATCATCACCTGGAATTTTTTTGTTTTCTATTATTTTTGCTCTTTTTTCATGCACCCCAATAAAAACCGAGCACCATATTACTTTAGATCACAATATTACCATTAAAATTGAGAAAGAGGTGAATAATTTCCTTGATGAACTCTATGATGACGAACCTTCTATCTCCGAATAAATATACAAGCCATGAGTAAATTAATTTTATCTAAGACATTCATTTTCTTAAGTTTCCTTTCTTTAACTCTTACAATTAATTCATTTGCAGACTTCAGTAGTCGGATGAAGGAAAGACTACCTGAAATTGTGAAAGCCAAAAATAGTGGTTTTATTGGAGAAGGAACTGAGGGTTTGGTTCATGTTAGAGGAACTGGAACCAAGGCAGTAAAAAAATTAGTGGATGACGAAAATAATGACCGCAAGATACTTTTTTCGGCAATGTCGAAAAAAACGGGAGGTTCTGTGGATGAAGTGGCATCTAAGTTTTCCAAAGCTTTGGTAAAAAAAAGTAAAAAAGGGCATTGGTTTCGGAAATCTTCAGGTAAGTGGATTCAACGAAATTAAAATTAGCAGATTTATTTGATTTAATCCTCCCAGAGTCCTTCTGGGTACGAGAATTTCGCTGGTTGAAGTCTTTTTCATTGTCCATTCATTATCCTTTGTCAAGTTAGGTGGCATTAATGGAAGAAATAATTGAAAGAATTTTAAGTCATCCACTGTTGATAGTCTGCTTGAGCTTAGTTTGCCTGTTGCTCCTTTTCTCTATCCTCAAGGGTTTGTTGAAATTGGCAATTTGCGCTTTGATTGCGGGAGGCTTGTTTATGGGCTACCTGCACTATTTTCAGGAAGAATATCCGTTGCCGGATGTTGATTTCGAAAAGCTAGAAGAAATAAAGGGTACGATCCTTAAGTATGTACCTGTGGACTTGAATTCAACTTCGGATTTAAATTTTTCTCTGCCAGACCGAAATTCCACTTTGACTCCCCGTATTCCTTAGAATTTGGAATTCGGGGCATTCGTACTATGAAATCTGCTTGGCCTCTTTTTCTGGCTTGGAAACAATTATTTCCTTCCCAACGGAAAGTATCCTTTTTTTCATTGTTAGCAATTATTGGAGTGGCTTTAGGAGTAAATGTAATGATTGTTGTTGTGGCATTCATGCAGGGTTTTCAGCAGAAATTCAGGACTGATATTATTGACTCGCAGGGCCATGCAAGAGCTGTCCCCTTGCATCGACAATTAGATTGGCGGGAAAGCGTTGAAACTATCAAGGGAAAATCCCAAGTTTCAAAAGTTACGCCCTATCTTCAAGGACACTTATTAGTTCAAAATAGAGATTACAATGCTGTGCCTTTTTCGATGGGAATTGAACCTACTGATGGAAATGGTGTTCTACCAATTAATGAGTTTCTCAAAAATGGGCATATTGTAATTCAAGGGTATGACAGCAAGGATTTAACGCCTGTACCAACTACTCAAACGCTCGAGGATGATGTGGTTTTTATTACTCAACAGGTAGCTAACCGTCTCGGTGTTAGACCATCCACAATTTTACAAATTTATGATCTCAATAAATCTGAAAATAATTCAATTTCAAAAGGAGATATAACCGTAGTTCGACTTGACCCATTTGTCAAAAGTGGAGAGTGGGTCATCGAGTTCAGCAATGATCAAAATTTCACCTTACGAAATGCGTTAGGTACAATAGAGAGGCATGCTTCATTAGTTTCGGGACCCCCGGATTTAGGATGGGGATATCCGAAATTTGATATAAAAGAAGGAGACAATCCATTTGCCTCAGGAGATATCTATAAGTTTCAGGTATTCCGCTCATCTATCCTTGAAGTCTATTCACCAAGTATGATTGAAAATGCCAAATCAGACGAGATGGCTCCTCCTCGAGAGGTTCGAGTGGGAGGAATATTTGAGGTCCCATGGCAGGGCTTTCATGCAGATGCACTCTTTGGTACACGTCGCTTTATGGAAGATATGCGTGGTGAGGTAGATGTGTGTGATGGGTTTTTCATTAAATTTAAATCGGAATTTTTTGAGGATGAACGAAGATTAGGTCAGCTTTGTACTAAATTAGAAGATGACTTAGATGGAGATTGGAGTGTTATGCCATGGTTTGTGGAAAATGCGTGGTTCTTTGACCTTTTAAAGTTTGAGGAGTATCTAATGGTTTTGATTATGATCCCAATTGGTCTCGTAGCTGCCTTCGCCATTGCCATTGCTTTAATGACAACTGTTCTAAGGAAAATTAGAGAAATCGGGCTCCTTGTTGCAATGGGAGGTAGCCGGTTTGCAGTGGGTACAATTTTTTGCTTTCAGGGTTTTATCATTGGATCAATGGGCGCGTTACTTGGTTGTGCTTTAGCATTGCTCTTTATTCGGTATCGAGACTCGTTAATGAATTTTATTGTTACTCGTATTGCAGGTGAGGAGGGGCAGGCTGGGGTCACTCAGTTCTATGATTTCTACAGTCTTGATGTACCATATCCATGGGAGTCAGAGCAGAGCCTTTCTACTTTTTTGACCTTTATTCTTTTTGCAATTCTAGTTTCGACTGTTGCTGGGTTACTTCCTGCTTGGCGGGCAGCCCGAATGAATCCAGCGGAGGCTTTGCGAAGTGAGTAACAATGATCGAAATATTGTTCTGCAAGCTGAGGGCTTATGTAAAAGCTTTTCGGTCGTTGGTGAAAAGCTAAAAGTATTGGAAGAAATTGATTTAAAGTTAAAAAAATCTTCCTCCTTAAGTATACGGGGAGACTCCGGATGCGGAAAGACAACTCTTCTGAACTTACTGGCACGATTGGAACCAGCTGATTCGGGCCTGCTCCATTGGGGAGCAAAAATAATTAATGCACAAGATAAACCATGTTCTAAGGAAGCAAACTGGCGTGCAAAATATATTGGAGTCGTTTATCAATCCTATTATCTAATCCCTGAATTAACAGTGCTTGAAAATGTGATGATGAGTGTAAGGCTTTCAAAATTATCACTCACCAACTATAAAGAAAGGGCGCTCCAATTATTGGAAGAAATGGGAGTTGGCAATAAATGTCAGCAAATTCCAACGAAATTATCCGGTGGGGAAAGACAAAGAGTTGCGATTGCCCGGGCTTTGGTGAATAATCCAGTAGTCATCTTAGCTGATGAGCCAACTGGTAACCTTGATGAACGAACTGGTGGGGAAGTTATGGACTTACTTCTCAATACCTGTTCGAAAGAAGGGACGAGTTTAATTCTTGTAACCCACAACCCGAATTATGCACGGGCTACAGAACAGTCCTCGTTTCTGAAAGATGGAAGATTAATCTATGAGTAAAATTACCAAGTTATGAATTTAAAAGTAATGGAACCCATTTCTTGCGGTGTAGTTGGAGTGGGTTATCTGGGACAACATCACGCTCGCATCTATCAAGAGTTAGATGAAGGTAGATTTATTGGGTTTTATGAACCAAATGATGATGCTGCACGCAAAATTGAAGAGGCCTATGGATGTCAGCGATATTTATCACTCGATGAATTAGGCCAAGCATGTGATGCAGTGAGCGTTGTCTGCCCGACTGACAAGCATGCAGAGGTATCGATTCCTCTTATTCATCAAGGTTGTCACTTATTAGTCGAAAAGCCTTTGTGTGTATCAAGTATTGAAGCTGAAGGGATTTTAGCGGCAGCTAATGAAGAAAGGGTTATTGTCCAAGTAGGGCATATTGAGCACTACAATCCAGTAATGGATTTTTTAGAAGAGGCTGTAGTTGCGCCAAAATATTTAACGGTGGACCGTTTGGCCCCTTTTCAACCTCGCGGAACTGAGGTAGGCGTGGTCCTTGATCTCATGATTCACGATATTGGCATAGCCCTTGCGTTGGTATCCTCTTCTTTGAAATCTGTTGATGCCATTGGTGTGAGAGTGCTTTCTTTAACTGAGGATATTGCAAATGCCCGCTTGGTTTTTGAAAATGGTTGTGTGGCTAATCTTAATGCAAGTCGTGTAAGTGAAAAGAAAGCTCGGGAAATCCGAGTGTTTCAAGACAGTGGCTATTTATCTTTAGATTTTATGAATCAAAAAGGACATTTTATTCAAAAGAAAGAGATGACCCTCGACCGTAGTGAAGTTCCAGTTCAAAAAGGAGAACCACTGGCTTTGGAGATTGCTGCATTTTTGGACTGTGTGCGAGAGGCCAAAACTCCGAAAACAGATGGTTCTTTTGGTAAGTCTGCTCTTGAGGTTGCTTTGAGTATAACAAAGAAAATCGAAATGAGTTGGTAATCAACTTATGCAATAAAAGTTTTGTTTAGTTTTTGTAATTATAAAGAAGTAGATCTTTTGATTATTTCAGGAGAAGCTTCTGGGGATGAGCATGCTTCTCTTTTAGTACGAGATATAAAGTCTCGTTTTCCGAATTTATCAATTGTAGCTCTTGGAGGACAGAACCTAAAGTCAAGCGGAGCTGACTTGCTTTTCGACCTTGTGGAGCACGCAGTAGTAGGGGTGGTTGAGGTCTTGAAGAATTACAATTTTTTTAAAAAACTCTTCAATCATACACTGGAATGGATAGTCGAACATAAGCCTAAGGTTATATTGCTTGTGGATTACCCCGGGTTTAATTTGAGATTAGCGGATGCACTTATGAAAAAAGGAATTTCCCGAAAAGGATCCGGAGAAATTAAAGTCCTGCAATATGTGAGTCCCCAATTGTGGGCATGGAAACCAAAGCGAAGGTTTAAAATGGCAAAGGTATTAGATGCACTTGCCGTAATTTTCCCCTTTGAAACGGATTGCTATAAAGATGTTGATTTACCTGTATCTTTTGTTGGTCACCCTTTTGTATCCAAAAATTACAAACCTTCTGTTAGCTTTGACAGAAATGGACCTCTGGTTTTACTTCCCGGAAGTCGTGTTCAACCAGTTCAGCGAATCTTACCTGTTTTTTTAGATGCTTGTGAAAAAATTATACAATTATTTCCTGAACTTGAAATTCAATTACCTGTCCCTAATGAACAATTAAAGAAAATTTCCTCAGAAATTCTTAATTCTAGGCAACAGCTAAAAGATCGTGTGGAAATTAAGGAAAACCCTCTAGTCATTACTGCTCGGGCAGCACTGATGAGTTCGGGTACCATGTCATTTGGCTGTGCATTGGCAGGAATTCCAGGAGTTATTGCTTACAAAGCACACCCATTAACATATCTATTCGGAAAACTGGTTCTTCGTGTACCGTATTTGGGCATGGCAAATATACTACTCCCTAAGAATCCTCCTTATCGTGAATTGATCCAAAGTGGAGCGACTGGTAATTCTTTATTCTCAGAGATAAAGGATACCCTTGAAAATCTTCAGGGTATAAAAAAATATAAGACTGCTTCAGTGGAACTTAAAAAAATATTAAGTAACACTCAAGAGTTCGGAGTCACCGACTGGTTGATAGATGAGATGGAATTAGGTTGAACACTCATTTGTTCCCATATTCGAATAGCTTTTTTTGCCAAAGCATGACGGCAACGATCGACTTCAGCTTCTCTTGTCTTAAGATTTTCATTAGCAATGGCAGAGACATCGTCCATGTTGTAGAGAAAAACATTATCTATACGGGCCACTTTTTCGTCAATATTGCGGGGAACCGATGCGTCAATGAGAAAGAGTGGTTTTGAAGGCCTTCGTTTCATAGCTAGCTGAACCTCGGTAGGAGTGATCATTGCTTTTCCACTGGCAGTAGATGTAAGGATGACATCAAAGTGATGAAGTGACTCCTGGAATTTAGAGAAAGATAGAGCGAATCCACCATATTTTTCAGCCAATTCATCTGGTTTTCGCCTACTTAATGGACACCAATCAAATGTACGCCCAGTGACTGTGATTGCTTGGGAGCCTCGTGATTTAAATGCTTCTAATGCAGATTCAGCCACATCTCCTGCACCGATTACCAGAAGTCGAGAATTTGATACTTTTCCAAAGATTCTCCGAGCTAGTTCGCATAAAACATTACCAAGGTTTACCTGCCCTTTGGATATCCCAGTATTGGTACGTGCCCATTTAGCAGCCTGAAAGCCTTTTTGAAAAAGTCGGTTAAGCATCTTTCCGGCAGCGTTGCGGGTGCATGCGTCTTCATATGCCTTCTTAACCTGACCCAATATTTCGGTTTCACCCACCATTTGTGAATCAATTCCAGAACTGACTTCAAAAAGATGCTTAACCACTTTTTCTCCCGAGTGTTGGTAAGAGTGCTGAGCAAGGAAATCATAATCTATCTTACGGAATTCACTTAGATATTCGCAGAGTAGGTTAGGGGAGAAACCATTGTTTGCTGCTCCGTATATTTCGGTACGGTTACAGGTATTTAATAAAAGACACTCCTCGAGACCCGGTAATTGTCTTAGACCTTGGTAAAACTCATCAATGGCACTTGCAGGTAGGTTTATTTTCTCTCTAATTCCGAGATCTGCAACATGATGAGAGCTACCAAGTAGATGGAGTGATTGATTTTGCACACTCATATTTATTCCTGAGAAGTCTGTTGAGGTTGCAAAATAGTTGAGCTTTTATCTTTTGAGCTCATGAACCCCATGCTGAGCATGGCGATTAAAAAAAGAGCAATCGAAGCTTTTGAAAATTTAGAGCCAAACAAAATATTTGAACACCTTAGAAAAAACAAAAGACAATATCCTGCCCACAAGATTAAAGTGATAAATAATTTAATCGAGGTAACATACTCAGGATGCCGCAACCAGTGCATTCCTCCTACAATAAGTGAAAGAGTTAAGCAAAGTGTTCCAATCAAAAGCAATCGAAACGCTGCATGTTCAAGGTCATGAATAGGTGGTAGGAAGGAGCTAAGTTTTCCGGTGGCACGATCTAGCAGAGCTTTATGTTGAACTAGATACATCGCACATACGATTGATAAAAGTGAAAATATACCATAACTGAAAATTGCAATCGAGGCATGTAATTCAACCCATGGGTTTGAGAATAATCTTTGATAGTTTTCTAACAGCCAGTATTTAGAATCTAGGCTTGGAAAGAGTAAAGATAACCATCCTGCGAAAAAAGAAAGTCCGGCGCAAAAAGACCCAAGCAAATCTAGTCGCCAAAGAAGGCGAAGGATTAAAAACGCCAAAATTAAAGACCAAAGAATAAATTGAACCCTTTCTAGGGTGTTTCCCAGTGGGCAACCGTGTACATCCAAACCTCTGAAATAAAGGGCACGTGTATGAACAATGAAACCAAATGATATGGCGATGAACGGAGCTTCTCGAAAAAGGGAGAAATTATTTTTAAATGTTTTTAGTAATCCAATAAAAAAAGCGACTCCGTATAAGCCTCCGGCTAACCATAGGAGATCCCGCGTGTCTTGAAAATTCACAATAAAGATTTCTTACCGGTGAAGCAGCCTGATTTTATTGATGTAATTAAGCGGAGA
>Ga0209534_10002815_pt1 | contig 16954 bp, 17 predicted proteins | sample COG_07_FD_184751 | JGI IMG/M metagenome (GOLD analysis project Ga0209534, IMG submission 184751) | Pelagic Microbial community sample from North Sea - COGITO 998_met_07 (SPAdes) (version 2) | ecosystem: Environmental > Aquatic > Marine > Neritic zone/Coastal water | place: Helgoland, sampling...
CGTGACGCATTTCGTCAGGACCGCCAACCAAAACGTTGATGTATAGATAAAAAGAAAGAATCACCGACAAGATAATCGCAGCTATGTAAGCTTTTGCAGGAAATACTGCCTTAATTTTGGCTTCTGTAATTCCTGTAGCTTGCATCCAAGCTGTTCCAAATACTTTTGGGTGGTACCAAATTGCTCCAGTAATTAAAGGGATAAGTGCTGAGACGAGTATCGCCAGCCAATTCATTGAAAAATCATTCATAATTAGTAGGTTTATGAGTTAAGGTACAGCAATATACAAAAAAATTTGAACCCATTTTTTGAAATTCATAGTGATTAAAATTCAACTTGCGTATACTTATTGGTTTTCAGTATCTTTGGAAAAAGTTTTTAATACCAAAGAATGATACATTCCATGACGGGCTATGGTAAGTCTGTGTTACAATTACCAAACAAAACCATTTCAATAGAAATAAAATCGTTGAACAGTAAATCCTTGGACCTCAACATGCGTATGCCGTCCATCTACAGATCAAAAGAGTTGGGTCTACGAAAACTTATAGCTTCAAAATTAAATAGAGGTAAGGTCGATTTTTCGTTGTTTTTTGAAAGCACTGGAGAGGCAACCCATGCAAATGTGAATCCTACAGTTGTGAATAAATATATCAAACAACTAGAAGGCCTTGTAACAGGCAACAAAATGGATTTTTTGCAAATGGCCATCAAAATGCCAGATGCGATTAGTACAGAGCGCGAGGATATTGATGAATCGGAATGGGCTGATATTCAAAATGAAATTTTAAACGCTTTAGAAAACATCAGAGCATACCGATTGGAAGAAGGCAATGTATTAGAGCTTGATTTCACAAAACGCATTACCATAATATCTAATTTATTGGAGCAAGTCCTTGAGATAGACCCGGAACGCATCACAAATGTACGCGAGCGTTTACATAAAGGGGTTTCAGAGCTTAAAGAAAAATATGATGAAAACCGCTTTGAGCAAGAGCTGGTCTATTATATTGAAAAATTTGATATCACTGAAGAAAAAGTCCGTCTTCAAAATCATTTGGAATACTTTATAAAAACCTTAAATTCTGAAGATTCTAATGGTAAAAAACTAGGGTTTATTTCTCAAGAAATTGGTCGCGAGGTCAACACCATTGGATCTAAAGCAAACTTTGCGCCCATGCAAAAACTAGTGGTGCAAATGAAAGATGAATTAGAAAAAATTAAAGAACAATTACTCAATGTCCTCTAAAAAACAAGGAAAACTGATTGTATTCTCGGCACCGTCGGGATCTGGAAAAACAACGATTGTAAGACATTTATTAGCGCAAGACGCCTTAAATTTAGAGTTCTCTGTGTCGGCAACGTCCCGTGAAAAAAGAGGCACTGAAGTCAATGAAAAAGACTATTACTTTCTGTCTAGTAACGCATTTAAGCAACACATCAAAGCAGATGATTTTCTAGAGTGGGAAGAAGTCTACCGCGATAATTTTTATGGCACTCTAAAATCAGAAGTAGAACGTATTTGGGCCTTAGGAAAACATGTTATTTTTGATATTGATGTTTCTGGCGGCTTGCGAATTAAACGAAAATATCCAGAACAAACATTAGCCATTTTTGTAAAACCTCCAAGCATCGATGAATTAAAAATTCGTCTCAAAAAAAGACAAACAGAAACCCAAGATAAAATCAATATGCGTGTTGCAAAAGCTTCGGCAGAACTTGCTACTGCCCCACTTTTTGATTGTATCATTGAAAATGATGTTTTGGAAATAGCTCAAAAAGAAGCCTATGCCAAAGTTGCTAAATTTATAAATTAAGAATCAATGACTATTGGACTCTTTTTTGGAACGTTTAACCCGATACATGTGGGGCACCTTATCATAGCCAATCACATGGCGGAGCATTCCGATTTGGACCAAGTTTGGGTGGTGGTCACACCACAAAGCCCTCATAAAAAAAAGCAAAGCTTACTAGATAATCATCAACGTTTAGAAATGGTGTATCGAGCAACTGAAGCCTATCCTAAGCTAAAGCCAAGTGCTATTGAGTTTGATTTACCACAGCCTAATTATACCGTACACACTCTGGCCTACTTAGAAGAAAAACATCCCGAACACCGTTTTGCACTTATTATGGGAGAAGATAATTTAAAATCTTTACCAAAATGGAAAAACGCAGATGTGATTATTAAAGGATATCCCATTTATGTGTATCCTAGAGAATCCTCTGAATTCAAAAAAACAGTTGTCTTTGAAAAAGACGCTAACATTACAAAAATAGACGCACCCATTATGGAGTTGTCTTCTACCTTTATTCGTCAGTCTATTAAGGCGGGTAAAAATATTCGACCTATGCTGCCCGGAGCCGTTTGGGACTATTTAGATGAAATGAATTTTTATAAATAAGACATGGTTAAAATTGGTTCTATAGAGCTTCCTGAATTTCCTTTACTCCTTGCGCCTATGGAAGATGTGAGTGATCCGCCTTTTCGAGCATTGTGTAAAGAACAAGGTGCCGATGTGGTCTACACTGAATTTATTTCGAGTGAAGGCCTAATTCGTGATGCGGTGAAAAGCACCATGAAGTTGGATATTTATGAAAAAGAACGTCCTGTTGGCATTCAAATTTTTGGCGCCAATTTGGACAGCATGTTACAGGCTATTGATATTGTTGAAAAATCCAATCCGGATATTATTGATATTAATTTTGGATGTCCTGTTAAAAAAGTAGTGAGTAAAGGCGCTGGTGCTGGTATTTTGAAAGATGTATGTTTAATGGAAAAACTCACTGCCGAGATGGTGAAGCGTACCAATTTACCCGTTACCGTCAAAACCCGCTTGGGTTGGGATCATGATTCTATTCATATTGTGGAGGTGGCTGAACGGTTGCAAGACGTGGGTTGTGCGGCTATTTCTATTCATGGACGTACTCGAGCGCAAATGTATAAAGGGGCTGCCGATTGGGGGCCAATTGCGGAGGTTAAAAACAATCCACGTATGCACATTCCTGTTTTTGGAAATGGAGATGTCAACACACCCGAGCGTGCCATTGAAATGCGTGACCAGTATGGGTTGGATGGCGCAATGATAGGCCGAGCTACCATTGGAAACCCCTGGTTTTTTAAGCAAGTGAAACACTTTATGGAAACAGGTGAACATTTAGGTCCTATAAGCATGCTTGAGCGTGTGGAAGCTGCACGACGTCATTTGCAAATGGCGATTGACTGGAAAGGTGAAGTTTTGGGCGTTTTAGAAACACGCCGCCATTATACCAACTATTTTAAAGGTATTCCTGATTTTAAACCCTTTCGAACAAAAATGGTAACTAGCGATCAGAGCGCCGATGTTTTTGCGGCCTTTAATGAAGTAGAAGCTGTATTTGGAGACTACCAATTTGTCTAGGTCTCTAGCTGCGTTTTAGCAATGCGTTGCGATGCAATACGAGATGCCAGTACACCCAATACTAAAATAGTGGCAAGTACGATTCCGGCGTTAATCAATTCTAAATCCACGGGGTATGGAAGCGATGGCGTAATCATAACGAGCGAATAGTGTAGTTGCAACCAAATAGTGATCACCCCAATAACAATCCCTATACTGCCGCCTATAATGGTCATTAAAATGCCCTGGTAATAAAATATTCTTCGTAATTCTTTGACGGTCGCGCCTAAATTATATAAGGTTTTCAAGTTCTTTTTTTTGTCTAAAATCATCATAATGATAGACCCTACAATATTAAACAAGGCAATGATCAAAATCAATGTGAAAATCAAATAGACCGCAACGTGTTCTGTGTTCAACATCTTATACAACGCATCATTGAGTTGGACACGGTTCTTGATGGTGATTTGATTTTTAAAAATAGATTGTAGTTGAGCGCGTAGCTCGTCTTCGTTGGCAGACGGCTCTAAATAGAGGTCAATTGCACTGAGGGTTTCAGCATCGTATCCTAATAAATATTTAGCGTTCTCAAGTGTTGTAAAGACTTGCGAATTATTGAGCGTTTCATTAATTTGAAAAATCCCAGCATTGGCAACTTTCATGCTTTTAAAGGCACTGTTTACAGAGTTGATTTGCCCTGCTCCAGGTTTGGGCGCATACAGTTTAATGACTTTAGTGACATCAAAAATTCCAAATCCTAATTCGTTAGTAACGCCCCATCCCGCAACAATTTGTGAGGTGTTGGGTTCAAACCATTGACCATATACTAAAATTGAATCGATAGTGGCCTGCGGATAGTTATTATCTACGCCTTTAAGCGTGACCGCTAGGTGTTTGTTGTCGCAATTCATAAGCATCCGTTCCTCCACGATTTCGGAGAAAGAGGCTATTGAATTTAGGGCTGTTAGGGCTTGTTTTTGATCCGCCGTAAACCGAATGGTTTTGGTGGTGGTTGGTACAATTTTGAGATCTGGATCGGCAAAGGATGTGAATTGTACGGTAAAGGTTTTGAGCCCAGAAAAACCAGAAAGCACTATAAAAAGGGCGGCGGTTCCAATAATAATCCCAAAGCCCGCAATTAAAGTGATAAAATTAATCGCGTTGTTACTGCTTTTCGAAAACAGATACCGTTTGGCGATATATAGCGAGAATTTCAATTAGGCCTTTTTTCGTTTTTCTAATAAATCGGGGTTTTCAATTGGATTTTCGGTGCGTTTCAATGATTTGTCTATTTGGTCAATGTACTCCAAAGAATCATCGATATAAAAAATCAACTGTGGCATGCGACGCAATTGATGCTTGGTGCGTTGCGACAGCTCGTGTTTGATGAGCGGCGCATTTGATTTTATGCCTTCTAAAAGTTCGGCACCTTTATCTATCGGGAAAATACTGAGATACACTTTGGCGATCGAAAGATCGACGGTCACATTGACTTTTGTGACTGAAATTAGTATGCCTTTCATCCCGCCTTGGGTGGCTGCGCCTTGTAGTACCTCAACGAGATCACGCTGTAAAACGGAGGCTATTTTTTTTTGTCTTTGACTTTCCATGGGGTAAAAATAATATATTTCTGGGTGAATTGTTTAAAAGCTAGTCCTTTTCGGTTAAATTTGTGATATGTTGAAGAAAATAGAACATATTGGTATTGCCGTAAAAGACCTAAAAGCCTCTAATGAATTGTTTAAAAAGCTTTTAGGCGTACCGCATTACAAAACCGAACAAGTCGCATCGGAAGGGGTGACCACGTCATTTTTTGATGTGGGAACACATAAAATAGAGTTGCTGGAAGCAACGGATGCGAACAGTCCTATTGCTAAGTTTATTGCTAAAAAAGGCGAAGGCGTGCATCACATTGCTTTTGAGGTAGAAGATATTGAAGTCGAATTGGCACGTTTAAAAATGGAAGGCTTTGAATTGATTCATGAAACCGCCAAAGCGGGCGCAGATAATAAACGCATTGCTTTTTTACATCCAAAATCAACAAACGGTGTTCTGATCGAACTCTGTCAAGAACGCCCTAATAAAGAGTGATTTTCTTTTTATAATTTTAAAAAACGTTGTAATATTGCAGCCGTATTGGTCCCATAGCTCAGTTGGTTAGAGCATCTGACTCATAATCAGAGGGTCCGAGGTTCGAGCCCTCGTGGGACCACTCTTAAAACCCTTCTTAATTGAGGGGTTTTTTGTTGCTCTCACTCTCTAGCCAGTCTCGAAAAGCTACTAAAAGCCATCTCTTACTTAATTTTTAAACATCTCAAAGAACAGTCCAAATTTACTAAAAAATGACAGACATTTGACAGACATTTCTGTTCTTTTCGCTTTTAGCCCTTTTCTCAACACGCTTTGTTCCAAAGCTACTGAGCTAATTATTTCTTATATTTGAAGTATAAACCAATTTAATTATGAAAAATATACTTTACTTATTTTTAGCTGTTACAATGTTCGCTTGCTCAGATGACGACAGCTCGGACACAAATGATAATAACGCCACAAATCCGTCTTTAGAAAAACGCATCTCTCAAATGGGAATTCACGATATTCAAACCTGTTCTAGTCGGGTAAATGGAGACAGTATAAAGTTTACTTATGCTAATAATAAATTAAGTTCTGCTCTTGTTAGAACATATGAATTTAATTGTTATGAAAATGATTGGGGGTATGCAGATTATGATAGGTGGTATGAAGTTAATTTTGAGCACACCGAAAACTATTTAATTATCAATCAAGTCGGAACTATAGCTCTAGAATGTCCTCTAGATAATGATGGCAATATAACTTCAATCCCCCAAAGACAAAGTGATGGCTATTTAGGATGGGATTTTGAATATTCTAATGGGTATTTAACAAAAACTACACTAAACGAATATCCAAATGATTATGATGTTATTTCAACTTTAAATTGGGATAATGATAATTTAATTTCAATTGAAAGAGATCACCAAAGCCAATATCACGATAGCTCTACCATAACATTTCAATATAGTGACAAACTAAACAAGTCAGAGTTATTTGTAGGAGGAGAATATTCACTTAATGATGTTTATGATATATTGTTTCTAGATTGCGGACGTACTAGTAAAAATCTTCCATCACAAGCATTTGTACAATATTACAATCAAAATGGTTTAACCAGTAGTAATAAATATGAGTATGACTACATATTAGATGATGATGGATATGTTCGCTTTTTGACAATTGCACGAACACATATATCCTATAGTGATTGGGACGATACTTATTCTGACCCTGTAGAAAACATCTGGACTTTAGAATTTGAATACACTAACTAAATGAAAAAACTCTTCTTACTCTCCGCTTTTTTAATCTTCGCTTGTAGTAGTGATGATAATTCGGATACGAATGAAAATTCTAATGGAACATTTTTAGAAAGATTTGACGGTGTGGTATGGGAAAATGACTTATTTGACCCATCAGACCCTGAAAACCCTCAAGCAGACCCTGTATACTTGGTATATAACAATAGCGAGTACTTCGTTAATGCAGGTTGGTTTGACCCTGAATTAGAGTGCGCTAGCTTTAAGGAGGGATATAATGACGATGGTCTTGGCTGTGTAGAATTTATTACAATAGACACAAATCTGTCAGACAATTTTAAGTTTATTATTACCGATTGTGAAGGCGATAGCGGTTCATTAGAAGCTATTACTTTTGATAATGGAAATGCGTTGAGACTTATTTCTTCTGGCGGTATGCAGGAACAAATTTTTTCAAGAACAAATATCAGTAATCCTTGTAACTAAATGAAAAAACTACTCTTACTCTCCGCTTTATTAATCTTCGCTTGTTCAAGTGATAGTGAAGGCAATCCTTGTGTTTACGAGCCAACTCTAACTACAGAGGCAGCTACTGATATAACAGAGACCTCAGCTACTTTAAATGGCGTTATAAGCATCGTTTCAGAGAACTGTGACGTTCCTAACAATACTGAACAAGGGTTTGTTTATGCTACTGAAATACAGCCCACATTAGAAGACACTCAAGTTAATGTTAATGGGACTAATATTTCTACAATTATTGAGGGTTTAACTCCGAATACTACTTATTATGTTAGGGCTTTTTTGACAAATAATTTAGGGGACTTTTATGGGGATGAAGTTAGTTTTACAACTAATGACGGACTAATTAATTGTGATGGTAATCCTGTTCCCACTATTGTTTACGGAACACAAGAATGGACTGTTGAAAATGCTTGTCATACTACCTACAGGGATGGAACACCTATTCCACAAGTCACAGAGAATACAGAATGGTCTAACCTAACTAAAGGTGCTTGGTGTTATTATGATAATGACCCAACAAAAGGAATTTTATATAATTGGTATGCTTTAGCAGGTATTCACGATAATGATGAAAATACACCAAATAAAGAATTTTCCCCTGTAGGATGGCACGTACCATCCGATGAAGAGTGGACTACTTTAGAAGAATATCTTATAGCTAATGGTTATAATTATGATGGTACAATAACAGGCAACAAAATAGCCAAAGCGATGGCCTCAACCACAGGATGGTCAAGTCATCCAAATGTTGGAGCAATAGGCAACGACCAAAGCACAAACAACAGCTGTGGCTTTAATACCTTCCCTGAGGGGGAACGTTTTTCCAACGGTTCGTTCAACAATGAGATTAGAACAGCAAGGTTTTGGAGTTTCACTGAGTACCAAACATATTGGGGCTGGTACCGCGACTTGGGTAGCAATAGCAGTACCTTGTACAGGTCCGATAACATCAAGCAGTCCGGCTATTCAGTCCGTTTAGTCAAAGACTAACAACTCTACTAATAGGCAAAGGCAAGTCAGTAGCTTCTATTTTATAGCTTCCGTTGTCTGTTTTAAGATTGTATTTAAGCGTTTTTATTCGCTCTATTTAGAGCTATTCCCACCTGCCATATTACTAAAATTAAAGTTCTCGTCTAATACATTGTTATGTGTTTCAAGCACCTCTCCTTTGTCTCCAATTATATTGATTTGAAATTCTCTTGGAGGTTCTTCATTTATATGTTTTTCTATAGATAGCTTAGGTAAAGTATGCTTCAAAGCAATATCCAATAGCTTTAGTTTTTGAGTGTTTGAAAGGGTGTTATAATCTATATCCTTTAGAATGTGTGTTATAAGCGTTTTAAGGTTGCTGCGGAGGTCTATGCTTAATGATTTACTTCTTTTGCTAATCTTTCCTGCTTCGCTTGCTGTCTCTGAATTAAACCCCATTAAAATACGTTATTTAGTGTTATAATATATAAAGAGATATAAGTTCTTTTGTGTTTTAACAAAGGTGGTTACAAACCACCGCACATAAACAACTAAAAACAGAACACAGCCCTTGTATGTATTTAATAATAAAACATAGTTGTCCTGTATAGTAAATTTAAAGTCTTTTTATATTTATGAAGACATATTCATACGGGCGTCTGAAACGCCCAATTAATTAAATATAAAGATTTTTTAGAAGACTGGTAAGACTAAGGCTTTTATAAAAAAGCATTGAGTAAAGTTAGTAAATTTATCGCAGATTATCAAGTGTATTTATGCTGATTTACAGGGTTTTATTAAACAAATGATTAACATTACTAAACCTTCAGCACCTCCTTATTTCAATTTCACTATTTCTAAGCCTCTTAAATAGGTTTAAATAAAGTTATTATTTTGCGTTATAAACAAATTACACTTTTAAAATACTAAGATGAGAAAAATAACAGTAATCGTATTGATGCTTTTTACAGCATTAAGCTACGCACAAGTAGGTATAAATATAGCAACTCCACACGCATCTTCGGCATTGGATATTACTTCTACCTCAGCAGGGGTTTTTATATTTGGCATATCTTCTTCTTTTAATTCAGGGAGTTCTAAACCACGTATAGATTTAATTAAGATTTTGTATTTTTACATTATAAACCAATTAAACTTTTAAAAACTAAGATGAAAAAAATTACATTAATTGCACTTATGCTGTTCACAGCATTCAGCTATGCACAAGTAGGCATTAATATAGCAACTCCACACGCATCTTCGGCATTGGATATTACTTCTACCACAGGGGGGTTACTTGTACCAAGAATGACAGAGGTGCAGCGTGATGATATCAATAGTTCATCAAATCCAGCCATAGGTTTAATGATATACCAAACAGATGGTATAGCAGGTTTTTATTTTTGGAATGGTTCTGCGTGGACAAAAATTGATGGTGTAGCCGGTCCTCAAGGTGCAGATGGCGCAGATGGTGCACAAGGCCCAGCAGGTCCAGCAGGTGTAGTAGGTTCTGCAGGTCCAGTAGGTTCAACAGGTGCTCAGGGTCTAGCAGGTCCAGTAGGTACTCAGGGTCCAGCAGGTCCACAAGGCGAAGCAGGTTTACAAGGAATTCAGGGTATTCAAGGGGATATAGGTTTAACTGGAGCTACAGGTCCTCAAGGAGAAGCCGGTGCAGATGGAAATGACGGAGCAACAGGACCAGCAGGTCCAGCAGGAGCAGATGGAGCAGATGGAAATGACGGAGCAGCAGGTCCAGCAGGAGCAGATGGTGCCCCTTACACACAGCCCACTTACCTTAATAACACTTTTTATGCAGAGTTAGGAGGTTATGTAATAGAGGTAAATAGTGATGGCACACACGGTTTGGTGGTTGCAATGCAAGACCAAAGTTATTCAAATTGGTATGAAGCAGATGATTTATTAAGCAATGCCGCTAATCACGATACTAACGGCGCTAAATTTAAAGATTGGCGACTACCTACCAAAAGAGAACTAAACCTTATGTATGGCGTTTATACTAATGGAAATGGAGCAAGCTTAAACCCATATACCTACTGGAGTTCTACGGGGACCAGTAGCAATTACGCGTGGGTTCACTATTTCATCAATGGTGATCAGGACGACGAGTATAAGATCAACAGCCTCAATGTGCGTGCTGTTCGGGCTTTTTAACTATTTATCAATTTAATACAAGCCCTTGCTTTTAGCAGGGGTTTTTATATTTGGCATATCTTCTTCCTTCAGTTCAGGGAGTTCAAGCCCTCTCAAGTAAGTCAGAGATACATTTATAGATGAATGTCCCATTGCTTTCTGTAGCTTGGTTATAGAGCCTGTTCTCTTAAAGATTTCTATAGCTCCTGAGTGTCTAAAAGAGTAGAGTGTTTGGTCTTGTTCAAGAGTGTTTGATTGTCTCTTAAAACGTCCCCAAAGTGTCTTAAAATAGTCTTGATTTAATGGTTGAGGTTTACCTGAAAAGATATTATGATGAGGTTCTCCTTTTACAATTATATCTCTAACATAACAGGGCACAGGAACAATTCTGTTTCTACCAGACTTATTTCTATTTCCTGATAAATGAATGTAATTAAGGTCATCTGAAAAGTCAGACCACTTAAGCTCCCTTATTTCACGATGAGGTCTAAGTAGACATCCGTAGGTCATTATACAACACAGATACAAGTTATTATTAAACAACTTTATCTCGTCAAGTATGAGCCTAATATCATTGTAAGGTTTATGTAGTTTAGCCTTAGTTTTCTTTGCTTTAACACCCTCCATAGGATTGCTGTTCATTCCTATGTTTCTTGCTTCATTTATAAGCACACTTAGATGTCTTTTAATGGTGTTATACGACACTCCTAAAGCATAGTAGTTTAGATAAGATTTAACGTTATTAGAAGTGATGTTTCCATCAGTAAGTTTAGATGTGAAACTATCATACACAAACCTCAGCATAGACTTATATTTGTCTGAATATTCTCCTTTTAGTTTTGTGTTTAAGGCTAACTTTAAATACTCCTTGTCAGACTTACAAATAGCTCTCACAGGCTCTTGTATGCTTAAACCACTTGTTATGAATTTAAACACCTCAGCAGCTAACAATTGAGCTACTTCAAAACGCTTACCAATAGGATACGAATTTGGATAGAGGTTAGAATTGATTTTACGACCATTAAACAACCTATACCGTTTACCATTGAGATAGAAAACGATGTAAACACGTTGCTTGTTATCAGACTTAATTTTTGGGTATTTTACACTCATTTTTGACACACTTTTGACAGACATTAATATTATCTATCCTTAAGTGTTTAAAAATTAAGTATTTGTGTGGTTAGAGCATCTGACTCATAATCAGAGGGTCCTTGGTTCGAGCCCAAGTGGGACCACCCTGAATACCCTTCTTAATTGAGGGGTTTTTTGTATCCGTACATTAACCCAAATTTAGTGAAAAAAAGCATCCACTGGCAGTTTACTGGCAGTAAATAGACAGTTATTCTTTAAGATTCACCCTTAAATAGTTCTCATAATCTTTAGCTCTAATCCAATAAAATCCATAAGCTTTTTTATTCTTTTTCATTTGCCCTCTAACTCCTTCAGGCTTAAACTTGCCTTTTGATTCTTTTCTTACAGCTTCTAGGTATTTGTGTTTTTTTATAATTTTTAGGGAGATTGGATCAAGTTGATATATTTCCCCTTTGCTCTTAGATGAAACATCTTGTATGCTTCTGTCTTGGGGGCTATGTATATTTTTTATATTATACTCTTGTAATCTAGAATAAAATACCCCACTACTAACGTTTAGTTTTTTTAGCTTTTCAGAAGTAGTTAAGGAACTGTCATTGGCAATTTCAATAAATAAATCTGTATCAATTTGATGTTTTTTTTCTTTATATTGACATGCCTTACACCAATGACCATTAACTAGATATTGCCCTTTTGTTTTGCTTTTATGTCCTTTTTCACAAACCCAAGAATAGACATTTGAAAAACCATTTTTTTTTAGTTTTTGATCAATAAGTGCCCCACCTCTTTGTTCAATTGTATTTTTTAGATTTAAATATTTATTAATGTTATCACATACAGAACAATTAAATCCATTTCTTTTTAAAACACTTAATTTCTTACTTGTTTTGTGCCCTTTTTTACATATAACAATGTGATTGCTTTCAGATCCAATGTAATCTTGAATAGTTGCATTTTCTTTTTCAACCACAAGCTTGGCTATTTCATATAATCCGCTCTCTCTACCTCTATATAACCTCTCTAAATCAATAATAAAAGGGGCTTTAGTATATTCTATGCCTAAATGATTTAGCAACGTTTTAACCTCTTCTACAAAAATTGAAACCCTTGATTTTCTAATAGTTTTGAATTCAAATACTTCTATTAAGGTGATTCCATTTTCCTTGCATAAAAGTTTTTTTTGAGAATCTCTTGCTTGTTGGTTCTTGTATTTCTCAGCATTATTATGAAAGTAGCTACCTTTTGTATAGTGCTGGTATCCTTGATATTCAAAAGCTAACTTTCTTTTTTTACAATAACCGTCAAGCTGAAGACCCCCCATAGATTTTAAGTAAGATGAAGGCATGCTAGTAGATAATAAGTGTTCAAGGATCATTCTTGTCAAAGTTTCTCCAACATACCTGTTTGGAGCACACTCTTTACACCACCGCATAGAGAACTTCACATCAGCCCAAGATTCATAAAAAACATGGCCCTTTTTACATTCAAACTTTAAATCTTCTTCATTATTGAAATAATCTTTATTGAGGCATTTACCACCAAGCTTTCTTACAAAATCATTTATTTCTTTAAGTTTTTTAATTTTAAACTCAGTCTTAGATTTATTTTGGTAACAAGCTGGACACCCTTTGCCGTTTAGTAAAACATAAGGGTCAGAGAAAATTTCTGCCTTACATTTTTTACAAATTAATTGCACTTTAGTTTTTGCATTTATGTAATTGGTGTTTGAGTAATCAAAAGCATCACCAAATTTTGAAGACATTTTTTTTATAAACTTATCAATACCGTCAGCATATAATCTTCTCCTGTGTTGTTTTTTACATTTTTCACAAGGATATTTAGAATTGAAGTGATTATTTGAGGTCTGATAAAATGTTTGATTGTGCTTAAAACATTTTATCTCAATATTTTCTTTTGCATTTATGTATACAGATTTTGAATAGTCAAAGTTTCCACCATGGATTAATTTAGCTTTCTCTATAAACCATTTTGTGTCATTTTTTTTACTCAAAACATAAATTTATTATTACAATAAAAGTAAACAAAAACAATAGCATCTCAAAAGCTACATTTTTTAACTTTAAAAAAAGACAAAAGAAAATCCCTGGCATTTTTCAGTATTTAGAAAAAACCATCACTCTTTAATCATTAATTTCCAACTGACAGTCCAATTTTATACCACAAGGATGATTTAGTAATCAGTGTTTATTCACTAGCCTTGGCTGCTTATCCACCCCATATCAGATTTTATATAATAACAATTTTCATAGGTATTGGAGAAAACTCAGGGCAGTATGTTTCTGTTTTCAGTGCACTTACTTAGCTCTTACCCCTACAATCCAACTTCTGACCCTATAACTACCCACTGGGCCCTCTAGGGTGATCCTCTTCACTAAAGAAGAGACCTATACTTTAATATAATAAATATTACTGTATTAATAAAGTATTTTAACCTGAAAATGCTATTTTTTCTTAATGTAGCTGACTCAGCTTCAATAGCTAGTTTTAGGCTCTAATTGTACTGTCTCAGCTTCATTTGATACTTAATTTTTGAAATTACATTTTATGTGTGTTAAACGCTGTAGGTGTTCTATATATCTGCTCCCCACCTAAAACTTAAACGTGTGTTACCCCCTGTGTGGTAGGCCAAATAAGCTAATTTCATTGACTCAAACCCTGTTTTGTAAATAAGAGCACCTAATAATATTAATATAGCTATCACTGGGCAAGACAAAAAATAATAACCATAAGTTTTGCTATATTTGTTTTATGAGAAAGTTATTTATTTTAATGTTATTTTCTGCTGGACTATCTGCTCAGTCTATCTCTAAGCAAGTAATAGCACCTGCTGGTAGTACTATTTCAAATGGTAACAACCAACTAAGCTTCACTGCTGGAGAGATTGTTGTAGGGGGTATGACTGCTGAAGATGGAAGTTTTCAATTAGGTAATGGGTACTACCCTTCTCTTGATCTAGAATCTTTGAGTATTGAGTCACCAACAACAAATCTTTTAGTAAAGGTATATCCAAACCCAACTAAAGAGTTGATTTTTATAACCCACCCTATCAGTAATTCTTTTAAAGTCTTTATTTCTGATTTGACTGGCAAAGTATTATTCCAAAAACAGGTGGGGAAACAAGAACCTATTAATATAGAAAGCTATCCTACAGGGACTTACCTGATTAATGTAACTACAGAAGACAAAAAAACCAATTCATATAAAATTATCAAGCAATGAAAAACTATCTATCCATTGTAATACTTCTTTTTTTAGGACTTAGCTTAAATGCCCAAGCACCTCAAGGGTTCAATTACCAAGCCACAGTAAGAAATGCTAGTGGAGATTTGGTAGTGAATCAAAATGTTAGCTTTAGTTTTAATGTTATTCAAGGTTCACAAGCTGCTGATCCCACTTACTCTGAAGACCATACATTATTAACGGATGATTTAGGACAAGTATCTCTTGTAATAGGACAAGGAACTCCAACAACTGGTGTCTTTTCAGAAATTGACTGGTCAGTGGGAAACTATTATTTAGCAATTGAGCTAGATACAGGCAGCGGATTTGAGCCTATGGGGACCTCACAACTTCTAAGTGTGCCTTATGCTATGTATTCTAACAGCTCTGGATCATTACCTGAAGGTGTTTCTCAAGGAGATATATTAATATGGGATGCAACACTTTCAGCTTGGACCGTAAGTAATAATTACAATGCATCACCAACAACCATTACAACAATTCCAAGTAGCAATGAGCTCACTCAAGACAATCAAAATAATTATTTTGTTTTTACTGGAGTTGGATATAACATAGAGTCTGATGGAGGGTATTCAATTGAGCAAAAAGGTATTGTTTATGATATAACCCCAAATCCAACAATAGAACAGTCAACAGTTGTTGATGATGGACTTGGAATGGCTGGTGGTACTAACTTAACGTTGAACCTGGAGCAAAATAGCACTTATTATTACAGGGCATTTGCTAGAAATAGCCAAGGAACTGTTTATGGGGGTAGTTATACAATTGAGACTGTAGATTTTATTGATAATGATAATGATGATGATGGTGTAATAAACAATGTTGATGAATGCCCTAATTCACTCATAGGAGATGTTGTGACAGAATTTGGCTGTACTGAACAGGAACAAATTGACAATCCTATTTATTTAGACCCCAATGGTATTACCGTAAAATGCAAACCATGGGCTGTTGTGGGTGAATATTATGAGCTAAATGGTTTAAATTATTTAATTGTAGATGACTCTAATTTTAACCCCGTAGGGAACTTTTTGCAATGCACTACCCTAATCACTGATATGTCTAACGCTTTTCTATCTAGTAGCAACCCTTATGATGGGATAGATGTGACCTCATGGGATACAAGCAATGTGACTAATATGTATGGTATGTTTTCAAATAACTTAGTATTTAACCAAGATATAGGGAATTGGAATACAAGCAGTGTGACTAATATGGATAGAATGTTTTATCAAAACGCAGTATTTAACCAAGATATAGGGAATTGGAATACAAGCAGTGTGACTAATATGGATAGAATGTTTTATCAAAACTCAGCATTTAACCAAGATATTGGCAATTGGAATACAAGCAGTGTGATTGATATGGAATTAATGTTTTATAATAACTCAGCATTTAACCAAGATATAGGGAATTGGAATACAAGCAGTGTGATTGATATGGAATTAATGTTTTATAATAACTCAGCATTTAACCAAGATATAGGGAATTGGGACACTAGTAATGTGACTGATATGTCTGGTATGTTTTATGGTAACTCAGTATTCAATCAAGATATAGGGGATTGGGATACAAGCAGTGTGATTGATATACATGGTATGTTTAATAGTAACTCAGTATTCAATCAAGATATAGGGGATTGGGATACAAGCAGTGTGATTGCTATGGAATTAATGTTTTATAATAACTCAGCATTTAACCAAGATATAGGGAATTGGAATACAAGCAGTGTGACTAATATGGATAGAATGTTTAGATATAGCTCCGCATTTAACCAAGATTTATCTACGTGGAATGTTGTGAATGTTGCTGATCCATATTTATTTTCTGCTGACACACCCCAATGGACACTGCCAAAACCCATTTTTTAAACCATAGGCATATCTTCCTCTTTCAACTCAGCAATTTCTAAACCTCTTAAGTAGGTTAAACTAACATTTATAGATGAATGCCCCATAGCCTTCTGTAGCTTGGTTATAGAACCTGTTCTCTTAAAGATTTCTATAGCCCCAGAGTGTCTAAATGAGTACAATGTTTGCCCTTGTTTTAGGAGCTGGGTTTGTTTCTTGTATCTGCTCCAAAGTGTCTTGAAATAATCTGGGTTTCTACTGCTTTGATCTCCAGTAAAAACATTGTCATTTAAACTTTTTTTATGTAGGTGAGATTTGATAAAACTAGGTACTGGTACAATCCTGTTTCTGCCTGACTTATTTCTAAACCCAGACAGTGTAATGTAGC
>Ga0209534_10002816_pt1 | contig 16954 bp, 9 predicted proteins | sample COG_07_FD_184751 | JGI IMG/M metagenome (GOLD analysis project Ga0209534, IMG submission 184751) | Pelagic Microbial community sample from North Sea - COGITO 998_met_07 (SPAdes) (version 2) | ecosystem: Environmental > Aquatic > Marine > Neritic zone/Coastal water | place: Helgoland, sampling...
AATGCAAAAATAGATTTAGAAAATAAGGCATTAGAAAAAGAATCTATGATGATAGACATTGAACGTAATTTTAATAACGCTTGGGACGATTATCAAAATAAACTAACAATTTTCCAAGTACAGGAAAACAATATTCTTACCTCTAAAAATAATTTTACTAGAACACAGGAAAAATACAAACTTGGTCAGGCCACATCCATAGAATTTAGACAAGCTCAGTTAAATTTCATCAATTCAGAGTTGAATAGGAATCAGGCAAAATATGCAGCAAAAGTAGCAGAGTTATCTATGCTGCAAATAAGTGGAGAATTATTAAATATTCAGTTTTAACACCTCTCAACTATTAGATCATTAACAAAAAAAGCAACCAATATTGGTTGCTTTTTTTGTTACTTCAGTAAATCGTACTTATTTACTTAAATACATCTTACGTTTAGAATATAAATTATAAAATTCATCATCCTTAAGATTCTCAATAAATAGGATACTTTCACCTGTACTTTTCATTTCAGGTCCTAATGTCTTATCTACATTTGGAAACTTATTGAATGAAAATACTGGCTGTTTAATTGCGTACCCATCTAGTTGTGGATTAAAATTAAAATCAGTTACTTTTTTCTCTCCTAACATTACCTTAGTCGCGTAATTAACATAAGGTTCTTTATATGCCTTAGCTATAAAAGGTACTGTTCTTGATGCTCTTGGATTGGCTTCAATAATATAAACTATGTCATTTTTTATTGCAAATTGAATATTAATTAATCCAACAGTATTTAATTTAGTAGCAATTGTATTTGTGTGATCTATAATTTGCTGCATCACTAAATTTCCTAGATTAAAAGCTGGCAAAGTTGCATTTGAATCTCCAGAGTGAACACCACATGGCTCTATATGTTCCATAATACCAATTATGTACACATTACCATCAGCATCACAAATGGCATCAGCTTCAGCTTCTATAGCACCATCTAAATAATGATCTAACAATAGTTTGTTATTAGGTATTTTACGTAATAGATCTACTACATGTTCAACTAAATCTTCTTTGTTGATTACAATTTTCATTCCCTGACCTCCCAAAACATATGAAGGTCTAACCAATATTGGAAAATCTAACTCATCTGCTAAGGAAAGTGCTTCATCTGCTGATTCTGCAACCCCAAACTCAGGAAAAGGAATATTATTTTCTTTTAATAAGGTTGAAAAACTACCTCTATCTTCTGCTAGATCTAGTGACTCAAAACTTGTTCCTATTATTTTTACTCCATACTTCGTTAACTTCTCAGCTAATTTAAGAGCTGTTTGACCACCTAACTGAACAATGACTCCTTCTGGCTTTTCATGTCTGATAATGTCATAAATATGCTCCCAAAAAACAGGTTCAAAATACAATTTGTCGGCTGTATCAAAATCTGTAGAAACAGTTTCAGGATTACAGTTTATCATGATGGTTTCGTAGCCACATTCTGCTGCTGCTAAAACTCCGTGAACACAACAATAATCAAACTCTATTCCTTGCCCAATTCTGTTAGGTCCTGATCCTAAAACAACAATTTTCTTTTTATCTGTTACTACACTTTCATTGTGAACATATACCTCTCCGGAAGCTGTTTCAACAGCATTCTCAAAAGTAGAATAATAATACGGTGTTTTGGCTGTAAATTCTGCAGCACAAGTATCAACTAATTTATAGACTCTTTGAATATTAAGTTGGTCTCTTTTTTTATAGACTTGACTTTCTAAACAACCTAGCATATGAGCTATCTGGCGATCTCCATATCCTTTTTGCTTAGCTTCTAACAATAGCTCTTTGTCTAAAGAATCTATGGTATAGGTAGCTATTTCTTTTTCAAGTTGAAATAACTCTTCGTACTGTTTAAGATACCACATATCAATTTTTGTGATATCATATATTTGACTCAAAGGAATCCCTAACGCTATAGCGTCATAAATTACAAAAACACGATCCCATGAAGCATTAGTTAACTTATCTATGATTTGATTATAATCCGTGTACCCTTTTCCATCAGCTCCTAAACCATTTCTTTTAATTTCAAGCGATTGAGTAGCTTTATGAAGTGCTTCTTGAAAAGATCTACCAATCCCCATCACCTCTCCAACTGCTTTCATTTGAAGACCAAGAGTTCTATCTGATCCTTCAAACTTATCAAAGTTCCAACGAGGTATTTTAACGATAACATAATCTAACGTAGGCTCAAATAATGCCGATGTAGACTTCGTAATTTGATTGTCTAACTCATCTAAAGTATAACCGATAGCTAGTTTTGTAGCTATTTTTGCAATTGGATATCCCGTAGCTTTACTGGCCAAAGCAGAGGAACGAGAAACACGAGGATTAATTTCTATAGCGATAATTTCCTCTTTTTCGTCAGGTGATACTGCAAACTGAACATTACATCCACCTTCAAAATCGCCAATACTTCGCATCATCTTAATAGACATGTCTCGCATTTTCTGAAAAGTTTTATCAGAAAGTGTCATCGCCGGAGCTACAGTAATGGAATCACCTGTATGAATACCCATTGGATCCATATTTTCTATGGAACAAATTATAACTACATTGTCATTCTTGTCTCTCAATAATTCTAATTCGTACTCCTTCCAACCCATCATTGCCTTGTCTATCATGACTTCATGAATAGGAGAAATTTCGAGACCTCTTCGAAGTAATTTATCAAAATCTTCCTCCTCATATACAATAGCAGCACCAGCACCACCTAATGTGTATGAAGCTCTAATACATAAAGGAAAACCAAACTCTTGAGCTATCTCTTTTCCCTTTAAAAATGAGGTAGCTGTGGCTTGAGGTGCCATTCCAACCCCAATCTCACCCATTAATTCTCTAAACTTCTCTCGATCTTCGGTGATATTAATGGCATCTATATCTACACCAATTAATTTTACATCATGATCTTCCCATATTCCTTTCTCATCTGCCTCTATACATAAATTTAATGCAGTTTGACCTCCCATAGTTGGCAACACAGCATCTATTTGAGGATGTTCGTTTAGGATTTTCAAAATAGACTTCGTAGTCAGTGGCAATAAATACACATGATCAGCCATTGAGGGGTCTGTCATGATGGTTGCCGGATTAGAATTAATTAATATCGTTTCAATTCCATCTTCTGTCAAAGATCTCAGAGATTGTGATCCTGAATAATCAAACTCACAAGCTTGACCAATTACTATTGGACCTGAACCGATAATTAAAATAGATTTTAAATCTTCTCTTTTGGGCATGATTTTGTTTTAATGTTTTTTCTCGTTTTGTAAAAATACTTCGATAGATGGTATAAAAAAAGGTGTTACTTAAAAAAGCAACACCCATATTATTAACAATTGTTAATCATTATTTTTTTGGTCTAGATTCAGATGAAACAGAGATTTTTTTCCTTCCTTTTGCTCTTCTCCGAGCTAATACCTTTCTACCATTAGCAGAGGCCATTCTTTCCATGAAACCATGTTTGTTTCTTCTCTTTCTTTTTGATGGCTGAAACGTTCTTTTCGGCATTGTATATATTTTTAAAAAGTATTCTTACTATTAGTTTGTTATTTAACGATATTCACCTCGTTAAAAGCGTGCGCAAATATACAACTGTTTTTATTTTTGACAAATACTAAGTCTAAAAAAATTAAAAATATTTATAATCCTTCCTTACAGGGATTTTTATTAAATGTTTTTTGATGTTTTTGTTTGTGAGAAAATCAAGAGTTAGTACTTTTGCTCAAACCTAACAAAACATGAACAAAACCAAATACGTTTTCGTCACTGGAGGCGTAACCTCTTCGCTTGGAAAAGGAATCATAGCTGCATCTTTAGCAAAACTTCTACAAGCACGTGGATTTTCTGTTACTATTCAAAAGTTAGATCCCTACATAAACATAGATCCAGGTACTTTGAATCCATACGAACATGGTGAATGTTATGTTACAGATGATGGTGCTGAAACTGACCTAGATTTAGGACATTATGAGCGTTTCCTTAATATTCCTACATCACAGGCAAATAACGTTACTACTGGTAGAATTTATCAATCTGTTATTGATAAAGAAAGAAAAGGAGAGTTTTTAGGAAAAACTGTACAAGTAATTCCTCACATAACTGACGAAATAAAACACCGTGTGCAAATATTAGGGAATACTGGTGATTTTGATATTGTAATAACAGAAATTGGAGGAACTGTTGGAGATATTGAATCTTTGCCATATGTAGAATCTGTTCGTCAATTACTATGGGAATTGGGTGAAGAAAATGCAATAGTTATTCATTTAACGCTTATTCCTTATCTAGCTGCAGCTGGTGAGCTTAAAACAAAACCTACACAACATTCTGTAAAAACATTAATGCAGAGTGGTGTAAACCCTGATGTACTGGTTTGCAGAACCGAACATGAAATCTCAGATGATATAAAAAGAAAATTAGCATTATTTTGTAATGTAAAAAAAGAGGATGTAATTCAATCTCTAGACGCATCTACTATTTATGATGTTCCTAACTTAATGTTTGAAGAAGGCTTAGATACTGTTGTTCTCAAAAAACTAAAATTAAGTGAAGAAAAACAACCAATTTTAACCGTTTGGAATAATTTCTTAAAAAAATATAAAAATCCAACATCAACAGTTGAAGTTGGTCTTATTGGTAAATATGTAGAATTACAAGACTCATACAAATCTATTTCTGAAGCATTAATTCATGCCAGTGCTTCCAATGAAACTAAAGTTACTATTCGCTGGATTCATTCAGAAGATCTAACTCCTGGAAATGTTTCTGAACATTTGAAAGGACTGAATGGAATTTTAGTTGCTCCTGGGTTTGGAGACCGAGGTATTGAAGGTAAAATTAAAGCGGTTCAATATGCAAGAGAGAATAATATTCCATTTTTTGGAATCTGTCTGGGTATGCAAATGGCAGTTATAGAGTACTCTAGAAATGTTTTAGGTTTGGCAGAAGCGAACTCTACAGAAATGAACGAACATACTTCTCACCCTGTAATTTGTTTAATGGAGGATCAAAAGGAAGTTACAAAAAAAGGTGGCACCATGCGATTGGGAGCTTGGGACTGCGAAATTTCGGAAGGATCTAATGTATTTAAAGCTTACAAAAAAACAATGATTAGCGAAAGACATAGACATCGCTATGAGTTTAACAATGAGTATTTAAAATTTCTGAGCCCAAAAGGAATGCAAACTACTGGAGTAAATCCAAAAACAGGGTTGGTAGAAATTATTGAAATTCCAAATCATCCCTGGTTTGTAGGTGTTCAATACCACCCAGAATACAAGAGTACTGTTTTAAATCCACATCCTTTATTTGTTGATTTTGTTAAAGCTGCTCTTCAGCATTCTAAATAATGGAATACTGTTTGCATTATATAGGTATAATTAATTAAAACACTGATATTCCTCCTATGAGGAGTCATTTTATTACATTTGTCATCGCTTTCAAAATTTTTAGGGAGCAAAAATGACAACTTGACATTTTAAAATATATGGAAGAAAAAAAATTTGATGTTAATTCCTTTATAGGAATGATTCTTATAGGAGGTATTCTTTTTTGGTGGATGAGTTCTAACCAACCAGAAATTGATCAAAACACAAAAAATACCACAGAGCAAGTAACAGAAGTTCCAAAAAACAACACCAACTCAGCAACAGGTACTATTCCTGTAATTGAAAGTGATTCTTTAAAACAAGCTAATTTACAAAACCAACTTGGTGCTTTTGCAAGTAGTGTTATTAATGGGAATGAAGGAACAACCACTTTAGAAAATGAATTATTACTTCTAAAAATTAATAATAAAGGAGGGCAAATTACTGAAGCCGTTATTAAAGGTTATGAAACTCATGATTCACTACCTCTTCACATGATTAAAGACAATAATGCGAGCTTTAATATTAATTTTGGCACAACAGACAACAGAATTTTAAATACCAAAGACTTATTTTTTGAACCATCACTAACAAATAATGGTTCTTCTCAAGTTCTCTCGATGAAATTGAAAGTTTCAGATACTCAATTTTTAGAATATAGATATGAGATGACCGATGATTACATGGTAAACTTTGCTGTAAGATCTCAAGGCTTAAGTACTGTAATAAATTCATCTAACACTATCAATTTAGATTGGTCTTTGAAAGGGTATCGTCATGAGAAAAGTATAAGTACTGAAAACACAATGTACTCATATTATTATTACAAATCTGATAATGAGGTAGACTATTTAGCTAGTGAGGATAATGATATTGTTAATGATGTAGATTGGGTTTCTTACAAACAACATTTTTTCTCATCTATTTTAGTATCTGATACTCCTTTTAACAATGCAGCTATTGCCTCACAAGATTTAGTTAAAGATGAAGCAATAGATAGTGTATTTACAAAAAAATATAGCTTAAAAACTCCATTAGAATTAACAAACGGAGAATTGAATTACAATATGAAGTGGTACTATGGACCATCTGATTACGAGAAGTTATCTAACTATGAAGGAACAAATCTTAACGAAACAGCTGATTTAGGTTGGGGTATTTTCGGAACCATTAACCGATGGATATTTATACCCATTTTTGGAATGCTGGAAGGTTTTATGGGTAATTACGGTTTAATCATCATTTTAATGACCATCGTAGTTAGAATTATTATGTCTCCACTTGTATACAAATCATATGTATCAAGTGCAAAAATGAAAGTAATCCGTCCAGAATTAAATGCATTAAATGAAAAATACCCTGGTAAAGAAAATGCGATGAAGCGCCAACAGGAAACCATGGCGGTTCAACGAAAAGCTGGAGTGAGCATGTTGTCTGGATGTATACCTGCATTATTACAAATGCCAGTATTCTTTGCCTTATTTAAGTTTTTCCCTTCTAACATAGCATTAAGAGGTAAAAGTTTTTTATGGGCTAATGATTTATCATCTTATGATACCGTTTTTAACTTACCATTTAAAATTCCTTTTTATGGAGATCACGTAAGTTTATTTCCTATACTTGCTTCTATAGCAATTTTCTTTTACATGAAAATGAATCAGAGTCAGCAAATGAATATGCAAGCTCCAACCCAGGAAGGGATGCCAGACATGGGTAAAATGATGAAGTATATGATTTACTTCTCTCCTATAATGATGTTATTCTTCTTTAATAATTATGCTAGTAGTTTGAGTTTATACTATTTTGTTTCTAATCTACTAACCATTACTATTATGTTAGTGATTAAAAACTATGTGATTGATGAAGCTAAGATTCATGCTCAAATTGAAGAAAACAAAAAACGTCCTGAAAAGAAAAAGAGTAAGTTTAGACAGCGTTTAGACGACGCAATGAAACAAGCTCAAGAACAACAAACAAAAAGAAAATAAATTACTTTATATTAAAACCAAAAAAACCCGAAATATAGTTTCGGGTTTTTTTGGTTTTAATAAGTTTATAGATTTATTAATATTAAATGTGTGGTTTAAAACTATGAAGACTTTAGCTTTCCGTAATACAATATATATCCATAGCAAAGCATCGTTAAAAGAAAGGCAGTTTTAAATCCAAAACCATCTATTAAACTACCAAATAAAAACGGAATTATCGCACCACCTACTATAGCCATACAAAGTAGTCCGGAAGCTTGGGCTTTTAGCTCTCCTAAACCCTCTAATGTTAATGTAAATATGGTTGGGAACATAATAGAATTAAACAAACCTACCGCTAAAATAGACCACATAGAAATTAATCCATTTGTAGTAATGGAAATAGCTATCATTACAATAGCTAATAGAGCAAAAATACTTAAAACTCTACCTGCTGGTAATATTCTTGTTAAATAAGCACCTACAAAACGCCCAATCATAGCACCTCCCCAATAGAAAATAATAAAAATACCAAGCAAAGATTTAGGATCTGAGTTAGAAAAAGTTTTATTGAAAGTACTAGCTATACTATTAGCGATTCTCATCATCGTTTCGTTATCGGCTACAATAACGGCTAAATTCATATCGTTAAAATAGTTTACTAAAAAACTTCCAATAGCAACCTCTGCTCCTACATATACAAAAATACCTAAAGCTCCCATAAGCATTAACTTATTCCTTAATAAGGATAAGTATCCTCCTTTAGGGCTTTCTTGCATTACTTTTGGTAATTTTATAAATGCAAAAACAACTGCTAATATTCCAATAAAAGTTGCTATGAGTAGAAATGGTGTTTGAACTGTTGCTGCTTCTGCTGCATAATAATCTACTTTTTCTAAAGTAGATAATGCGTTAATTTCTTCTGAGGTTTTTACAGAGTCACTTAATAAAAACAAAGCTCCCACAACAGGTGCTATAGTGGTTCCTAAAGAATTAAAAGCCTGTGATAAATTTAATCTACTAGAGGCACCTTCCTCTGAGCCTAATAATGCTACATATGGATTGGCAGCTACTTGAAGTACTGTAATTCCTCCAGCTAATGTAAAATACCCAATTAAAAAAATAGTAAAGTTTCTAAATTCTGCAGCTGGATAAAAAAGCAAACAGCCCAAAGCCATAATTAGTAGTCCTAAAACAATTCCTTTTCTGTAACCTATTTTAGACAAAACAGCTCCAGCCGGAACTGAAACAACAAAAAATGCTGTAAAAAAAGCAAACTGAACCAATACTGTCTTGGCATATGACATTTCAAAAACATCTTTTAACCTTGGGACTAAACTGTCTACCAATACAGTAATAAAACCCCACAGAAAAAATAAGGTAGTTAAGAAGATAAGTGCACTTTTGTATGATTTATTTTTTGACATAATTAAACTTTATTAAAAAATAATGACTCATAATTTTTATTTTCACCATGACTATAAATATTATAATTAAAAAATTCGTGAATACAATAAGCTCCAGTTTCTCCTTTTTTATTCAGAGCAATGAATCCTACTTGAAAATCTTTATACCGATCCCCTGATTTCTTTACCACCCTTCTCACTGCCTCTTCACAAGCTTCTTGTGGTGTTTTTCCTTGACGCATGAGTTCAACAATTAAAAAACTACCTACTGTTTTTAGCACCTCTTCTCCCATCCCTGTAGCGGTGGCACCTCCTACTTCATTATCTATAAATAAGCCTGCACCAATAATTGGAGAATCTCCTACTCTACCAGCCATTTTATAGGAAAGGCCACTTGTAGTGCAAGCACCCGAAATATCTCCGTTATGATCTATAGCTAACATTCCAATAGTGTCATGATTTTCTATATTAATAACAGGTTTATAATTGGAGGTTTCCTTCCATTTTTTCCATGCTTTTTTTGAGAATTCAGTTAATAGTTTCTCTTTTTTAAAACCTAAATCATACCCAAATTTTTCTGCACCCTCTCCAGCAAGAATTACATGAGGAGTTTCCTCCATAACTTTTCTGGCTAGAGAAATTACATGTGTAATATTTTGAACACACATCACTGCACCATAATTTCCATCTTTATCCATAATGCAAGCATCTAAGGTCACATTTCCATCTCTATCTGGGAATCCACCTTTACCAACAGATGAATTATTAACATCTGCTTCCTCTATCATACACCCTTGTTCTACGGCATCTAAAGAAATTCCTCCATTGTCTAAAATCTCCCATGCTTTGGCTGTTGCATTTGGTACATTCCATGTAGCAATTACTATGGGTTTTACACTAGTTGTATTCACATTGCTACTAGAGTTATTTTTTTCTATGTTTGACTTGCATGCTACTACAGAAGCTGATGCTACGACGCCAATAGTAGACAAAGATGCTTTTTGAAGGAAGTTTCTTCTTTTCATTTTTTACTATTTTATTTGAATTTCATCTACAAATATCCAGGCTTTACCATTAAAAGGGGCTCCCACATGCCATTTTGGGACGTCACCATAATTTTTTGCCATAACTTTTATATACCTAGCTTTTGTTGATTTAGAAAAATCAATGGTTTTAATTTTTATATCATCTGTATTTGTTGGTAAATTGAATCTAAAATTATGATATTTATTAAAATTCACCCCATCCGAAGAAGTAACTATTTTTAAATCTTTAGGTAAAAATATCCAAGATCGTTGGTCTCTTAAAAATGATATTTTCACATTATTTATATGCTTTACTTTACCTAAATCAACAACAGCATTTAAATCTGTATCATTGTAGCCTTGCCATGTACCTGTTCTATAATCCTCTGCTCCTAAAATACCATCAATAAGGGCATCATTTCCTCCAGCATTGTATTGATTTTCATAATCTGTGTATAACTTAATTTTTAAGTTAGGATTTTTTTTATAAAAATCAGTTGAAATAACAGCACTTTTTTCACCTTCTCTTTGAGCATATACAGAGAGGTTAATAAAATCATCAATAACAAAAGGTTTTGTATATTTTTTAAAACCTCCTTTATTACCTAGTCTAAAAAATATATCAGCCTCTTTTTCAACACTTGCTAATTCTACCACTGTACTACCCTTAAAAACAATATCTCCTTTTTTGATAAAAGGTGCAGGAATTATTTTATGATCTTTAATTTCTGTTGAAGGAATAAAATCATCACTTGTTCCCCAGTTTGTAGGACTATCTGTCATTTCAAAAACTAAATTCCCACCATTTACAATATCACTGTGTTTAAGATAAGAATACGGATAAGTCTTGTTATTAAGCTGCACATTTTTGATGTATTTATTTTCTAAAGAATTGTTTTTAGCCTCTACTGTAAATGAATTTCCATCTTCTAAATGAATGGTTGCTTTATCAAACAAGGGACTTCCTATAATGTATTGATTAGATCCTGGAGTAACAGGATAAAAACCTAAAGAAGAAAAAATATACCAAGCACTCATTTGACCACAGTCCTCATTTCCAGAAATTCCATCAGGTGAGTTGGTGTATAATTCAGTTAAAATCTGACGTGTTTTTTCTTGGGTTTTATAAGGTTTGTTTACAAAATTATATAAATAGGCCATATGATGGCTAGGTTCGTTACCATGAGCATATTGCCCTATTAATCCTGTAATGTCTGCCTGTTCTCTACCAGAAGTTTTATCATTAGCAGTAAATAGGCTATCTAATTGTTTTTCTAATTGATCTTTTCCACCTAATAAATTCATAAAACCAGTGATATCATGAGGAACATAAAAACTATATTGCCAAGAATTGGCTTCCGTATAGTTGAAGTTTACTTCATAAGGATCAAAGGGTGCAAACCAAGTATTCCTAAATCTACCTCTCATAAACTTAGTTGTTGGATCAAATACATTTATATAGTTTTGAGATCGCTCTATAAAGGTTTTATAATCTTCTTGTTCACCCATAGAATTGGCCATTTGAGCAATTGTCCAGTCATCATACGCATACTCTAGTGTTTTGGAAACCGATTCTGATTCTTTTTCTACTGGAATAAATCCAATATTTTTATAAGAATCTAGCCCTAGCCTGTCTCTAGTTGCAGAGTGTTTCATTGCTTTTAGAGCTTTCTTTACATCATAATTTCGAATTCCTTTAAGATAAGCGTCTGCTATCACAGGAACTGCATGATACCCAATCATACAACCTGTATAATTAGCTGCCAAATCCCAAATAGGCATAATACCTCCTTCATCAAATTTTGCTAAAAAAGTATTAATAAAGTCATTGGTTCTCTCTTGTTCTATAATAGTATACAAAGGATGAGTTGCACGGTATGTATCCCATAGAGAAAAAACAGTGTAATACTTAAAATCGTTAGTTTCATGAATATTTAAATCCATTCCTCGATACTTACCATCTACATCTTGATATAAATTTGGAGCAAGCATGCTATGATACATTGCAGTGTAAAAATTAACTTTATTGGTTTGGTTATTGTCTTCAACTACTATTTTATGTAATTGACTTTCCCAAGTTTGTTGTGCTTCTTTTTTAACCTCTTCAAAAGATTTATTTCCAATTTCTTGTTCTAAATTTTGTTTTGCGCCTTTTACATCTACCGCAGAGATTCCTATTTTAATAAAAACCGGATCATTGTTAGGATTTATAAACTCAAAACTTTCTTTAGTCGGTGATACCTTATTATATTTATCTAAATCTTTTATAGGATGTGAGAATTTTATATAATAAAAAAGAAACTGATTGGTTGCCCATGCTTTAGAATGTCTAAATCCTGTTATTTCCTTATCATTAACAATAGACATATTAGAATCATTCAATACATCTCTATGTTCTAAGTCTAAAATTAGTACTTGGTTTTTTGAAGAGGGATACTCATATTTATGAATACCACTTCTTTTGGAAACCGTTAATTCTACATCTATATTAGTATCTTCTAGGTGAACTTTATAATAGCCGGGCTGGGCAACTTCATTTTTATGAGAAAATTTAGATTTATATCCTTTCTCACCATTAGCTCCATTATTTAAAATAGCTTGATTTGTTGGCATTAATAAAATATCACCATAATCAGATACACCAGTTCCGCTAAGATGTGTGTGAGAAAAACCATAAATTTCATCATCAGAATAATGATATCCAGAACAACCATCCCACCCATCTAAACGAGTGTCTGGGCTTAACTGCATCATCCCAAACGGCATTGAAGCTCCTGGGTAGGTATGACCATGACCACCAGTACCTATAAAAGGATCTACAAACTTGATTAAAGAATTTTCTTTATATTCAGGCTGATTATTACAAGCACCTAACATCAAAAAAAATACAAGAATATATATTTTATCTATATTAACTTTTTTAATATTCATTTTTAATTAGAATTTGGGTTTAATTTGTAAAAATTAAAAAAAAATACTTTTTAACTAATTAAATTAGACAAACAACTACTGAGTTTAGCCAAAGGTTGAAACATCTATAAATTAACAAAAATGATGCGATTTAATACTCATTCAAATAGATTGTTAACTTTACGAACACAATATACTAAATGAAAACACATCTTTATTTAAAGTTCTTAATAATTATACTATTAACAGGGTGTCGTCCTGAAATAGACGAAATAATTAAATCCTCCATTATTCCGAGACCCTTATCTCAAAAAATTGAAACTGGGTCCTTTATTTTTAATCATGATGTTGCAATTGTTTCTGAACCCAAACTTTTGGAAGTATCAAACTATTTCGATTTATATCTGAAAGAGAATTACAATTTTGAGTTTTCAAATAATAATAGTTCCAAAAAAATTACTTTTAAAATTGATGACTCTATCAACAATGACGAAGGTTATGAGTTAGACGTCTCTAAAAATGACATTACCATAAAATCTAAATATGCTAAAGGTGCATTTTATGCGGTGCAGAGTTTACTTCAACTAATTCCCTTACCATCTAGCGCTAACACATTTAAAATAGCTTGTATTAACATTAAAGATGAACCACAATTTAAATACAGAGGAATGCATTTAGATGTAGGCCGTCATTTTTTTTCTGTAGATTTTATAAAAAAATACATAGACTTAATGGCTAGGCTTAAGATGAATACTTTTCATTGGCATTTAACCGAAGATCAAGGATGGAGAATAGAAATAAAAAAATATCCAAAACTTCAAGAAATAGCAGCTTTTAGAAACGAAACCTTAATTGGTCATTACAATGACCAGCCACATCAATTTGATGGCAAACCTTATGGAGGGTTTTATACTCAAGAACAAATAAAAGAAGTAGTTGCTTATGCAAAAACAAGACAAGTAACCATTATTCCAGAAATTGAAATGCCAGGTCATTCACAAGCTGCCATTGCTGCATACCCAGAATTGGGCTGTACTAGAAAACAAGTGGAAGTAGCTACCAAGTGGGGAGTTTTTAATGAAGTGTATTGTCCAAAAGAAAGTACTTTTAAGTTTTTAGAAGATGTCGTAGACGAAGTTGTGACATTATTTCCTGGAAAATACATTCATATTGGCGGAGATGAAGCCCCAAAAACCAATTGGAAAAATTGCGCTCACTGTCAAAAACTTATAAAAAAAGAGGGATTAAAAGACGAACATGGCTTGCAAAGTTATTTTATTGCAAGGATGGAAAAATATATCAATACCAAGGGGAAGCAAATCATTGGATGGGACGAAATTCTAGAAGGTGGTTTAGCACCTAATGCAACTGTGATGTCTTGGCGTGGAACTAGTGGTGCTGTTCAAGCAGCAAAAGAGGGGCATGATGTTATTTTAACACCGGGTTCTCATTGTTATTTTGATCATTATCAATCGGAAAATGAAAATGAACCTCTAGCTATAGGTGGATTTTTACCTCTAGAAAAAGTATATCATTTTAATCCAATACCAGAGGGGTTAACTGATAAAGAAGCTACTTATGTATTGGGTGCTCAAGGAAATGTTTGGACAGAATATATGGAAACAGAAAAACAAGTAGAATATATGGCTTTTCCAAGAGCAGTAGCTTTAAGTGAAGTGCTCTGGTCTTCTCCTGAACATAAAAATTATTCAGATTTCATTTATAGATTAGAGCACTATCAAAAACAATTTGACTTACTAGACGTAAATTATGCTAACCACATCTATTCTGTAAAAGGTAAATTAACTCATGTAAGTGATCGTTTAACTTATGAATTAAATACTACTTCCTCTAGCTACCCAATATACTATTCTACTGACAAATCATTTCCTTCAAAATTATATTCAACACCTATCACAGTAGATACATCTATGCATATTAAAGCAGTTGTTTTAAATTCAAAAAACAGTGCATTGGGAGCTATTTTTCAACAAGAAATTAATTTACACAAAGGAGTTGGCGCTACAATAGCCATAGATAAAGAGCCACACCCAGCATACAATGCTGGAGGAAAAGGTGCTTTAATAAACGGTATTTCTGGGAATAACAAACGTTACGGAGATAGAGAATGGTTGGGTTTTTCAGGAGAAGATATTGTAATTACCATAGAATTTGAAAGCCCAAAAAATATTAAAAAGATCTCTACCCGGTTTTATAATGGTAATGGTCAATGGATTTATGCACCCAATGAAATTGGTTTCAGTTTTTATCTAGAAGATGGAAAGACAATAAATGATATTAGCATCATAGAGGAAAAAAATAACTTGTTAGTAAATTACTCCTATGAATTGAAATCTACAGCTGTTACAAAATTAGATATTATTGTAAAAAATTACGGTATAATTCCAGAAGGAAAACAAGGTGCAGGCCATAAAGCGTGGACTTTTATTGATGAAGTTATTATAGAATAATTATGATATTAGAAATTTGTGCAAACTCTTATCAATCTGCTGTTAATGCAAACATTGCAGGAGCACATCGTATAGAATTGTGTTCAGAAATCTCTGTTGGTGGAACTACTCCTTCATATGGGTTGTTGAAGAAGGTAATGGCAGATATTGATATTCCTGTTCATGTATTAATTAGACCTAGGAGTGGAAACTTTACCTACTCTGGTAAAGAATTTGACATCATGAAAGAAAACATACGTCTATGTAAAGACTTAGGTTGTGCTGGAATAGTATCTGGAGTTCTGCATGAAGACAATAGCATAGATATTAAAAGAACCTCAGAATTAATTGAACTTTCTAAACCCATGTCTTTTACTTTTCATAGAGCTTTTGATGTGGTATCAAAACCAAAAGAAGCAATACTTCAATTAGTAAATTTAGGGGTAGACCGTCTATTAACTTCTGGTACTTCAATTAGTAAATTTAGGGGTAGACCGTCTATTAACTTCTGGGCAAGAAGAAAAAGCTGAAGATGGCATAGACTTATTAATTGAACTTCAAAACCTGGCGAAAAATAAAATCACCATACTTCCCGGTAGTGGCATAAATTCAAAGAATTGCATTCACTTTAAAAATAATGGTTTTACCGAAATTCATAGCTCTGCATCTAAGATTATTTCTAGTAGAACCCATTCTTATTTTGGAAATACGCCACAAATAGTTTCTGATATAAATAGCATCAAAAATATCTTAGATAGTATAGCTTAAACTATTTTTTTGAAAAGAATGTAGCTTCTAAAAAACCCAAACCATACCCCAAAAACTGCGTTAATGAAGTTATGACACTTAGAAAGCTCACTATTGGATTAAAATTATTACGAAAAGAAGCATCTAGAGCTATTAAAGAAAAGTACAACCCATATAGTAGTATGGGATTATAGATTCCAAAAACTAAAAGTAAAATTGATAAGTCTAACCCTAATATAAAAACACTTGGAAACCAATACGTGAGTTTAGCAGTTGTTGGATACATTTTATTGAGTTTGGGTCTTGCGCCTCCAAATGCATAGGTTTGATGGAAAAAACTTGAGATAGAATTTCTTCGCTTATGGTATACAAAAGCGTTGTCTATTAACTGAGTTTCTAAACCATGATTCCATAAACGAAACGTAAGGTCTATATCTTCTCCTGCACGCATCTCTGAAAATCCATTAGTGGTCTCAAACGCTTTTTTTGAAAGCCCCATATTAAAACTGCGAGGTTGAAATTTCTCAACACTGCTCTTCTTTCCTCTAATACCTCCAGTGGTTAAAAAAGATGTCATGGAATAATTAATGGCTTTTTGTAGCACTGAAAAATTAGGATGAGCTGCATCTGGGCCACCAAAAGCATCTGTATGTTTATGTTCTAATTGCTTAGCAATAGTTGCTAAATAGTGTTTTGGTAGAATTACATCAGAATCTAGAATAATAAAGTAGTTTCCTGTTGCTTTTTGCATTCCAAAATTTCTACTAGGTCCAGGTCCTGTATTTTCTTTCTCAAAATAGTGAATAGGCAACTCCGTTCTATATTTTTCTACAATTAAATCACTTTTTACAGAAGATCCGTCTTCAATAACACAAACATCAAAAACCTCATCATATTCTTGAATAAGAATACTAGCCAATAATTCGTCTAATTCTTCTGGACGATTATACACAGGGATGATGATGGAAAAAACTAGTTTCACTGGCATTGCTATATTACAGAAAAGTTAATTTCTTGTCCGTTAATTTCAAATAAAACTGAATTGTATTTTGTTG
>Ga0209534_10002819_pt1 | contig 16938 bp, 12 predicted proteins | sample COG_07_FD_184751 | JGI IMG/M metagenome (GOLD analysis project Ga0209534, IMG submission 184751) | Pelagic Microbial community sample from North Sea - COGITO 998_met_07 (SPAdes) (version 2) | ecosystem: Environmental > Aquatic > Marine > Neritic zone/Coastal water | place: Helgoland, sampling...
CTAGTCATGATGGAAGTAAATATCCTACTACTGGTATTATTACCAATAGTGATAACAATTTAAAAAGAACGTATAAAATAACGCGTGATTCTATTGATATTTCCACTATTAATAACAACGTAGGTAACCCAAAAGCATTTGGATTTGTTACAGAAAAGAAACAAGCCATTTTGTATTTCCCCTTATTAAAAGAATCCAGTATAAACGATGATCCAACTACTTCGGTATCTTTTGTCCACGTTATGGATTTGGAAAAGAATAAACATATAGCAACTTATTATTTCAATGGAACTCAATTAGAAATGTATCCAGATAACCTATCCAATTTGGGCAGAATCACTGGTACATCTAATGCTTCAGCATTTGATAGTTCCGCATTAAATGGCTCTGGGTCTTCTAGTACTCTTTCTTTTACAGGTTCCATTGAAGATGAAATAACTGGTACGGATTTCAAAAGTAAAGTAGAGAAAGATACCGATAAGAAACTCTTGTTTTTCGCAGCACGTCATAATAACGAAATGGTAAGAGCTTATATTTCTATAGGTGACGACAATAGTATTACCATTAAAAAATCCGAGACCAAATTGGGTGAATTAACCAGTGGCAATGGCGACAGTGATGATGATAGTGATAGTGATGACGACGCCAGTGTTACCAGTGATGGTAGTGATGACAGCGATGACAACAACAACTCCAGTGGAAGCAATAGTGCCACGATTAATGAACTCACTGATGCAATGAATTTAATCAACAGTATGCAAGGCTTATTCGGTTCATCGGATAGCAACTATTTATTGAAAACCGAAGTTGTACCCCCAGTTTGTCCAACATGTCCATCGTGCCCCAATAGTGGCGTCTGTACAGACTGTGGTGGAAAAGGTGGTAGTGGAACCAAGACTGGAAGTGGAGACAGTGCTTCCAGTTTGGCCCGCGATGCCGGTACAGGTGCCACCAATCTAGTCCGGGATGGAGCAGATGGAGCTACTAATATTGCCCGAGATGCCGCATCGGGTACTCTTCAAGTCGGAAAAGACGTAATATCCGGTACAAAAGATACAGTCGGTGAAGTAGCATCTGGTACAGGAGAATTAGTAAAAGACGGAGCATCAGGTGTCTACGGTGCCGCCAAAGAAGTGACCCAAGGAACTGTAGGATTAGGTCGTGAAATTGTACAAGGTGTTGGTGGCATTTTCGGCGCTGGTTCAGGAGGAGCCGGTCCATCTACTGCCAGTGGTGGGTATTACAATTCCTACGGTGGACCCGGTGGTTATGGATACCCCCAACCAGGACCTCAAATACCCGGTGGATACATGAATCCAGGACAATACCGAACACCAGGACAAGATCCATATAGTTATTATGGTGCTGTACCCGGAAAGGCCGGTGGAGCGAATTATATGCCCCGTACAGCCGATTTCAGTTCATTCGGTCGTTAAACTCGTAAAATAAGAAACTAATACAAGAATATACATAAATCATATTTTGGGTATATTCATAACCATCAAAAATCAAAAATCAAAAATCAAATTGTAAAAATGAAATCGAGAGAAAAAAACGCGAACCATATACAAGAACTGGCTCTCTATAATGATATTTTGGACCGTACAAAAATACAACACGATATAACGGCAATTTTGTCTCAATTCGATGATCAATGTCAATCCACTACAGTGAAAAAGGGAATCTATATCTACGGTTATCCCGGTACTGGTAAAACTACTTTTGTGGAAAATCTGCTAAAATCGCTGAATTACGACGTGATTATGTATAATGCCGGTGATGTACGGAATAAAACCTTGTTTCAAACCATAGACAGTAACCATATATCGAACCGCAATGTATTGGACTTGATGTGCAATCGTGTACGGAAAATCGCCATTGTAATGGACGAAATCGACGGTATGAACAATGGAGACAAGGGTGGGATCGATGCGCTCATTAAACTCATCCGACAAAAGAAGACGAAAAAACAGCGCGGTGAAAATACGACACTCAATCCCATTTTCTGTATAGGGAACCATGAAAATGACAAGAAAATCCGCGAACTCATGAAGGCATGTCATGTGTTTGAATTGAAAAAACCGACACATACTCAACTAGACCAATTATTACTACACGGTTTGCCCCCCTTTACCACGTTTCCAGCAGAATTCCGCGACCAAATTATCGATTACATCCAAGGAGATCTCCGGAAATTCCGTTTTTTGTCTCAATTATGGAAAAATAAACCCAATATGATATCTTCTACAGTATTGCAAAACATTTTCCATTTGAAAACATCGAATGAAGACGCCAAAAAAATTGCGTGGAAATTGCTAAATAGTAATATTCCTATAGATGAACATAATGTATTCATGAATGAGACTGACCGTACAACTGTCGCTTTATTGTGGCACGAAAACATAGGTGGACTTTTGTCTCAACATCCTCATGAAAAGGCATTTCCTTTTTATTGTAAATTGCTAAACAATATGTGTTATGCCGATTATATTAGCCGGATCACATTCCAAAGTCAAATCTGGCAATTCAATGAAATGACGTCCTTGATCAAAACTTTTTATAATAATCAAATGTATCATCGCGAATTTCCCAAAACGCCTAAACCAATTCAATTGGATCAAATCGATTTTACAAAAGTATTGACGAAATATTCCACCGAATACAACAATCAACTCTTTCTACAGAGTTTATGCCAAAGAATGACCATGGACAAAAAAGACGTCATTTGTTTTTTCCAAGAACTACGTGTACTGTACGGTGAACTCTTCTATTTGAATACGGAAAAGCTACATCATGTAGAGGGATTATTGCAAAAAGACGAAATCGATGTATTGGACATCAAGCGTATGTATCGTTTTCTCGATAAAAATGTAAAAAAAGAAGACTTGTTAGAGTACGAACCTGACTATTGAACGTTGAACACTAAAACCCAAAAGTCATATAAATGAAAATGCCTAAATGTAAATAAATATTCTTGTAAAAAAAGAATTTTTATTTTTCGCGAAAATCAGAAAGTCACTAAATCAATACGTCCACCACCAAAATCAAAATCCCCTAAATCCCTAAATCCCCCCATCTAAATATGAAAATTTTGTCTCAAATTATACCGTTTGTCTTTTCTACAGTAAAAGAGTATCGCATTGATGAATCGCATGCCGTTGGGCACGCTTTCGATGTACTACATCATGCCCATGTGAATTGGAAAAGTTCATTGGAATCGTATCCCCATTTAGAAGACCAACAAAATGTCATTTATACATCGGCTTTAGTACATGATCTATGTGATGCTAAATATGTGGATCCTCACAAAGGTTTAGCGAAAATCCAATATTATTTAGCCGGTCAAACCGAACTAAGTCCAGTCGAAATAGGAGCGGTCAGTTCTATTATTACTACCATGTCGTATTCCAAAGTGCGAAAAAAAGGATTTCCCACTTTAGGTACTTATCAATATGCGTATCATATTGTACGAGAAGCCGATTTATTGGCCGCGTATAGTCCTGACCGTAGTATACTGTACAATATGTACTGCGTCGATCCACATTGGAAACAGGCCTGTAAAAATGCGCATAATTTAATGCGTAATCGAGTGTGGAAACACGGCCAAGATAAATTGTTTTTGACTCCTTATGGGAAAACACTGTACAAAGAATACGAAGCAGAATCGCGTCGTCGTATGGATGTGTGGTTGCAAATTCTTCAGGATTCTACAATGACTACAGGTACTTCCGGAATGGATTTACACAAAACGGGATATTTGTATTCTTCTGTGGATACTGGTGGCACGGGTGGTGGTGGTACTGTAGATGTTTGATCACTGGTTGTTTTTTCCTCCATTGAAACCTGTACACTAGTATCGACTAAAACAACGCCCATTTCGGGTACAGTAGTAGCAGTAGTAGCAGAAATGACCGTTTTTATCTCCTTTTCCAAAAGTTCGCATTTGGCTTTCCATTCTAATAACTGCGTTTTCATTTTTGTATTCAGACCATCCAATACCCCAATTTTCCGTCCTTGATCTTCTACAGTATCTTGAAGAGGGTTTTTCCCCGATTGAAAGGATTGTAAATGTTGTTTCAAAACTTGGATTTCTTGCTGTTGTTTTTTCAGTACTTCGGCGATTTCGGGCATTGTCATGGGTCGCTGTGGTTTTCCATTTTCTTGGACCATGATTTGCATATTTTGGGCTTTCATTTTTTCACGTTGGGCTTCTAACACTTTCATTTGCTCCAATACATCGGGTTTCATAGTAGGTTCACCTGGCTTGTAGGTTTCCAATAGACTATCGATTTGTGTCATAAAAAAGTCTTTGACTGGCTTTTCATATGGCTGGCGAATGAATTCGTCTACTGTTTTAGTACACAGCTTAAATAAGTCACTTTTCGTATCCAATAGTTTCTTTTTGTCAAACGTGTTGTGATTATGGGAAAAAACCAATATGGTCTTCATTGGATCTAACTGTACAAAAGGAATGGTGTAATTCTTCAAGAATTCGCGTTCTTCGGCCAATGATGCGGTTGGGTTGTATTGTGTTTGCGCCAATAATTCTTTCCGGAAAGCAAAAGTTCCGGCCGTAGCGTGGTTCGGCCCATATGGTCCACCTTGATACATTTGTTGAATGTGCTTAAAGTAGACATAAATTTCACTGGATCCGGCGCATAAGGCATTGGCGTTTTTCGATAGTGTATCTACTGCATGTTCTACGCGTTCTGGTGGATAATAATCATCGTCATCAATGTAGACTATAATTGAGCCATTACATCTACAGTGTGTATAATTGCGCTTGGCACCCAGTGTCATTTTGTCTTGTACAGGATAATAATGAATTTTGGGTACATTGGGTACATTTTCCAACAAATCGCCAATTTTATCCGTACCATCGTCTACAATAATCCATTCCATGCGGTCCTTGGGATAGGTTTGGTTTTGAATACAAGTGATCATGGATTGAATAAATGGCCTGCGGTTGAAAGTAGGAGTACATAGACTCACCAAAGGACGAAGTGGCTGCTGTTGCTGCTGTGGCTGTTGTGGCTGCTGTGGTTGTTTTTTCTTGTTTTTCCCCATCTTTCGGTTGTGTAATTATAGTAGAATAGTATTTCTATTATAATTGGTTTTTTCTATAGTTTATTTATTTGTAATTTGGTTGTTCATATGCTGCATTGGCTTGTGTTGTGTAATCTAGTGAAGAATATTTATCTTTAGAATAATTGGGTGGTTGTATTTCAGGACCATAATAAGCTTCCATCCCTGCATTTTTCCATGTGTTATGCTCATTATCTTTACTTGTACTACTAGGATTATTAGTCATGATAATGTTATCAGATTTAGTATTACCTACCACAGTATTACCTACCACAGCATCATCATTATCATTATCATTATCCGACACTTTAACATCTTTAACATCATCTATATCTACAGTATCAAATTATTTGAAACTTCATCAGGAACATTTGAAACTTCATCAGGAACATTTGAAACTTCATCAGGAACATTTGAAACTTCATCAGGAACATTTGAAACTTCATCAGGAACATTTGAAACTTCATCAGGAACTTTTCTTTTGAAAGCCAATACATCTTTATTGGTAGGTTTGTCTTTAGTTTTATAGGATTTTATTTTATCAATGAGATATTTAAGAATAGATTTGTTTTCCAATAGAGCATTTCTGTTTAGGCTATTATTATTATTCGTATCGTCCTGATTCTGCTGATATGTAGGGTATATTGAATTGTATGTGTTTATGGCTGTTTTTCGATGTGTTTTTAAATTGTTTCTAATATCTATCCACTCTTTTGTTTCACCCTTATTTCTATCATAGAAAGCTGAATCCTTATTTAATAATGTTATTACATGATTTATTTTATTTGCTTTATTTGGTTGTTTAGTAAGTTTTAGTCGATATACTTTATTTTCTAATCCTTTTATTCTTTTAGGTATAGCTTTTATTTCACTTTCTTTATAATTGTTTATTTTTTCATCCTCATTTATTTTATTGAAAAACTCGATTGTATCGAGTAAATAATCTCTAATTTTATCCTCTTCTGATTTTTTCTTATCATCACTTTCATAAATATTGTCTGTCGTATTAGTGTATTTCGACCATTCCCATAATGACTTAGCAAAATTATCAAAGTAGCCTTGTACTGTATCATATTTATTTTTTATTTCTGTATTTAAATCACCTATTTTACCATTTTGTTCAGGATCTAATGCCTTATATAATTTATTTTTCACATAAGAAGGGTTTTCTTTATCATCAGAAAGTTCATTAATTTCATCTTGTGTCATCATTTGATAGGTTTCAAAAATTAATAATCCCAATGCGGCACCCTGCGAAGTAGTACCTTGTTCTGTAGAACGTCCCAATCCTTTTGCCGTGCTTAATATTACGGATTTCATTCTCTCCGATCCACCTGATGATGATGCTAACCAGCCCAAAATAATAACAGCAATTATACTTAATATCAGATTTGCCACAAAGCTTCCGGTTAATTTAACACCATTTATCTTGGGTACATTATAGTGACCCATTACAAGCTCGGCAATTTTCCATAAGAAAAATATCATATATGCCATCCATAAAAAGTTGTATGTTTCTGACTTTAATATATTATCAGGCCGAACATTAAATACTTCTTGAAAAGTATTAGTAGGATATAAATCGATGTTCAACCGACTGACTTTTACTTGACATGAATAAAAATAATACATTACATATACACTAAAGAAAACCTGTGTCAATTGAGCTAAAATTAGTACAACGATCAAATGCAATAACAAAACAATCAAGTATTTCCAAGTATATGTACTCCATCTACGAATTTCATCTACATCAGGTGTTGCCAGAAACAAGACAAATCCCAATAAAATGAATATATAAATCATAGGGTTCGCTCGAAGTTGGAAAACGCCTAATAAGGAACTAATTAAAAAGGGCAAAAAGAAATACACCATTATCCAAGAAATGATAAATAAAAAGAAAAATTTACCAATCTTTTCCAAACCCATAAAACTAATGAATTTGGGTAAATAAACTCCATAAATCGTGTATACAAGCATAGGACCAATATACGAAAACGGTAAAAATATTTTATTAAATATAGGATTGAGAATATCACTTGCAAATAAATCACCCGGTCTTGCACACGGACCATCCGATGCAAAATACAGTACACAAGTAAAAGCATAGGCTAATGGTATGGAGAAAAATTCACAAGCACTATTCGTGATCCAATCTGCATCGTGGTTGACTTTTTCTCGATAATTTTTCGTCTTTGAAGGAGATTTATTCGCAGCACACAAAATGGCCATTACCTTGGCTACTAAACGTAATACACAATATGGTGCATAGAGAACTGCGCCAAGTAAATTTGTTAATGCACCTGGTACACGTACCGGTTTTTTGAAATCATCAAATGTTACTGTTTTGAATCCACATTCTTTCCCAAATAATAAGGAAATGAAGAAAAGGATAAACCCCGCTAATGCACACGCAAATGAAAACTTTTCACCTTTTTCAAACAAGTATCTTAATACCACGTACAATATAATGGCCATAGTGATGGCTACTGTAAAAGCTATTGTAATGCGCTGCCATTTACGATCGGTTCTTCCACCAAAGCCTTCTTTCGTGGCGGTAGTGTCAGTAGAATTCCCACTTAAATCAACATCATCTTCTACAGTCACTGCAATAGGAGTCGCATCCACGGCAACTGGTATAGACTCTACTGTAGAAGAATCAGGTTTTGGTGCTGCTGCTGCTGATGATGATGTGGAAGGCGGTAAATTTGTATTTAATGTGGGCAATGTTTCTATATTTTTGAAGTTGTTTTTTACTGCCTTTTTTTGTAGTACTTTTTTCAATCGATCTTCCATATAACATATAAAATATATAAAACAAAACTATATACTTTAAACAGAATATAAACGAAGAAGGAAATGAGGGTATTCGGTTCCCTCAATGTGGAACACAGGGGGTGTGGGGGAACCTAAAGAACCATAGTCAATGTGGAACACAGGGGGTGTGGGGGAACCTAAAGAACCATAGTCAATGTGGAACGGAGGGGGGGTAAGGGAACCTAAAGAACCATAGTCAATGTGGAACGGAGGGGGGGTAAGGGAACCTAAAGAACCATAGTCAATGTGGAACGGAGGGGGTGTAAGGGAACCTAAAGAACCATAGTCAATGTGGAACACAGGGGGTGTAAGGGAACCTAAAGAACCATAGTCAATGTGGAACGGAGGGGGGGGTAAGGGAACCTAAAGAACCATAGTCAATGTGGAACGGAGGGGGTGTGGGGGAACCTAAAGGTTCCCCCATTAGGTTCCCCCATTAGCGCGCATACAACAATCCACAACTTCCACCAATAAAGGACAATACATTATATCGTTCTTCAAACAAGGTCAAATTATAAGTATATTCGTACAGTCGCCAATTTGATTTATTCACCGCAATAGGTTCTCCATCGGCATTGCAAATCACTTCATAATTGGAATTCCGTGAATCAATTTGTGGTATATGTGTTACAAACTCCAATTCGATATTTTTGAACTTGCCTAAATTCATAGCACCAGATGGTTGATAAGATCGGGGATTTGTGTCTAAACAAAATTGATAACAATACAATCCTTCACGAGCATAACCGTGTGTACGGTGATACTTTTCAATATACTCAAATACGCCACTTGGTAGAGTATTTTCGCGGTATTTACCATCCAAAACAATACCCAGACTTTCCATGATTCGTTTTTGATTTTCTACATTAAAATCACCGCTAATAAACAATCCGGTATTGATTCGTTTGCCATTTTTCTCCGGATGCAAAAGCAATATATTGGGTGACATTTGTATATCACTCGGTAAATTCTTGTAAGGCCAATTGCTATAATTCGTCCATTCATTGCGCATATTGACATCGTTTCGTTGGAAATACCACATCCAATTGGATATCATACCATTTGTCTCCACTTTTACTTTTTTAGAACCATATATGTTCTCGTATTTATGGGTAAACACTTCTTTCACTAAATATACTTGATCTTCTTGCGCAAATTTCCGCGCTTCTTCTTTGGTTAAAAAAGCATACGTGGACATCAAATGTATATCCGCATTCCAAGTATTCACTGTACTGGCATATGCGTCGAGATTGGGATTGCCATAATTATTCGGATAATCGGTAGGATAACGCCAAGAATCAGAAGCATAATTCCCATTTGTATCAGTGGCGTGTACAATATATTCTTGTAAAGGGCTTTGTAAGAATCGATACATTTGAAATCGATCTTGATTAAAATCGGGGCGAATGTACGGATACATATATTCATTTCCATCATCGTCAATATCAAACACATCGCGTACTTGAAATAGGTCCTGTATAGGTCTCAATGTTACATTGATTTCCACTTCACTGTACTGTAGAGCAATCAATGGCAACGCACATCGTGTATCGTTCATAAACCAAGTATGTAGAGGAATATATAGATTTCTTCCACGTATTGATGGTTCAACGCCGTCTGAATTCGTAACGCCTTTTCGGTAAAAAGCATTGGGATAAGTATTGGAACGTCCATATGCCATTGCCGGATTATTTAATTCGGGTACATTTCCAGTCATTTCCCGGAATGCCATTTTCTTGGTTTCTGTATAGTCTCGATCTACCATGGCACTTAAATAATCTCCACTATATCGGGCCAATGTAAAAGCACCGCATACGACTTCAATCTCTTGTATCATTTGAGCTCCTAAATCTTCTATCCACCGGAATTCGTACGGTACCCATTTGTTGTTATTGTGATTTTTTTCATTTACAATGGCACCATTATTGTTTACTTGTTTATTAATGGGTGGATAAATTGGACTCCATATATTGGGTAATGTCACAACCAGATAAGTATCTAATAATAATTCGGCATAACGAGGGATTTTAAACGTAAAACGTGAAGGTTCACTTAGTCTCAAATCACGGGATCCATTATAATCAATGCGAAATTTCTGTAGACCAAAGTTCGTATATTTACTATAAACCGTCCTGAAGAAGGTTTTACAAGGATTGCCATTTAAAAATAAATTGGCATTTCCCAGAGCTATTAAATTTAATAAACCACCGGCCATTATTTTTTAAATACTATAATGTTTCTACTGTATAGATTATAAATAAATAAATAAATTGGGTGAATAAATAGTAGTATATAAAATATATGTGTATTATATAATTCTTCTTTTGTTATTAAAGCTTGTTATATAAAATATATATTTACTCTAAATAAAACATGAACTTTTCTTCTAAACTTGTAATCACTTTAGTCTTGTGTACTGTTATTTATTTACTGTATTCTATTGTATTATGCCGTGAAGGTTTTTATCAATCGTATTATTTAGCACCAATGGAACAAGAAAAGGAAAAAGTGGAAAAAGTCGAACCCTTTGAGTCATTTCCACTGATCAAATCCAATAGTACTGTAGACCTGCCCATTATGGAATATGCGGTCATGTCTTCGTGGAATAGTGCTTTAGAAGTCGGTGGTCGCGTTTCTTTACAAGCAGTAGAACACGCTTTAAAACGGGGATATCGCTTTTTGGATTTTGAAATGTATTTAGTAGATGATCAAGTCCAAGTGAGTTATTCAAGTGAATCCAATAGCGATATAATGGAAAGTGAACCCATCTTGTTTTTCGATGTATGTGAAATCATTGCCAAAAATGCCTTTTATGTGAGCAACAAAGAGGATCCCTTATTTATACATTTACGAGTACGTACACCTGGAGAGGTGATTTATTCTAAAATCGCAGATGCTTTAGTTGGTCATTTTGATACACATTTGTATAAAAAGAAGATTACCAAAAAGACGTTGTTTTCCGATATACAAGGTAAAATAGTGATTGTCTTTGATGTTTTGATGTCTAGTGGAATCCGCAATTTTGAATGCAAAAGAAACTGTAGAGTCAACTTGAAGGATTTTGTCTCCATTTATTCTGGCTCTGCTGATTTGCCATCTTCTAAACAGCACGTGAAAATCGATGAAATCAAGAAAGGGTTGGAAATGAAAGACGATGATTCTCTCCGTACCAATGTGACAAAATGGCAAATGGTTACTCACGGATTGGGTATTGATTATGAAAATAAAAATAGTAGTCATTTTATCAAACTTTTAATGGAGCATAGTGTACAAATTATACCTCATAAATTGTATTCCATGGATGGGGAATTGGACAAGTACGAAGATTTCTTTCAACTGAATGGTAGACGTGCATTTGTTCCTTTAGCCGTCGCTTTGCGTACCACTAAGGGTTAGAGTGTGATGTACAGTAGAAAAATGCGTTTTTTTGTACTGTACTGAGGAGTGTTTTACTTTTTACTTTTCTTTGTTTTGTTGCCTTTTGGTTTAGCAGCAGCAGCAGCAACAGATGCTTTCTTTTTCATTGATCTTTTTTTCGGTGCCGATTTAGAGGTCGATCCAAGAGAAACCAATCCAATCAAGATATCGACTTGATCATCATCCAAATAATGATCTTCTACAGTAGGCAATGGTCGTTCAATTTCGGCTAAAGTATAATATTCTATAGCAGGTTGACAGTTCATCTCTAAACCTCTTGGTACAGTTAAATGTGGTGGTAAACGGGCATTTTGATTACTTTGAATAGCAATCATGATTTAGTTACAATAAGTCTATATTTATACCGTAGGTTTTACACGTATTTCATGTACTTCTTTCATTTCCCGATGGTCTTTTAAATACTGTAGAACATATGATTTTTGTTCGGGGTCTTGGATTAATTCTCCTAAAGTTTTATCTAAATACCCAAAAGTAATTCCACTGTATTGTTTACGGGGAACAATATTGAATTGTCGTCCGGATAATTTGACCGTCCGATCTTCTAAATGGTTTTGTTTCATTAATTCTACAATGGATTTCTGTAAAATTTGCTTTTGTTCTCGCAATTCTTTTTGACGAGCGGCCAATTCTTGTAATTCATTATCAATAGTCAAAAAAGATTGTAGTTTTTGAGACAATTCGGTTGTTTGCAAAGCCATTGTGTGTGAGTTTCGTGTTTTTTGTTCGCCTTTTTGTAATGTACATAGAAGTGCTTTTATGTCATTTTTGAGTGAGCATTATATCATCATCATAGCGGGTTGAGTAACCGACTGTACAGGAAGTACGTACGGAGAAATAGAAATATACACGAATTTTTAAGATTTTGGATTATCGTTTTTTACGTGTGATTCGTCTGCGATTTGGTGTTACTTTTCGTCCACGACTTGATCTTGCTTTTTTACCAGAACTTCGTCCACGATTTAGCGTTGCTTTTCGGCCAGACTTTCGTCTATGACTCGATAATTTACTGTTCATTATTCTATATCTATGGGGGATAGGCAAACTAGGTGTTGCACTATAAAGGAAATGTGTAATTAGTAATTGTTTTGTTGTGTTAGTTGAGTTCTTGATCCTTGAATATGGTATAAATTCCGATACTGTTTTGTAAGAAGGAGCCTTAGGTGGCCGTTTGTAGCTAGTTGTCGCTCGATAAATTGAACGGGCTATAAGTAATTTTTTCGTTAAATCATTTATTGGTTCATTTTCCATTTCAAATTTATTCTTTCCACCAGATTGGGTGACTCCAATAGGTATACTAAGTATTTTGTATCCTTCATTTACGTTAAGTTTATTTATATTAGGTATATAATCATTTTCCCAGCGTTTTTTATGATAAGTATATATTTCATGCATTTTTTTAATTTTTTTTTTTTTTACATCATTTATAAAACTAAATATTTTGCTATTATTATTATTTTTAAAAAATGGAATATCTATTAGATTTGAGTCTAATATATCTAATTCTAGAAGACTATTCCATAAATATGGAATTTTAGTACCAATTTCATCATAAATTTCATCATAAATTTCATCATAAATTTTATTACGAATTATATTGTCGTAATCTTCTTTACAAGATTGGATAATAATATCATTACGAATATCTGGTATAAGTATTAACCTATGCGATCCACTATAATAGTATTCTGATAAATTCAGTTTGTTAGAATATATCCAAAAATAACAAAAATACTCTTCAGGTTTTATACCAAGTTTATTCGGATTTTTCCATATAGTTTTATTATCATTTGAACATGTATTCACTAATCCAAAATCAATTAATTTTATGTCTAAATTATTTAAATCCACTAAAAATTCATTTATTTTATCGGTATCGATATTTTTCATCATTAATTCTATAAATTTAGGTAATTTAGTTTTATGTAAAATAAAATTATTCAAATGATGATCTCCATGAACATAATTTGTATTTTCGGTAAATTTCATTAATAATTTAATTAAAATAATCTTTAGGGCAAGTTCATTATTTTTATGCAAGATATTAAGATTTCCAAATGCACTGTCAACTGTGATATGGTCATAAAATTCACTAAAAATAATGCCAAAATTTTGAACTTCATCTGTAATTTGTATGTTAATGTTAAAATCGCGTAACAATTTATTTTTATTTATTATACAAATACCAAGTATCGGTAAAGTGCCTTTTTCTTTATCATTACAACTATCATAAAAATATTTTTGAATATTTGCCTCATTAATAAACGAATTTTCTTGCATGTTAGAAATATTTCTTTTATAATTATTACCATTTTCAATAATATCAACATTGTAATCTTTTTGATTTTCGTTCAAAATACACACTTTTGCAAACACTTTATTACAATATTCAGTGCATATACTATGAATACTATTATTCAAATCATAAGTGAATCCCAATGAAAATATAGATTGGGTATTAAAGTATTTACATGACTCTATTTTTAGATTACTTGAGTCATATTGTTCATATTTTACAGTATTTTTGGAAAAAATACTAGAATTGCTACCTGGGCTTTGATCATTCATTATATATAATGAATGATTATTTTCATACCCTTTGTTAATTAGATAAACCAAAGCGTTGTGAGTAGAAATATAAAAAACATATATGAACCCGTCGTCATAGAGTCGCTAAGAAATATTATCTTCATCGTTTTCTTTTTCTATGGTAAGTAATGCCGTAAAGACTCTGGATATATTATATGTACTCCTACACAATAGTCATTCTTAATTAGATAATTGTTTTGATTTGTCTCAAAAGCAACAAAAAAATACTAAAGACCAATAGAATTAAAAAGACATGATAAAAACAAATGATCCAAACATAAATATAGAATTCTTCGTACAGGATTCCTCCTAAAGGATTTAGTACGGCGGATTTCATTTGACGTTTTGCATCATCGGTTTGAAAATATTGACTGCATGATTTCCATAATTGATCCATGAATAACGAATATGAATAAAATCGAAAAATAGAAACTTTAGGAAAAAGGAAAAAAGGAAAGAACTTATATTATTTAGATAAATTGTCACTGTAGATTGAAACGCACATGGGTTCAATATCCATTACCGTTTTCTACAGTCAATACAACTAAATAGACTCCAAATCCAAAAAAAGGCAATGGACAATATTGTTGAACCTACGTCTGATTATGAGTTTTCCCAATTGATGTGTATATCACCTACCTCACTCGGTAGTGGGAACTATTTTATTCGTCTTCTACAGAAATCCGGGCAAAAACCACTGTACATACAACCGCCTAAATGTTCTACAAAACAAGGGATCCTCAAATCAGGGAAGAAAATGTACACCGATTTATTATTCAAACATGAAGACGAACCCTTTCATGAATTTTTAGAATCTTTAGAGACTTTTTGCAAAAACCAATTGTTCCATTATCGAGAGAAATGGTTCGATTCTTCTTTAACCGAAGACGTTATTGAAGAGTCTTTTTTACCGGTGAGCAAAATGTACAAATCGGGTAAATTCCATTGTATTCGTGCCCAGATTCCCACACGTTTAGGCAAAAGTAGCCTAAAGATTTTCGATGAAGAAGAACAAGAAGTTTCTCTCGAAAGCATTAATAATACCAGTTCTATTTTAACTATTGTAGAAGTACAAGGTATTCGATGTTCGGCTCGCTCTTTTCAATTGGATTTAGAAATCAAACAAATGATGTTACTAAAGCCGGTGGATTTATTTGAAACTTGTTTATTTAGCAAAAAATCGCCTAAACCATCATCATCACAACCGGCCACTATTTCTACAGTAATCAAATCCACAGAACCCATCCAAGATCCTGTAGTAAATGAGACACCTGTAGAAGAATCACTGGAACCACTGGAACCAGTTGCGGTTTTAGAGGACAATCAAGACGAAAATAAAGTAATTGTAGAAGATGCTTCTTCTATTGACGAGCCCGATGCCGAAGCCGAAGTCGAAGCTATACAAGACAATCACAATGACAATGTATTGGATTTAGACAATATTAATACATCTTCTACAGTGAATCCCGATCAAGAAGAACAACATCCAATGATGAATTCATCACCGGCTAAACAAAATACTTTAGCCATTTTGGAGGAAAATGTAGATGAAGTGGATTTGACTGTACCCGATGATGATAACCAAGAAGTGTTTACTTTGAAAAGACGCAATGATGTTTACTTTAATATGTACAAAGAGGCAAAACGAAAAGCTAAGATCGCCCGTGATTTAGCGATTTCTTCTTATTTAGAAGCGAAACAGATCCGTCATAATTATTTAGCAAATCAGGATGTATCCGATAGTAGTAGTGATGAAGATGATGAAGATGACGAGGATAATGATTATAAGGATGCCAATGATAATGCCGATGAAAACCCAAATAGTTTAGACAAAGAGATTGCTGCCTTGAAATCATTGAAGATCAAAAAATAAAAAATAAAAAATAAAAATAGAAATGGATGGAAAAAAATTTAAAAAATGACTTTAGAATTTTTTTAAATTGAGAGAAAAGCCCAATGGATAAAAGTCCACTAAATAATTTTGTCTGGCGTTTATATACAAATAATGTCTGGATTTTTATCAGGATTATCCTCAGGATTACGTAAATTTTTCACTAAAGATAGAGTACTTGTTTTAGTCGGTTTCATACTTTTGGCCGTCGTTTTCATGTATTATAGTACAGGTAAAATGACTGTACGAGACTCCATGCAAGACGGAGGTTCATCAGAAACTGCAGAAGAAGAAAAAGAAGAAGAAAAGGCGTCCAATCCTATTGTGGATGCCATTCAAACCGTAACTAGTGGTGCTAGTGAAAGTTTCACTGGATATTCAGAAAAAGAGGTACCCAACCCATCCGAGTTACTACCCAAAGACGACAACAGTCAATGGTCATCTTTGAACCCAGTTAGCCAAAGTAATCCTCAAATGCCTGATTTACTTCAAGCAGGATACCATATTGGTTTAGACACAATTGGCCAAACCATGAAAAACGCCAATCTTCAACTTCGATCTGACCCAGTCATCCAGAAGGGCGATATTGGACCATGGAACCAATCTACCATTGAACCCGATTTAATGCGTGTTCCTTTGGAAGTTGGCGCCAAGAATTAATCTTCCAGAATAATATATAGGAAGTTAACCATTGTACACATACCCCTTAAAAACGAAAAAATACATGACTAAAACCGAATCATTTCAATATAATAATGGTTTTCAAATGATTCATCAAAAAAGCACACAGCAACTCCCATTGTGTTCTTTCTACATTTTTTGCAATGTAGGTTCATCCAACGAAACAGACGCTTTACGAGGAATAGCACATTTTTTAGAACATATGATATTCCAAAGTTCCCAAAACAAAAACAATACACAATCACTGTACGAACAATATGATAAAATGGGCACGCAAATGAATGCCATTACGACAAAACGGTATACGTGTTTTTATATTACTTGTCCGGAAGAATATGGCGAATCCGTTCTTGCGTTATTTAGCATCATGTTAAATGACTCTAAATTCCCGCAAGAACGCGTAGAAGACGAGTTTTACGTTGTAAAAGAAGAAAATGCGC